>Ga0316217_10002996_pt1 | contig 19760 bp, 26 predicted proteins | sample 1anoAmetaG_FD_203633 | JGI IMG/M metagenome (GOLD analysis project Ga0316217, IMG submission 203633) | Freshwater microbial communities from Trout Bog Lake, Wisconsin, USA - 1anoA | ecosystem: Environmental > Aquatic > Freshwater > Lake > Hypolimnion/Profundal zone | place: USA: Wisconsin...
ATTGCAACAGCATGATATAATCTCTGGTGGACTATGTTTTAGAACGGGCGCACAAAGATTACGGCGAGTTCGCGCCCAGGGAGCAAACGGACCCCTCCTCCGCCCTCTACAACCACCGCAAACTCCTCGCCTATCTCTTCCAATAGGACGAACACGCCAACATGTAACTCCCACCTCACCCAGCCCCTCCTAGCAAAAACTATAGCGCAGGATCTCTGATCTCAAGCTAGAGGAGATCCCCGGGCAGCTCAACTACTTCTCAGAAAAGATACATGCCGAGCTCAGCAAGTAAATCAGTTATAACGCAGGAAACATCTCATTTTGGATGGGGATCTCTATCGCGTGGAGAACGAATGGCTGCGCAAGAAGATGCCTGACTTCTACAGCTACTACTTCCTCAAATTCGCCTACGCCAACTCCTACACCCGCATGCATGAGATCTTCCTCTCGGAAATCGAGAACCTGGCCAAAGAGAGAGACAGCTACTATGTCATCAAGAAGACCATCTAGGCTAGGGAGTCATGTCTGCATAATTTGAGGCGACTCCTGCTCGCGCTCAAGTAGCTGCAAATCGAGGAGAGTCTGCATACCATCAGGGAGGAGAGGGAGAGCAAACGCAAGGCCAAGGTGGCCAACCAGCACTCTGACTACAAGAATAAGGAACGTGGAGAAGAGGGCGGGAAAAGCTGGAAGAATGAGCTTTAAGTGGTCTTTTAGAACATCAGCCATCTTCGCAAGCTCACTGCCTATGTGGTCGAACTGATCAAACTGTGGAAAAACTCGATCTACAACCTCAGCGACGACCCTCGCCGATTCCGAGAGAGAGTGATCTTCTACCACAACGATGCAAACTACCTCCTCAAGATGCTATTCGACAGCAGCTTCATCCGGGACAGCATCCTCCAGAAGCACCTGGCCTTCAGCAAACACTTCGACCCCTTCTTGCTCAAACCCGCCATGAAGCTCGAGAAGAATCACCATCGCAATGAGACTGAAGACATCTTTCTGGAACTCATCAGGCCGACTGAACTGGATATGGACAAAATTACCAAGGCTTTGGTTGTTTTGGCCGAGGAAGAGTATGATGAGGATCAGCAGAGCAGATTTATCAATGAGAGGAAGAACTATGGAGAACTCTAAAACCGCAAACAGTTCATAGAGAGGAGAAGGGACTCAATTGGGGTCAAAAAAATCTAGTCATAGAAAGTGCTTCCAGCCAAACCATTTACCTCCATTGATTCGAGAGTGCATAAAAAGTCCGAAAAAACCTAAAAAGATGAGATCTTCACAAACGACAAAAGGGCTGGGAATACTGAGAAGGAGCTATAGCAAATAAAATCAGAAAAAGAAGAGCTCAATAAAAAATCAAGGGTTGAGACCTCTTTGAACAGGCTCAAACAGATGCGCTCAATCGACCTCAAGAAGCTATCTCCTTATCTCAATAGAAATGAACGCATTTAGAAAGCGCAAAGAGTCATCGAATTGGAGCACAAGTTCAGGGTCGCCCAATCTGAGTACGTAGAGTAAGTCAAGAAGAAAAAAGAGGATGAAGCCAAAACCAAAATCAAAAATGCTATTGACTCCAATAGAGAAAGCATCAACAACAAAATATTCAATCGCTATATTGAAGAAAACCTCAAATTGATTGACTAGGCTACCAAAAAGACATTTCTTTATAAAAATCCAAGCCAAGTAACTCAGCAAAGAGTATCATCCTCACTCAATTTTAACAAAGTGTCCTTCCATCAAAGAAAAGAAGCTGAGTATGAGCGCAATCTTTAGAAATACTATCCTAAAGAGCAACTCCAAGACTCACCAAAGAAAAGACAGTCATTGGCATTCACCCAAGGTGGATCCAAAGGAACCAAAGCAGTTATATAAATCTCGAATAAGGGTGTGCGCGCAAATGAAAAGATCATTTAATTTGAATTGACCAACAAAAGAGGAAAGAATGTCGGCCAGATTTTGAAGGATAGGTAGAAGGAGCAGAACAAAGAGATGATAAAGAGCAGATATGAGCCATAGAAAGAGGAAACCAATGAAGAAATGGCGAAAACAGGAGAAATCAACCTTTTTAATAGCGAAAAACAGTCCTAAGTGCTCATCATAAGGCAGTAACCTTAGAAACTGTAATAAATAAAACAATTCCTCTATGCAAAGATAAAGTAAGAACTGATAGAGTAAATGAAGAAGAACGCCGAAAATAAGTAAATATAACTGAACAATATGATAGAGTAATAAAAACGGAGGAAAATACAAGAAATAATGGAGTAGAGAAGAAGGGAGTAATAACGACGAAGACTGCAGGAATAGCAGTAGAGGTTGGCTAGGTTGGAGCGATAGAGGAAAAAACTCAGCTTTGATATTCGAGTGGAGCCCATCCAATACGCTGAGTAAAACGTGGAAAACTTCTTTAACAAAATCTTCTCAATAGAAGAGAACACCTACCATCGATTGTTCACTTCCCAAAAGATATAAAACCTGAAGTAGTTCATCACCCACCAATTCTATTACTTCTTCCTGGTGGGTTACTACGAAAACGAAGAAGCCGCTTACTGTATTGCACATTTTGAGTGGGAGTATGATCTGCATCGGAAGTTGGTCATTGACTATCTTGCTCCCAAGCAAAGTCATCTCTATATGAGCAGTCTTTATAGGTTTTCAGAGTACATTTGGACGCATGATCCTTGCGAAGAGCTTTAGATGCTTATGTTTAAGAACCAAGAGAATAGTGAGGGGTTCAAAGTTTTCGATGATGTTGAGGCTTACGTCCAAAAGACAGGACAAATCTTTGAAAAGCAGATTTATTCAAACGTTTCCTAAGTAAGATTTGTGTGGATGCGCCCTCAAGTACACTCTTCACTCCAATTCCCATACAAAAACTACTATTTCGGAAAACTCCTAAATTTCAAATCCTAGCTACTCTCATCAAGCATTTCTCTAAGCGAAAGACATACTCCCAAAATCGATATGACTCTCTAGATATACACCAACTACATCTTCCTTCTTTAGGAGCTGTTTAGATGCTACCTAACGCCTGAAGAGGTTGTCGAGTTGAGAGAGAACTCCAATAATATACGGAGATTGAAGGACATCTTTAGGATTGTGCTTGATTTGGAGAAGAATAATCCAATAGTTGACTAATTAACAGTGGTTGAAGGCGTCAATTTAGATGACCTTTACTCCAAACTGCGTGAGAAAAAAATGGGACCATATGAAAAATATTACTGGCATCACTTCTACGACAAAGTACAGGCCAACAGACTACTCCTCTCAATGCTATAGATGCGACCCTAGCTAAAATACAACATCCAATCCTGCTATCTGATGGACAGAAGATTCCTGCGCATAAACTGCAAACAAAAACTACTCATCCTGAAATCTTCAATCTACCCCGAGCAAAGCATCTACGTGCTGGATACGCACATGCCGAAGGTGAAGATGTTTCTGATCGATGGGGAAAACTACAAACTCATGAGAATCGAACTCTTCATCTTTCTGAATCTCATCTTCAACAACATCGTTGAGGACATGTAGAAGTTTATCAACTGTGTGTGGCTGCCCCAATTCGCCATCTGCGATGGCTCCCAAGGAAAGGAGGTCAAGAGGATCACTGATTTCAGCATCAGCATGAAGAAGAGCTTCTTCCTTTCCGAAGAAATCTATTTCGCGAACAATGAGTACATTAAGCACGGAGTGAGTCTGTTGCCGAAAGGGGCTGATGTGATATTCCGAGAATCCGTGATCGTAGGGTTTCTGCATAACGAGGTGGAAAAGGCCTCAACAGGCATGCCTCTCTATGCAAAACTCATCGACAAAGGGGAAATGTTCTCAAGGTGATAATATTTGAAATAATTTTATTACAAGTCCTATGAGCGCATCTAAATCTCTGGAAAACACAAGAAGTCGAATAACTGAGGAAGAAATCTAAGAAATCTCGCAAGCCCCTAGCTAGCTTTTTCAAAGCGGCTTCGAATAACGCTATTGGTTGAGAAACCATGGAAAAGAAGAATTCATCAGTTTCACTGATAAGGCCTTGCTTTAGCTCAGGAAGTATTTCTAATCCCTGGACGAAACGGGCACTGGCTCAATCGGTGTGTAGCAACTTGAAGACCCCTTTATAGCTTTCGGGCTGAGCTAGAACAGGGAGGAAGTAGCAGAGCTCATAAAAAGTAACTTATCATTCATTCAGCTGTTGATTTGGATGGTTCCGGCACAATCGAGTTCAATGAGTTTTTGGAGATTATGAGCAATATCAAAAGAGGAAAATCTAGTTAAAATTCCAAGAGCTCAGCTATTGTGGACTTCTTCAAAAGTAAAACTCTTTTTAGTCAGAACTAAGCACTGGGGAGCTTTAATAGTTCGATAAATCTATGAACTTTAGAATGAATGTCAGTCAATTTAGACGCAAACGCTTACTTGAGTCAATAATGAGTGAAGACAAAAACAAGAAATAGCGAGGGGCCAAAATCATGCAAAATTTCAAAAAACAAGTAATAGCAAATAATAACCTGAAAGAGATTTTGACATAATCCAAGAAAGGGAGCATTTTTATGAACGGTTTTGACGTGCGTACCAAAAAAACTCATAAATGATCATTTCAGTTGTAGATTAGTCATTAGGCAAACTTAATCCCAAGTTTTTCAGTAAAGATCCTTCTGATACGATCTACCCATTAATTAACTTCTCGCAGTAGTTCCAAATTGCCGTTGAAAACAATTTCCTTCTCGTGGTTGATAACCAACTGCTGCTTTTGTTCATTAAGTTTGTAAGTCTTTATGTTGATGACCTTGATGACTTTTCTTTAGCTCTTTTAGCCTGTGCTGCTATTGAAGTCCCAGTATTAGAGCTCACGTTCTTTCATCGCTTAGTACTAGGCATTGATGTCGATTTATTTTATCTTTTTTTAGGATTCTGACTCTTGCTTTTCTTGACGTTAGCTTATTCCGTTTGAACTTTCCTTGAGGAAGACTATCTTAGCTTTGTTTAGGAAAAATTTGACTTTCTAAAACACTAGACCTTTCACATTTTTTCTTTAGATCATATGAATCTGCTTTATGTCCTCGGGAAGCACATCTTTTTGTACCTAATTCTAATTTTCTTCCCCCATGTTCTTTCCTATACTCACCTGACTCTAATGCTACTCGATGTCAGGGTTGTAGCCGAAGTTGTTGATGTTGTTGCCTCTTTCAATGAAATCTTTTTAGTTGGGAGTATGCACCTGAACTGGATTGGACTACTTATCGATATTGATGTAGTCCGTCTTGTTGCGGTTGATGAGTTCATCCTTCCTTTGCTTCTCAATCTTTTCGACCTATAAGTAGCGGTTTGTCTCGGAATCATTATTGGTGAATTTGTAGCTTTTGGATCCTGCCATCCCGATCTCTGAGCCTATCTTTTACTCCTTCAATAGCTGGGACTGTTACTCACGACTCACTGTGCTGTTTTGTCTTCTGCCCCGAGTATTGCTTCTACTGTATTTGTCTTAATTCTAGTGGCCTTCTTCTTTTGAAACCTAGGAAAGAGTTAGCTTTTTCTTCTCATTGAAAATTTTTTCGATAAGATTCTTCTTTTCAGGGATTTAGTAGTTAAAAGATGCCTGTTTTTTAGTTTCCTCCTTTTACTTCTTCTTCACATCCTCCTCAGGGTAGTCAATGATGAAAAACTTCTACTTTGTTCGCATCTTCCTGCCAATGTAGCAACAATAGAGCGCACGATCCCACTTCTCTTGGTTCTTCTAGGATTAGAACTGCATATAGATGTTGAATCTCTCCTTATCCTTTTGGATGGTCAACACGATGAAGATGTAAGGCTGTGTGTGGTAATCTACGTTCTAGATTTCATGCAGTTTTATGGATTTGAAGTTTTCACTTGCAACTGGGGAGTCAAATATCTTGAGCTCGTTGGGTTTCAGCACAACCAAACATTTGGTAAGTTTGTCTATCATGATTTCAAGGTTGGTTTTTGATATTTTGTCTTTAAGAATGGCAATTGGCAGAATCTAGCGGAAGTCTTAGACTACCGTATACTCGTAGATATTTTGAAGCACTTCTTATTGCTGCTCAGCCCTTGTACCCTCAGTACTGATTTTTTGGATTTAGCGCTTGTGAATCATTTAGAGCACTCTGTTGTATTGTTTGAGGTAGATGTTGAACTGGATTTCTGATGACTTGTCGCCTCCTTAGCCTCCCATCCCCTCTTCATAGTTGCTAAACTTCTGCAGAATTTGGAAGGCCGACTCGATGATTCTTTTGATTGCCCTATTTTTGTTGATCTTCTTGGCCAGGTCCTAATCCGGCTGGTCATCCATGTTGATCTTTTTGCGCTATCTTGGAGTGGGAGCTTTTTGCTTAATAGTACTCTGGTCCTCGAAGTCTTTGGTGGGGATAATGATTTCCTACTTGTCGAAAGGTTTTTCCCTGTTCAGAAATTTGATGTATGCTAGTGTTTCTTCGAGGCTGATGTTTTATCTGTTCGTATTAACTTTCATCAATTCAAATTATATGTAATGATTTAACTTTGGACAATACAGTTTGTCATTAAATGATATGAAGTTAAAAATAATCTATTCCCAAACTTAAATCTCGACACTTTTAGCTCTCATAAGTTGTGTTTCAATGATCTGACTGAAATCTAATGCCTTTTAGAGATTAATGCAAACACATTAGCTTCCTTAGCATTCAGAGCAATAACTCCTTATACTGGAGTTTACTTGCAGAAATAGCTTACAGTACCTTTTTAGGTTTTGTGAATATTCTACTAGCGACATATATATGAACTCATGGTATAGTAACTTATGGCACAAACAAAGATAGAAGGAAATCAAAGCACGTTCAGAGCCTTTCCATGTCAGTTGGCAATTTTTGGATCATCTTCTTGGGAATTATCACTGAGATTGCATTTCTTTTGCTTTTCTTAGTGACCCGGCTATCGGTGGAATCAGTCGAGTTGTCTTCTGTGTTTTATTTGTAGAAGTACTTTAAAGATGAACGATTTGAATGAGCTAAGAAGCCAGGGTTAGCTCAGTGCCCGATTTGACATAATTCTAGTAAGCAGCCACAACCTATGGATTGTTGCTAATTATGAGATCTAAATCAAACAGATCAAACCTTTGAGGAGGCTGAGTTCGCCAGATGTTAGTCTTTTGGAAGAAGCCAGATGTCTGGCAAAGAAGAACAGCTTTCCTTTGATGGTGCTAATTGTTTACATTTGTTTTAAGTTTATAATACAAGACTTATATGCTTAATTAAGTGGGAAATTATGGGAAAGTAGAGTTTTTATAATTTAACTAGAAACAAGCCAATCATTTTTGCATCAATTACAGAATAATCAAATCTGTGAAAATGAGCAAAAGTTTAAGCTGCAATATGCTCAAGAATCGCCAACAAAAGTCCAGCAATCTGTTTCTCATGCCCAAGCTTTTGTCTACTTCACATCTATGTCTTTCCTTTATTTCTACTTGCTTGAAGTTATGACAATCTATCTATTTTCTCTATCTTAGTTGCTTTTCAGCTATTTCTTATGAATGTTTATAATTATAATGATAGCCTAAGCCTAATAGACATAAATCAACATTCAAAATACATTGCCAATCCAGAACTACAAAACCCAAATAGTCGAAACCGTCAAACAAAATGCTGTAACTCTTATATGCGGCTAAACAGGCAGCGGTAAAACAACCCAAGTCCCTCAGTTTCTGTATCCACATTTCAATAGAATCCTAGTTTCGCAGCCTAGAAGAATCAGTGCTATCACTCTTGCGGAGAGAGTGGCCTTTGAAATGGGGCATCAGATTGGCAAACAAATTGGGTATAATGTGCGCTTTTAGTAAAAGAGGTCAGTTTAGACCAAGGTCGTTTTTGCCACCGATGGTATGGCCATTCGAGAACTTATGATAGGAACTTTCTATGACCTTTTCGTGCTGGATGAGGCTCATGAAAGAAGCATTAATACAGACGTTTTGATGGCCATTCTAAAGCGACGACTTTCCCTTCGCAAAAAAGGTGAAAAAGCGTTCAAACTAATAATCATGTCAGCAACAATCTAATCAAGCAAATTCATGAAATTCTACAACACAGACGCCCTAATAAACATCTAGGGCCGTTCCTATTAGACAGAGATGTACAATCTTCTAGAACCTGTAGAAAGCTACTACGAAGCAGTATTCAACACTATACTGCAAATACATTACAACTAACCTTCAGGAGATATCTTGGTCTTTCTAACCGGAGAAGATGAGATAGTTGGACTGCAGAAAAGACTGGAAAAGACTAAGAAGGATTTCAACCTTCAGGATTTCTAAGTATTGATGCTGTATTCTGCTCTCCCGCATTAGTATCAGCATCACGTCTTTGAGAAGAAACCCACTTAAAAGATGAGAAGAGTTATTCTTTCCACTAATATTGCTGAAACTAGTGTGACCATACCCGGCGTCAGATTTGTGGTGGATTGCGGCTTTATAAAGGTGCGTACCTTTGACAACCATAGAATGCTTGATATGCTCACAGTCATCCCCGTTAGCAAGGCCAATGCCATGCAAAGAGCAGGAAGGGCTGGAAGAGAAGCACCGGGAAAATGCTACCAACTCTATCCCAAAAACACATTTTAGTAGCTCAAACAGTACAACACTCCTGAAATACTGAGAAGCTAACTGTCTGGACCCATTTTGCAACTCAAAGCCATCGGTATCGCTAATATACTTGAACTATAGTTCATGGATCAGCCTCCTGCATAAACTTTCAAAGAGTGCCTCACAATATTGAGATAGATTGGCTGTTTGACTTCTGAACCGACTGAAGAAATAACTTAGTATGGAAAAGAAGTGAGTAGATTGCCTCTGCTTCCACGGCTAGCCCACTTGCTACTGCTTTCTCTTGAGTTCAAATGCTAATCCATCATGTTGAGCTTACTGAGTATCTTATCGATAGAAAACATGTTCGTATCCTCCGCTGTAGCTGAAAAGGGCAATCGCAAAAACAATCTACACTAAGTCCTCACTCGCTTTTTGCCAGTTTCAAGTGGAAATGTCCAGTTTTTAGGGAAAGGTCCAGCCAGCAACAGAGTGCTTACATCCGACCATTTGGCCAAAGTTAATTTGCTGCATGAGTACATCAAAGCACAGAATAAAGCTCTCTTTTGTCAGCAGAACTTCGTCAACAAGAACAATATCAAAAGGGCTGTGTTGATACGCCAACAATTGGAGGACTATTTGCTGCAAATAGTCAAATAGAGGCAAAAGAAAGATTTCTTTGTCATTGGAGCACAAGTTAAGACCCTGAACACCTAAATCCAAAAAGAAACAGTGAATTCTTCTTCAATACAAAGCTGGATAAAGTGCATGTCCAAAGGGTGCCTATATTCAACAGCCCGTTTAGGAAAAGATGGTCGCTATAAAATCTACAGATCTGGACAGGAAGCCTTTATACACCCTGAATCTCTAGTGTTCTACGTAGCCCAAAAGCCTCAGATGATTGTGTTTAGCCAGATTGTAAGAACTACGAAAGTCTACCTGAAAGATGTGACTCCCCTGCCCTAAAGCGAGCTCTAAACTAAATGATATATAATGATAAGATTGATAAGAATAAGTTATCACATGAGCAAATTAGTGCCTTTTGACAAGTTTGAGGAAATTTTTGAGCCTTTGATTGCCCACTAAACTAAAGCTGTTGTGCTTTTCACAAGCGAAAAGAACGAAGATGGCACCTATTGGTGCCCTGACTGCTAGGCCATCAAACCTTTGTATGGTGCGATTGAGGAGGAAGCCAAAAAGGCCAATCTACCCCTCTTTGTGTTTGTGGCAGGAGACAGACCTACTTGGAAGAACCCTTAGAACAAGTTCCGCAAACACAAGCTGATTCAGTTAAAATCAGTGCCAACTTTGGGCTTGTTCGATGGCAAAAAAGTAGTCAACAAGTTGGTAGAAGCAGAAATACTGGACTCCAGCCAACGGGCAATCGTCTATGGTTGATTTGTGAGCGAATAAAGCACTAACACTATACCCATGGATATTTTTCGAACTCGTGAATTTAAATATAAATATAACTTAAACTCCTAATGACAGCAAGAGCTTAATAGTCGAGGATTATTGGCGATTTCACGGTCAGGAAAGCGAATCTAGATGATGTTGGTCCCATCAATAAGCTAATGACCTAGGAAAACAGAGCAGACCTCAACCTCTTATTCGACTATCCCAAACTTACCACATTATTCGAGAGGTATTCCTTTGCCTATCTAGGTCTTACATCTCATTGGTCGTCGTCAACTCTGAGCAGAAGATAGTCGGAGCCGCCTCATTCGATGATTCCCCACCAGGTCTAAAGGGAAAGTCCGATGACAAGCATTACAACCTTTGGGAAGAATGGTTGGGAAAAGCGTTCAACTTATAAGGACTACCCATTTTGAGTACCAACTCTCTGTGGATCAATTTCATATACATCACTGATGAATACCTGGACCAAATTGAAACAGTTTCGGAAAAAGTCTTCCAGCATCTCTACACCCTACAGCCTCAATTAGATGGGCTGCTCTTTCTGCGCCGAGGAGAAGTCTAGTCACTAGAAGAGATGTAAGGCCACTATCGTATTTTGCACGGCCATTTTCTGGAACTGAATCCAGCAAACCGAGAGGTACTGAAAGGGTTGGTGGGAATAAGCGTGAAATCGAAGTTGTTCTACACTCCCAAGTCGCATGTCATCTAGGACATGTAAATAAGAATGGCAAGATAGGAAGATCATGACGATTTGGCATAGATCTTCAACAAACAGTCTGATGTCTTAACCAGTCAATTCGGTGAGTTTTTCATTGCAGATCTGATTGCTACTCAAAATCTCACGAGAAGGATGACCAAGGGATCCACCTCAGAAGGTAAAGCAGTGGTGGGGCAGGTGGGAGATAAAGCAATCGGACTTATGAGCATTTCCACAGAAATCGACTATAGGCTATTGAATCAACACTTTTAGCTAACAACATTCGACAACCTTATCAAACCAGACTTGATTTCAGCTATAAATAGTCGTTACGATAAGTTGGCGCATGAGGATAAGTTCAAGAAGTTTGAAAGTTAGTTCGAACTGAGGAAATTGATTGAGCAGGAAAGAGTTAAGTGCTTAAAGATGGGGCAGAGGATTATGCTTCAGCAATTTTGCCAAGAAAAGGAAAGTTAAATCAAATTGGAACTTTAAAACATTGCTAATAATGATGCACAGATGAAGGCCTTAGACATTCCAGGGTTTGAAGCACTACTAAAACGCTGGACAACTGGCTTCGACATCTACTATCCTTCCTAACTCTTCAATAAATATCCAGACTATTCCAAAGATTTGGAGAGCATTATCATGAATTCGTGGGAATTCTTGATAGAAACTTTGGAGCTATTTGGACTCCCAAAGAATTATATGAAGAAAGAAGGTCACTGGAAAGATTGGGCTAAGAAGATAATCGAAGATAACATCGCAGCTCAATTGAGGCGACCCAAAAAAAACACAAAGAAACAGACTGCAAAGAAGGGGAAAGACAAAAGAGATTAGTAAAGTCTGAAACCGCCTTAATGGTTTGATACAGCTCCCTTTACTCAAGCTTTCACTCGATTCATCAACTGCGGTGCTGATATTAGATCAGCCTTCAGAGATTAAATCAAAGACAAACTTAAAACAGTTATTATGTTGTTTTGTGATGCTGATGGACAGATGATTGAAGAAAAAAGTGTGGATTTGAACGTTTTGGGCAAAAAAATGAATGACCATGGAATCAACGTTAGTCAGCAAGTTACTGATAACATGAGTAACATCCTTTAAGCTTTTGGAGGAATAAAGTATGAGTAAAGAGTGGTTAAAATGCAATAAAAGCATTAAGAAAAGAAAAACGCCGCTATTAAGAAAGAAGTTGATCCTAAATTCATTGATGTAACTCAGAGACTTGTCTCTTACAAAGATTTTGCTCAAGCGCTGAAAAGAATTGCTCACTTTGACGCTAATTTAGCACGTCTGGGATATCTCAAATCTCAAAAACTCGATTCCTAAATAAAAGAGCTTTAGTCTGATGAGCACAAATAAAGAATGAAATGGTTAGCAGCTAATGCACGTGAGTTCGATTACGGCAAATTCGGAGACATCGTAAACAATCTTAAACAAGGAGAATTGCCAGAAGTGCCTTACAATTCAGCCAACGCAATTGTAATCAATCTCTTTTGTATTGATGAGATTTACTAATCTAGAAGCTTAGATTTCGTTTAGTTTGCTTTTTCGCTTTTCCCTGATAGAGATTACATTATCATTACTCAGCCTTTCACAATCCCTGAAAACTCACTTGTCAAGCATTTCATCCAAGTCCCTCGTAAGAAAAACTCCACTTTTTAGCACTGTCTTTACATTTATCATAAGGACTCTCTTTTCGCGAAAGAACTTATGGTCAGAAGATCCACATTGACTGACGTAAGCAAGGCAAGGTACTTACTTGCTGAGGCTGTAAATAAGAGAGAAATTTAGAAAGATATTCAAGACTCAATCACCAACCCTTCTTCAAAGTATTTGACTTTTGTTGTTAACTGTGGTGGAGAAGTTATTGCACTCTATACTGTCTCCAAAACTGTCAACTTAGATTACTATATCTCTCATTTCTTCGTGCAAGATCAAATTAGCTTAGATGAGCATCCAAGGGACAAACATTCGAAAATAGTGTACTCTTTCATCAACCCACTTTTCATTAAAAATGTCAGATTTATACTTAAGTAAATAATGAGATTGACTAACAAAACTTGCCTTTACTTCTAAGTTCATAACAGAACTTTGCTTCCTGACATCTTCCATGAGTTTACACCTTTGAGGATGAGAATTTTCCCCCACTTTTTGAAGAAAAAGTGGAACTTCACTTTTTAAAAGTAAGATAAATAGAGACAAATAATCAATAAAGGTGGTATTGACCTATAAAGGAATCCTTTTGACCAAGAAGAAGCTCTATTTTCTTTGTCAATGGTGACTAAAAAGCACTTAAACACGCTCAAAATCTAAAATAATACAAGGATCGTAGTTGTTGGTGCTTCAGATACGGGCATCTCGTTCATTTAGTCATTGCTGATGATTAAAGAAGTCAACTTCACAAACGTAACTTTGCTTAGCCCAGGAGGAATCATCACTATGCACGTTAAAAGCCAAAAAGACTATCTAAGGGCTGCAAGCACAAGCTACACGCTTTAATAAATAAAGAATCTAATGATTGATGCTAGAACCACTGTATTAGATGCGAAGATGGTCAAATTGGACAAAAAAGAAAAGAGGATTTTGATTGACAAGAATGCCTATATCCCCTTCGATATTTTGGTGCTCTGCGTTGGACTTATTGATACTCAACTTCAAAACGTTGGATTGATTTCCTGCGGTCTTTCAAGATCGCCTTATTACAAGGATAAAAACTTCATTGAAGGTGTCTATTCTATTGACGATCCTTACCTCTATCAGCAGTTTTCAGTTGAATCAAACAACATAAAGCTTTTGAAAAGAAAGAAAAAACCTCAAAATATTACGATTTACGGCAGGACTCCACACACAATTGCCTTTATCAGTGGATTAATCAACAGAGGAGTTTCGCCTGAAAGGATCTATTATGTTTGTCCAGTTTCTAACAGAAGAAGAATTCATTCCTTCGAGTCAAACCAAGAAAGAATAGAGTATTAGTCTCAGCTTATCAATGACCCTGACACTTTCGAAGACATTAATGTTGAAAAAATTGTGATAGACCATCTCCGCACAATTGGAGTTCATGTAGAGCTAGGTTTTGAGTTTTACGAATTCCAAGGAAACCCTTGTACAGGCGTAAGATTCAGAAAGAAAGCTGACGATTTCTAGGAGTTATAGGAGCTAATCAAAAAGAAAAGGGCAGAAATCCAGAGCAAACTGCAATAGATGGGCAACAAAATAACAGAATAGCTCTAGTAAGACTCAGACGACATGTAAGAAAAGATATCTCCAGAAAAGGAGATAGAAATTTTGCAGCAGAGACAATGGCTTGAGCTATTTACCCCTTGCGCATTCTTTGTTACTTCGGGTGCAATAGATATTGATCGAGAGATTTTCAACATTATTCACGAAAACGGTTTGGTCTATAACGGAAGATTGATCATCAAAAGCAATTTCCAAACCACAGAGAATTAGATCTTTGCTTGCGGAAGGATTTGTGAGTTTAGCCAGCGTTACAAAAACTTCGCAATCGGCAAAAGTTTGAGACTAGATCGCTACAACGGAAGAGAACTTGGGTCCATTCTTTGCAAGCAAGTGCTTTAGATATTGAATCTTGGCCATCTGACCACATAAAAGAACAGCGAATAGTAGCTGCCTAAGCTGTACATGCCGATAGGTATCGGAAGCTCACTTTTCGGAGATATGGTTTACTATCACATAAAGAGAACTGATAACTCTCTTCCCAAGGTGGTTTTGGAGAGGGGAGTTCGCAGCGAAGAGCTGATTTCCAAAAGCATCAAAACATTCAAAGGCCATTACATCAAATTTTCGATTGATCCCAACGGAATCATCTAATACGTTTCTTATCTGGGCAGTGAACAAGTAGTTGTCCCATCTTTGATGTCTTTGGTCGGCCTATCGATCTAATACTTAAACAAAGTCTGCAAAAGAAACGACAATGGCCTCATCCCCGATATTGTCGAGTTTTTGAGTGAAAACTGGGCAATATGCCTCTACCATTAGCTATTCAGCGAATTCCGAAACGAAACAAAGAAGTTGGTTGCTTCGAACCCAGTTGCAGAAAGATTCAACAACAGAGCTGCTGAAAAAGCCTCAGAGGGAGGATACTGTGAATCTAGTTTCATGAAATCGATTAGGGAGCTTGTTCCCAATGAAATCGTCAAAGAAATTCGGGAAGGAACAATAGATTTCATAAAGATCAATAAGAACCATTTACCAATGTACTACGTACCCAAAAAGTGATTATTCGGATGTAAAATAATAGTTATATGATTTTGAATAATTATTATCGCCTAGAGAAAGGAATGAGAACCTTTCTATTATTGTTTCAATGGCCTAAAGAACTAAAATTTAAATTTGTTCAGATTAGTTATATTTAATGGACGATACAAACCCAGCATTCATCGTTGATAGTGGCTCAGGCTTCGTGAAAATGGGGCTGGCCGGAGACGACGCCCCTAAAAGCTACTTTCCCACAATAATCGGAAAGCCTAAGCAACCAGGACAAATGATCGGCATGGACCAGAAGGACATCTACATCGGACACGAAGTCACATCTAAAGAGGGGGTCCTTGACCTCTCCCGGCCCATCGTAGATGGCATCATCGTCAATATGCAAGATATGGAAAAGATGTGGCACCATGGCTTCTTCAATGAGCTTCAGATGACTCCGGAAGATTCCCCCATCCTTCTGACAGAAACACCAGGCAATTCCAAAAAGAATAGGGAAGATCTCATCCAAGTCATGTTCTAGAAGTTCAATGTCTCCAGCTTTTACCTCGCTCTTCAGCAAGTTTTGGCACTCTATGCCTCTGGAAAAACCACAGGAGTCGTTCTTGACTCAGGTTACTCGCTCACTTCCACAGTCCCAATTTATGAAGGTTTTGCACTCTCACATGCCATACAAAAAATGAGCCTTGCTGGCAAACATTTGACTGACTATCTGGTTGAACTCATGAAGGATGACGGATTGTATTTTTCCAACAGCGGCTAGGAGGCAGCACGCTTCAACGCCAGAGATACCAAAGAAAAAGTGTGCTACGTGGCTGCTGACTTCGAAGGCAGTCTCAAATAGTTTAGCGAATACCCCAACAAATCTATCCTCCACAAGCTGCCAGATGGAAACTAGATCTAAATAAGTAAATAACCCTCTATTTAGAGAGCCAAGCATTCAAATGCCCTGAAGCTTTGTTCCAACCTTCCAAAATCGTCGGTAAAGAACTGCTTGGAGCACATGAACTCACTTTTCAGTCCATTTTGAAGTGCGATTCAGATATCCGTAAAGATTTATACGGGAACATTGTGATTGCCGGAGGCACAAGCATGCTAAAGAACCTGAAATAACGGCTGCAGAAGGAAGTCATCGCTCTGGCTCCCTCAACCATGAAGATCAACGTCTTTGACCCACCAGAAAGGAAATTCTCGTCTTGGATGGGAGGTTCAATTCTGGCATCTCTGAGCAGCTTTTCTCCAATGTTCATAACCAAGCAAGAATTCCAGTAGAACGGACCGACGTATGTCCACAGGAAATGTTTCTGATAGATTTGTAGTCTTGCAATATTGACATTCAAGCAAATAAACAGCCTCAACCAAGAGGTCGTCAGCTGAGGAGCCAAGCAAGTATGCCGTGCTACTTTGGTGTCAAATCTGCATACGATCGACGTATTATTATAGGTTTAGAGATATAATCGAAAAGTGGGCTATTGCCTGTTATAACTTTAATACAATTTGGATATCTATGAAGTTGGGACTACTGTGGTTGCTTGTGATATTGTTGTGGGATGCTGGAATTGAGATTTTATAACTTGAGGGCTAAAAAACTTTGCTAACTATGTTGAAGCAAGACTGCTCCATACGGCACCATTCACTTGGCAGCTCGACCAATTATGGTCTGGAATGGTTTAGTCCCCTTACCCTTGGTTGCTTCTGTCTGATTCCTCATCTATTTCGTTGTTTTGGAATGAGATGTTGAAATAGGGTGGGAAGCAAAATCATATTTCAAGTTCTAAAACAGTGTCTATTCGTGAGGCCTATACCAAAGCAGAGTCTGCATTGAAACATTTAAACTTAAAGTTTTTTTAGGCCTTTCTTATTGTTAGAAGGAGTTAGTGCGATAATAAAATAATTGCACAAAAACCTGCAGTTGAAACAATTGACCCCAACCCACAAAACATATCTTCGCCGGCTGCAAGACATTTAAGGTAGTGGAGGGTCATTTTGTTGTATATAGCTTAGAATTGGTCGGTGTATTTATAGGCCAAGGGGAGGAGGTGAGATTTTGTAGGCTAATAAGAAAAAATAAATCACTATTGAACAAAGGAGAAATCGAAGTAATCGATTCTAGTCTATGGGCTCTCCCATTATTCACAGAGTGTGCTTTCGCCCATCAGGTAATCTTTTTGAAGTCCCGCAAGCCGTAAACTAGAAGCCCTCTCCTTTCTGATTTGTCTCTTGAGGAACAGCTTCTTCCACACTTGCTTTTTTTCTGCCTGCTTATTTGAAACTGCTTAATCGAAGCCCAAATTTTTCATGAATTGTTTGGCTATTGAAATATTATATGTTTAAAATTCAGAGAATCCGATACAAATATTGCGAAAGCTTGTTTTCTGCACTCATCTGCATTTTGCACTTATATTGCCACCCCTGAATCCAATCTGAAGCCATATCCCTGTTTTTGATTTGCTGTCAGTAGCCCATAGATTCAGGCGTTGCCAAAGCTGATACGCTGAATTTCAGCTAGGACCAGCCTGGAGAAGCCAGAAGCTGGGTCGTGAGATGGGCAGATGGAGAAAAGGTAGTTTGGGTCGGTTTTAATGAATTTTGATGCCAAGTGTATTTATCCTTAATCCCTGCTTTTCTGGATTCAGCATTGCAGGTTTGCATAGACTTTTCTAGAAAGCTCTATGGAGATAGCCCTCCAGTCTTAGAAGAAAGCCACTATTAGGAGGGACGAATTTGAATGGAGATGTAGGACAATAAAGATATAAGTTGAATTTTGGCATGGGATCGTCCTCTCTGATATCATAGCACTACATAATTACATGATTATATGAAGATATCAATTCGCATGGAGCTAGCAGATTTGGGAGAACTGGCTCACTATGGTCTAGAACTAGCTTTTATCGATGAATTACTCGTACTCTTCTTTGCTTTTGAATGCGTTCTAGAATTTTTTCTTCAGTCCATTCACCTCCTTAGACGGCACCCCGAACACCTGCATTATGTGCATTCCATTCCACTTCGATGCCCTCTACTTCTTCACAGCCTCTTTGCTTAGCTTCTGTTTCCAGTTTTCCTAGAACTCACTCTCTTTGTTGAAGTACTTCAGCGTCCCAATCACACAGTCCTACATCTTCTATGCTTTTTTGTCGATTTTGCCAAGGTTTTCGTTTAGATACTTCTGAAAAGCAGTAATCAGCTTGGTAGTAGATTTGATCTCCTTGCCTGCCATTCTTTCGGGATCTAGAAAACGAGTGTCCAATAAAAACTCAAACAGTTGCGCCCTAGTTTGGAAACCTTTGTGGTAGATCTAGGGGTTGAGACCGTAAAAGAGCAGTATCTGATCAACGTCAGAGCAAACACTGAACTCAAGTTTGATGTGCTCTTGGTAATTGCAGCAGAAGAGTCCATCCTCGCTGAGTTTGACGAATTTGGAAGGGAGCATTAGTCCGAGAAAGGCACCAAGGCCGCTGTAGGATTTGAAGAACCTGCAGCGTTTGAATTCATCGAGGTTTGCAGCTATGTTGAAGTCCACCTGCTTCTTGTGATACACAGTGTTGGCAGTCTGGTTGTTGTTCATGATGTACTCCCCCTTCTCCAGCTTCATCAGCCCCACGATGTCCTCCCGCGCGTAGCCTTCTTTGAACAGTACCAGGAAATCCAGATCCCCGTGGAGCTACTTCTCAGGCAGAGGGATGTAGGGCTCGATGAGCTAGCAAATCGGGGAGAGCAATTCGATGAGTTATGCTGTCAGTTTGGCGTACTCCTGGGGAGTGAGTTTCTCGGTGTCTTCGAATGCGTTGCCACCCATTTATAAGTTTATTAATATGGCTCAGGTTTTCTTTTATATCGTTTTACCAGGCAAGTTATATCAGGTAAATAGCTCATCTTTGCGATTTTGCAGGGTTTCGTATTTTTCTATTGCCAACCCATGAGTTTGGTGGCCAGTTTGGCTCATTGAGGGGGCTGGCTCTCTAATGAAGATCGAAAAATACCTTCCTATTCATTACTGACCATCGCTGCATTAATAATGGATAAAGTAGCTAAGTAAAATCATTTTAAGGCCGACTGTTGCATCAGATTACTAGAGAGTTTAACCCTCTACAGCCCTTTAAAACCCTCAGCACCACAACTCATTCTGCCCTCCCACAGTCCCATTAAATTAACGTTGATGGTGACAACCCCTCCATTGCTTATTCTACTGACTATTCGGAGTTGGATAAACAAGCATATTAAATCAAATACAAACCTCTAGTTTTTCCAAACTAGCGATTGAGAGGGTGGCCACAGGCTGGGTGAGATAGCTGTAGGCCACCTCCAGGTCGACCCTATAGCTGTCGACCTGGTAGCTGCCCAGAATCTTCTCCATCTCTGCGCCCCAGAGGAAGGACAGGTACTTGAGGGTGCAGCCGATATCGTCGATTTTGTAGTGGACCAGAGCGAAGATGACGCAGGAGAGGATGTCCTCCTTTTCGACGGTAATCTGCTTGGTACAGTTCTTGCGTCTGCTCCAACTCTCGACGTTGGCTGTTATCTCCTTAAGCAGGTTGGCCCGATACTACCTCAAACTGTTTAGTATCTCCTCTTTCGAATAGCTGCGGACCAGCTTTTTCAGACTCTCTGCGGTTTTCTACAAAACGGCCCCCTTGCTATCTATCTCCACGATTTCCGGCCTCGCGTCGAGGTCCCCAAGGTCATAGTTTTAAGAGAACGACACAGTTTGGCTGAGCAGACGAGGTTTGATGGCTCTCTCGACGACATAAACCCATTCCTTGCCAGTGGTGATAACTTCAACAGCGGTCATATTATAAAGTCTACTCTCGACTGGAACGTTTTGGCGGTGCAGTGCGT
>Ga0316217_10002997_pt1 | contig 19759 bp, 26 predicted proteins | sample 1anoAmetaG_FD_203633 | JGI IMG/M metagenome (GOLD analysis project Ga0316217, IMG submission 203633) | Freshwater microbial communities from Trout Bog Lake, Wisconsin, USA - 1anoA | ecosystem: Environmental > Aquatic > Freshwater > Lake > Hypolimnion/Profundal zone | place: USA: Wisconsin...
TAATCGGCCTGTGGCATCAAGGATATCCATTAGGTGCAACTTCCCACTTGGTAAACGCTGTCAACTGTCAGTAGTTGAAACGTGCCGTTGCCATAAAACATTGCCAGTCCGTTGGTGGCGGTGGTCACATTTCCAACGGGCCGCTGCCACGACTGGCTTTGGTTGCCGATGATGTTGCCAGCGGCGTCCTTGATTACCTGGCCGGTGATAAGGTTGGTAAAGTTCCCATAATTGTAGGTGTTGGCCTGTGTGGCATTACCATTCACCCCATAATCGACGGTTCCGATGGTGACTGGGAATAATGTCACGCCTTGCATTACCCTGCCAGCCGATACCGGCCCCGGATTCCACCCGGCGTCGGTTGGCGCGGCAAGTACCTTGCGCGTGGCCTTGACGATCTTGGCCTTGGCTTGTGGCGAAAAGTCGGGATTGGCGGGGTTGAATGTGCTCATGGATCGGCAAAGGGTGAAAGCAAGCCGCTGAAAGCGATGCGCGGTTCCAGTTGATAAGCGCCTGCGGGCGGCGTTCCATTGTCCAAAGCGTCGGGCAACCAAACGGGCGTCACGGTGGTGGGCGGGGCTATGCCGTCGGGGTTGATCGCGGTGCCGTCGCCGTTCAACAGGAAAGGCGCGGCGGGCATGTTCACCGGCGTTCCGCTATCGTCGGTGGCTCCGGGCGGGCGCTGCCAGCTTGTCAAATTGCCGATTACTCCGCCGACAACCTTGCGGCGCTGCCAGCCGCTATTGGGCGTCCGAAACTGCCAAGTATTGTTGCCTAGTGGCACGGTGGCGTTGCCGGTGGTGCTGGTGTTGCCTTCCCAGCAAAGCAACTGCAACGTGTAGGTGTAATTGGTGACGTAAGTGGTGGCGTTGGTAACAGGATCGGTATAAGTCAAGCGGGTGGCTTGGCGGGTAGCATCTTCCAGCTTGATTTGTCCTGCCGCATAGTTCAATGCAATGCCGTCAATGGTGACGTTTACGGCGTCGCTGTTGACCTTGCCTTTGGCCTGCCGGTAGCTGCTCCAATTATCGCTAAAAGACGTATTGCCGCTGGTGGATTGAAAAGTCAAGTTGTACGCCGTTACATAGTCGCGGGTGTTCGGCAATTGGGGTAAGGTTTCACCGTTGACGTTCACCAGCCAGTTGCCGTTGGCGTCTTGGGTGGCGGGCCTTTCCTGTTTGTCGCTGCCTTCGGATAATTGCACATTCCAAAAGGCGGGCGGGTTGGTTTGATACTGGCCGGAATAGGTGACTTGCACCTCCCACACCATGGGGCTTTCGGCGCGGCGCTTGGGCAGCAAGCCGGTGACGATCAAGCCGTTATAGCAGTAGTGCAATTGCGGCATTCCCGCCGTCTTGGCTGCTCCCGTGGCCATGTCCGTCCAAACATCACCAAAGTTGATGATCTGGGCATACTCTAAAACCCAAAACTCCTGCGCGGTGACGTTGGCGATAACGTCGGTAATCGCTTGGGTCACTTGGGCTTGATCGCCCATCTTGGCCAGTGCGTAGGCTCGTTTTAGGGTGGGTGTCGGCATGGTGTTTATCCGGGTATGTCGATGCTGTTTTGGCCGGGCGTGTTCAGGGCCGCCACTTGCGGCTGTACGTAGTTCTGTTTGATATAGGCGAGGGCTTGTTCAACCTGCCGCAATGCCGCCAGCATCGCGGTATCAACGGCGTTGGGCTGCATGGGCGGCAAGGCGCTGGCGCGGCCTTCACCGGCAAAAGCGGCATATTCCGCCTGATGGGGCTTGGGCGCGGCCTGCAAAAGTTCGTTGGCGTTGTTCTTGTTCAATTGGAAAAGCGTATCTTGATTGATTTCGCCGCGCTGATAGTCCTGCATGGCCTTTTGCATGGCGGCTTGATACTTCAAAAGCGGGCCACCCTGGCTTTGCGCTTCCCACAGTTTGCCCCGCTGCTCAATCGTTTGTTTCGTGTCGGCAAGGTCAATATCGGCGGCTTTCTTGGCGCTGGCGGCTTCAATGTCCGGCTTAATCATGGCGTCGGTAACGGCCTTGACGGCCAAGTCATGCTCGTCGGCATATCGTTTCTTGGCGCTGGCCACTTCCTGCCGGTAGGTTTCCTCAATCTTGGCTTTCTCTGCCTCAAGGCCAAGCCCCACCGTTTGCAGTTGTGCCACTCGTGCCTCTGCTCTGATATGGGTCATTGTCTCTTGATGATCGGCCTCAAGGTTGGCAAGCTCAAGATTTTGTGCTTTGTCAACGTCGGCAAGTTCGCGGGCGGTGTTTGCTGCCAGCGATACGCGGCGGGCTTGGGCGTCGGCCTGCATCTTGGCGGCAACTTCCGGCGTGTGCTGGGCAAGTGCGTAGTCGCTCACTGATTGGTTGATTTCTTCTTGGGTATCGGCGTTCTTCGTGTTGATGCGAAGTCTTTCGGCGTCGTATTTTAAGCCCTGTTCTTTTAGAGCCTTGGCGTCAAGGGTGGAATTCCTGTCCCTATCGGCCATGGTGGCTTGCTGGCGTTGTACCTCAAGGTTATGAAGCTCCTCGCGGGCAATGTCCTTCAAGATTTGTTTGTGGGTGTCTTCAAGCTCATTTAGTTTACTGGCTTGCTCAAGTACCTTCTGCTTGGCAAGCGTGTAATCCTCTTTGTTAAGCGGCTCGTCGGGATTCCAGCCACCACCTTTGGTCATCCCCTTGGCGTGGTTCTCGGCTGCTTGCGACTCACGGAATTGCATCGTTTGGTGGGCGGCTTGGTAGTCGGGATCGTTGGTTATCTTCGCCCTGGCACTATCATAAGCCGTCTTTTCGTCGGCTTGGGCCTTGTTGGTGCCGTACTTGCCTAAGCCAGCTTCCACGTCTTGGGCGTGGCGTAACTGCATGTTGGTGGTGTCAAGTTCGGCGTTGTACTCTTTTATGTATTGAAGGGCGTGCTTTTCACCTGTCACAAGCTCATTGATAGCGGCCCCGGCTTGGGCAAACTGGCCAACGATGGGAATATCATCAACTGCGGCGTGGAAAACTTCGGTTGCTGATGCGCCATCCCTTATTTTGGTGGCCACGTTCTGGGCGGATTGTGCGGCCTGATTCAACACGCTTCCGGCGGCGGCTACTCCGCTGGCCAATGACACAGTGTTAATTGATCCGCCCTTGAATGCTCCGCTGATTTGCCGTACTGACTGGCTAAACTTCTTCAAATCACCATCGGCGCGGGCCAAGCCGTTGCTCCATCCGGCGCTGTGGGCTTCAAGTTCAACGGTGATTTTGCTGGCCATGGCTTATTTAGGGCCGGTCAATGCTGCCAGTGCGGCGCGGTTTTGCTCGGTAATGTCATCTTCATCGGCGTCCAGTAATCCGGGGTTGTCGTGGTCAAAGATGAATTCAACCGGGAGCATGGCTTCGATGCCTGCCCGCCAGTCTGCCCGGTTCTCGCCAAAGGGGTCAATTTCGTAAAGGGCTTGCCAATAGCGGAATTCCCCATGGGTCATTGCCGGGCCGCGTCCGGCAAGTTCACCCACGGTCTTATGCAAGTGTGAAGCAAGGCGGAACGTAAATCTCAGGTCTGCGTCGGCTCTAAGGTTTTTTTTTCCGGAGATAAGTCGTTCTTGTCGCGGGCAAGGTAAAAGAGTCTCTCCACCGTTTTGGCGGATTTGCGGCGCAGCGCGGGTATCTGCTCGTTGGTGAAAACACGGTTGCCCTCTTCATCGGTCAAGCAATGGGCGACGAGTATTGCGCGGCATGTTCCGGGTTGTAAGCGGTCTTTAAGGCTCATCCACGATTGATACGCGGCCTCGTCCATGATGCCGATATAGAACGTCTTGCCCCATGCCTGCACCGGCTCGCGCTCCGTATCGTCAAAGGCGGCGATGGCTGCGAGCAAGGCGGGCGCTGGGGCGGTGGGGTTGTTCATTTGAGTAACCTAACGGAATGACACGGTGTTATTTCGTACTGCTTACGGCGTGGTTAGCGCCTTAAAGTCACTTCCGCCGCATGGCTGATAGTTGATGGTGACGGCGATGCAATCCTTCAAAGACACTTCGCGGCCAACGTGTGAGATAAACGCCTGTCCGGCGCTGCCGTTTCCATCCGGCAACACAATCAGAAAGAAGTACGTACCGCCTTCCATTTGTTTCAGCGTGGCCCATTGGCTGCCACCCTTCTGGTAAAAGAAGGTCATGGTGCCTTCGTCGGCCTCCACCCATCCGGCAACTTGATCTGCAATCGGCTTGCCGCTGGGCGTGGTCTGGGCGTCAAAGCCGGAAACGTCGGCCTTGGCCACTTTGTTAGACGGTTCGCTAATTTTGGAAGCGCGGGCAATGGTGGTGACGTTGCCGGTTACGGCAATGGCGGTGCCGTTGCCACCGGCGATTGTGGCATTGCCTGCCACGTCCACTTGCAAGAAGGAACCCGCCGGTACACTCAGATTGCCGGTAAAGGCAGTGCCGGTGCCGGTATCACCCGCAACCTTAGTCAATACCATAGCGTTGGTGCCGGCGCTGGTGATGGTGGCCACGCTTACCGATGTCCCGAATCCGATTAACCCTTTACTCATGCCATGTTCCTTTCAATGTTCGATGCAATGTTCGATGCAATGTTCGATGCAACGTTCTATTTAGCCTTCCACCCGCACGTCAAAATCCAGCGTGCGCATAAAGTAGACGGTGGCCTCGTTGTCCGGGTCAACCACGCGGTCTTCTGCCGTCTTGTCCAAGAAGATGCCTTGGAACACCACTTCGTTGAAGGTGCCTTGATACCACGCCAGTACGTCGGCAATGGCGGTGGCTACGGCGTCCATGGCGGCATAGGTTTTGCCTATCGCGGTGACTCTGAAGACGGCGCTGATAATTCCATTGGCTCCGCCGATGCCGCCTTCGCTGGTCATGTTGACCAGTTCATAAATCACCAACGGGTATACGGCGCTGCGGTCGGCTTCCAGCGGCATGATGCGCGTATCCACCAGCGCGGTTAAATCCGCGTCACCGGTTAGCAAGCTGACAAGCGCTGGCACGATTGCGGGCATGAATTATTTACCCTCGGCCACGGCCTGCCTTTTGGCCAGCTTGTCGATGCGGCGCTGAATTTCATCAACCACGGCTTGCGTGGCGGGTGCCTGCCCTTCCTCAAAAGCGCGGTCGAGGAACGGATTGCCGGGCACTTCCTTGCGGGTGTCGGTGATTCGGAAAACCTTCTTGCGTATCGGCCTTCCGCCGCTCATTCCTACCACGCGGTCAAAGCGGTGCGGTCTCTTGCCGATCTTGTGCCCCCACATAACAAAGCTGGCGTACCATCGTCCGGTCTTGTCGTAAACCGTGTCGCCAATTTCGCCGTCGTTGAATTCACCAACCAGCGCTCTTACCGTGCCGGTCTTGCCGCTGCTTCTTATCTTCACCTCTACTGCATTGCGCAGATTGCCTTGCCGGTAGGGCGCTTCCATGCGGGCGCGGGCTTTGAGAATCTCCGCGCCTTTGGCGATGGCCGGGCGCAATATCTTCCGCTGGGTGGCATCGTCCAACCCTTTGAGTAATGCGAATACTTCGGTATCACCAGTGATTTTCATGCGGCGGGCGCTTGGTAGGTGCCGGGTGATTCCAGATAATCCGATGCGTAGATTTCCAGCCGGATATTGCGGAAAATCATGTTGTCAAGCCGGTCGATGGTGTAGCGCCTGCCGTCAAAAAGCAGTCTGCACTTCTCATTGATGCGGGGGTCATAGCGCAGCACAAAACGATACTGGCTCTTTAGTCCGGCCTGCCTTGCCAGTTCCATTGCCTTGCCGGTTAGCTGTTCAACTTTTGCCCAAACGGTGAATTGATTGACGCCGGGCGCGGGTGACGTGTCGGTGTCGCTGTACTCACCGAAAGCGTTTTGCATGGGTGCCACCGGCAAGACTACGCTGACTTGCTGGCGTAACTCTCCTGCCGCTATGTGTACGCTGTCTTTCATGTTGCGTAGCCATGGCGCGAGTTCAAACGGTAGAAGTCCGCAAGGCTCTGCGGCACGTCCCTAAAGTTTTCCAAGCTGACGGATTCGCGCTGGTTGTACAAGTGGGCCACATGCGCGATCATTGCCCAAGTGATATCGGCGGGAATGTCGGCTTGCGACCCATACCCGGCGGTGTAGGTGACAACCAAAGGCTGCTGCCAAGTCCATGACCCCACCATGGCCAAGGATTCCACGTTGCCCGCTGCCTGCAACTGGTACTGTGCCGGGGCTATGGGCGTGTTGGCCGGGGTGTGGGTAACTGAGAGGATTGCTTGCACGGGGCCACGAGGCAAGTAAACCGGCTCGGCTGGGTCATAGTACGTTGCTTGAATTGTCCGGGTAAGCAAACTGCAACCCATGGCGTTTTCCGCGTACCTGGCGGCGGCGTCAATCATTCGGTTAAGCGGCTGCGAATCACCCGGCGGGTCAAGGCGCAGCGCGGCGGCTACCTCGAAACTGTTCAAGGTGGAGCCTTCGGGCTTGACGATGACTTTCCACAGCATCGGGCTTAACCTCTAACAAGTTTGCTGCCAGACAAAGCCGGGCGGGTTTTGAGTACCTTTTTAATCATGGGCTTGGGCGATGGGATTGCGGGCGCGGCTGCTTCGGTGTTCACCGGGGCGTGGGTCTCGGCGTCAACGGCCACGGCGTTGCCAGCGCGGATCATCGCTTCAGCCATATCCGGCGTGGCGTCATGGACGTGGCCTTTAAGAAAAGCACAACTGGGGGCGCTGACACTGGTGACAAATTTGATACGCGGCATGTTATTAGATGACTCCTGCGATGGTGACGGCACGCGGGGCGTTGTCGGCATTATCGTGCCAGACGTTGAAACGGTAAGCGTACTGGGGGCGGTCTAGCTGCAATATAAACCGGGTCTCCTTGCCCGCCAGCACGGGCGTGGCATTGAACAAATTTGGCACGGCGTTTATGTCAAGTCCGGTGTCGGCCAGCGGTAGGCCGGGGTCGTCCGCGTCGGTAAAGCCGATGACTTCAAAGAAGACGTTGGCATCGACGGGCGGGACAATTCGCAAGGTCATGCGGCTGTTGGCCGATGCCATGACGATAAGATCGGATGGCGTCTTGGCGTTGGTGGCGGATACAGTAAGGTTGATCGGCTGCGGCATACCCTATTTATGCTGCTGCCAGCCTATGCCCGGCTTTGCGCCTGCCACTTTCCGGCCTTGCTCATACTTTCCGGCCTTGGCTTGGTTTGCGTGGCTTAAATCGTTTCCTATTGGCGCAAAAAACAACCCCGGTACGCGGCACTGTCACCGGGGTTGCACTTTTGGGGATAATTGAATCGTTAGGATGCCGCAATCTTGAGCACGCTCACGCCAGCGGTGATAAAAGCGGCGTCTCCATTAGAGAATAATTCAAAGCCTGTCTGGTCGGGGTTGGTCGGCACTTGAATATAGCGTGCCAGACGATCCCCCACCACGTCCAAGATTTTCTGCCCGCCTTCGGCGCTCACCAGCGCCCCGGCAATTGCTCCAGCGCCGTAAGCGCTCATATAATCGCTCACAATCACCGGCTTGCCATGAATGGTGGCGGAAAAAGTGGTTTCCGGGTGTTCGTCAAGGATCGGCCTGCCGTAGTTGTCGGTGATGCTGCGCAGCGTTTGGTAAAGCGTGTCGGCAACGACGTATCCCATATCGCTGCGGTAGCTGGCGTACAAGCTGTGTTCCCACGCGACAACGTCGGCATAAGTCATGCCCGCCAAGACTTTGGTGGTGTAGCCGGGCGTGATGGCCGCGAGCTTGGTAGTCCATGCGCTTTCCTTCGCTTTCAAGACGCGCTTCTGGAGGATCGGCAAGGCGTAGCCGATCACGTCAAAATCCTGCGCCAAAACCAAAGTGTTGGAAAGCCAAAGCTGCTTGCTGGAATAAAGCTGATCGCCACTCAAGGTAGTGCTGGCGGTCAAGGAAGGATCGGCGGGCGTCCCGCTGGTGGCCGATTGCGTCTGCTGCTGGCCAACAGTCGCCCGATCATCGGTGACGGGCAGCTTCACTTGCCGAGGCGTCAAGATGGTCATGGGCTTCATCTGGTACTTGTCAAGCAGGGCATAAAATGCATTCTGATTGCGCCGCACAGTCACCGGCGCTGCCACTTCAGCGGGCAAAAAGATTCCGCCTTGGGTGGTGGTGTCGGTGCCAAACTGCGCGCCCTGCAAAGACGGCACCACGTTGCCGGTGCGGCAATACAGGTTGGCGTCTTTGGTGAATTGCGCGAAGTTGAAGGCAGCTTGCTGCACGGGGTCGGCCACGCGCCGGGCCACGTCCGCCGGTAGCTGGGCTTGACCCTGCGCGTAAGTGGTTTCCGCAAGGCGTTTGGCGTCGTCCAGCAACGCCTTGATTTCGTCCATGCGGGCAAAGCGATTCTCCTTGGTGGCGGTCTCCTCGGCGGTGAATTTCCGCTTGGCGGTTGCCACTTCGGTCAACAGTTTGCCGTTGTCGTTTTTGAGTTGATTAAATTCTTCCCGTAAGGCGGCGATATCCATATTGATCTACCTGAAGCGCTGCGCCTGCGGGCTGCTTTTGGCGGCGATACTCTGCCGCTCACCATTGGTAGGCTGCAAGCCTTGCTGCTTCAAGTCTATTTAGATCGTTCGCGTATTCGTCTTCGTCGGCGTCTTCGTCTGCCGCAATCAATCCCGGCTGTACTGTGCCGTCGTTGGGATTGGTGATATCGGCCACGTCACCGGGCGTGGCGATGTTTTCGGCTGGTGCGTCCGGCTTGATTTCGACCGTGGTATCCTCAAAGGCGGGATTGGCGCAAAAGGTCACTTCATCGCACAAAAAGCGCTTGATTTCGATGATGTTTTTGCCGTCTTCTTTGATCGGGCGGGCGTCGGGTTCGTCGGCAATTGCAAAAGACATTCCCTTGACCAGTTTTTTGTCCACCAGTTCGATCAGGTCACGTGTTGCCTGGGTGTTGGCGATAAGGGTAGCTTCCACCTGTACGCCAGTTTCATCAGCGGTAAGTTTCAAGCTGCCGGTTTCGACGCTGGATTGTGGCGCTTTCCAGTCGTGGTGAAAAAGGGCATACGTGTTGGGCGCAAATTGGGCGCTGCCTGGAAGCAGTCGCACAAAGTATCCGCCACGGTCAAGGCTGAGGGAGTTCCACTTCATCGCCCTGCCCTTCAAGACGGTTTTGCCCTCGTCGGTGGCAATGGTGAAATTACAATCGGTGGAAAACAATCTTTTTATTTTCACAGCGGATTCTCCGTAAAATCTGTTAATGATGCCACGTTCTCAACCTTCCCAGCGGCGTAAGTCTTGATGGCGCTGGCGTACTTGGCGGCAATCGGGTCAACGTCAAAGGCGATGCCTGCCTTGGCCATGACTTCTGCCACGGGCGTCAACAGCGCCTTGGCGTACTCCGCCTGCTCACCGGCAAAGACGTTTGACCATGCAATAACTTCTTCCCTTGGCTTGCCCTTGCGGCGCTCAAAGGCGTTGGCGGTCTTCTGGTCAACCAAGCGGGCGGCGTAGGCTATGATCGGCTTGAAATCTTCCCTTGACGATTGGCGGGCGGGCAAACCGGGCTGCGCGGGCTGCTGGCCGATCATCGCTGCCACCGGGAAGCTAACCGGCACGCGCAACTTTTCGGCCTCTGCTTCGCTGCTCGGTGATAAGTTATGGCGGGCGCGGGCCTCGTTGGCGGTAATAACTCCACCGTTCAAAAGTTTTAGCGTCTGGTCGGCATAGGCGGCGGCGTCGCTCCTCACCAGACAATCGAGGTCAAACTCGATCCGCAATCCGTTTTGCCGCTCCTGCCGGGTCAACAGTTTGGCGGTAAGCATTTGCTCTGACTTGGTAATCCATTCGCCCAGTGAGTACCGTACCGCGTCCTGCCCCATTTGCTCCACGGTGTTGTATTTCAAATCCTCGGTTTGATAGAGGATGTGCGGCGGTACGCCCAGCATCCGCGCAATGTCGGTGACGGTGTACTTGCGTGTTTCAAGCAGTTGGCTGGCTTCGGGAGGGATGGTGTTGTTCACCATTTCCGCCCCACCCACCAAGACGGCATACGAATACGTGGCGGCGATGCCCGCATGGCGCTGCTGCAAACTGATTTTAATCTGCTCGACTTGTTCCGTAGTCGCGGTGGCGGGAACCTTGATATATCCCTGCACTTGCGTACCGTTCACAAAGTAGCGATTGGCGAAAGTCTGGGCTGACTTGGCAAGCTGAAGATTCTCCTGCATCAACAGCACAAGCGGATATCCACACAAGCCGTCAAAACCGAGGCCGGGCAAGTGAAGCATATCCGCTGCTGGCACAACCATGGCCATGCCGCCACCCTTGACCAAGTACCATTGCCCTCGGCTTGGGCCGCTCAACACGCGAAAAGGTATCACGTTTTCGGGTTGCACTTGAAGCAATTGCGCCGGGCTGAAATTGTCTCCACGGTCGATCAACAGATAGCCGTTGCCGAAAATGACGGCATGGTGATACCAGCACTCAAATACCTGGGCGGGTATGGTGAATTCGTTAATATCCCCGTTCAACAGCGCGTTGACGGCGTGGTCTTCAAGGTGGATGGATACGCCATTGCGTTTCTGGATCACCCGCTTGGGAAAGCCTGCCATCGTGCTGCAAATCCAGCGCAAACCCCTCCACATGGCTGGCAACTGCAAGCTGCTGAATTCATTGACGGCGGTGGCGGGCATTACGTCGCTGCCATACACCGTAAAGATGATCGGATTTGCCGCCGGGAAAGTGATTGGCGAAACCATCACGGGCGGCGGCGCGGCTGGGGTTTGTTGATCGGCCATTGCAGTATTTAGCTTGGCGGGGATTAGACAAAGAAAATTGCTGGCGCAACGGCGGTATTGACGGTGTTTTGCACACGGATAATTTGAGTTATCGCGTCCAACAGCGCCGATATGGCGTCAATTTTTGCCGGGGTCTGGCCACGGTTGCCCGCGACGTTGCCACCGGCCTTCACCGGCCTGCACAATCCGTTGTTATCGTTGACGACTTCCACGTTACTGGCCATCCAGCGGGCGGCGTCGTTAGGGTATATGATGATTCGTCGCTCCTTCAGCAATCGCTCAAGGTGAAAACAGGCTGGGCCAAGCGTGCCAAACGTCTGCGGCACGGGGACGCAGGGGATTTCTTTGCGTTCAAGGATCGTCACTACGCGGCTGGCCTTAAAGCGATCATATAGCACTTCTGTGTCATGGTGCGCGGCGTATTTCAAGATCAGCTTGGCAATGCGGCGCTGGGTCTTATCGTCAATCGTTTCACTTGGAAGCAAGCGGATATGCTTGGATCGCTGCCATTCACTAAACGGCGTGCCGTTCCGCATCTCGTACTTTTCTGCGGTGGTCTTGGGTATCCAATTCTTGAATTTGACAAAGAGCGCGCCATCCTGCCTAAGCCAACACAAGGCTACGCTGCTGATATCATCGCATAACGATAGGTCAATGCCAGCGTACAATTTGGCGCTGCCTACTTCCGATAGGGCAAAAGGCCGGGTGCAACTGTCCCACAACTCCATGTTCAGCCACTTGCCAACGTCGCTAATCCATTGCGACAAGAAAAACCGTCTGAACCGGTTCTCATGGTGGGTACTCTGCTTCGCTCTAGCTGCCTCTGCTTTTAATGCGTCGCTTGAGATTGTTACGTCCAATCCGGGATTTGCCAATTTCCACGTCTTCGGATCATCAATCGGCAACTCTTTTGCTGCGGTGAAAATCACGGAATAAAGGCGGGGGTTTTTCTTCGCCATGGCCTCTTCGTGCAAATCCCAACAAAGAGAATGCTTGCTTGATCCGGCGTTGGTGGCGCATAGGAAAAGAGAATTGTCACGCTTCGCGGCGTTGGTCAACATGGCGTCGTACAAGCCGCGATGGTTGCCGTTCTCATGGATTTCATCGTAAAGCACTAAGCTGGGCCGCAAGCCGTGACGGCCCTCGGCGGTGCCTGCCAATACCCTCCAGACTCCTGAATTGGGTACGTTTTCAATCGTGTACTGTTTTAATTTCAGACTACCGCGCTTCACCAATTCAAACAGGCTGGGGGAATTGACGATAACGTCTCTCCCCGTTTGCCACGTAATCCGGGCCTGCAAGGCGTCGGTGGCAATTGAGTAGATTTCCGGGTTGGCAACGTCGGCTGCGAGCAACTCGTAAACTCCCAACAACGCCAACAAAGGGCTTTTGCCGTTGCCTTTGGCTATCTCAATCCAGCCTTGGCGGTATTGGCGCTGGCCTTGGCTATCGACGTTGCCGTAAATCTGGCGGATGAAGTCTTTTTGCCATGGCATCAACTTGAACAATTTGCCGGCCCATCTGTCGGTGAAATTACAACAATAGCGCTCAATGAAGCGGATGGGGCGCTCGGCGGCTTTGGGGTCAAGGGGCATATAGCCTATCTAGCCCTGGTTGGCTTTGGCGCGGCTACGCTCCCGGTATACCGCTGGAATCCGCGCAGAAATGCGGCTTTGTCGTACCACTCTGGCGGCTTTGGCGCTGCCGACATTTCCCGGTTGGTGGCTTCGGTGTGGTGAACATGGCAAAGGCTCTGCAAGTTGCTAAGGTCAAAGCGTTTGTGCCACGCGGTTCTTACCGGCTCTAAATGGTGAACGTCCTGAGCAAAGGCAGTGCATTGATGCCATTGGCAAACCGGGTTTTTCGCCAGTTTGATGTTCCGCAATCGTAACCAGTCGGCGCTCCGATAGAAAGCGTAAAGGGCGGCTTCGGCCACGGCGGGGGCGCTGGTGGCGTGCTTGGCACAGTACCCCTCATGGCGTATCAATTCCGGGCAGTTGGGATTACGACAATGGCGTAGTGGCATGGCGGCGGCTCCGGCTTGGGCGATTAACACCGTGTCATTTATTGGGGTCTGTCAACTCTTCCAAATTGAATTGCTTGCAAATTGGCTCCGCTGCCGGGGCGTTGGTGCCTGCCGCGAGTTCTTCCAATTGCTTAACGGCTCTAAGGGCGGTGGCGGTGTCTCCGGTCTCAAGGGCAACTTGGTAAACGCGGCGTGTGGCCTCAAGCGCCCAGCCATGCACGCTGGCCAAGTCCGGTTTGGTGCCGGTGGCCGCAATCCGTTTCATCGCTTCGGCAATCAGCGGGCGGGACTTCTCGCTCGGCCAGTGCTTGCGGATGGTCTCAACGATTTCATATTCGGACGCGCCGCTGACGATCCACGCCAAAACGGTGGCAACCTTATCTACCGTGCTGGCCAATGCGGTGGTGGCTTTATTCGGCGTCTTCGGCTTCGCCGGGGTCTTGACCTGCTTCATGTTCTGATTCCTTTTGCGTGGCCAATCCTTCAATCCATGCGGCGTGAAAAGCGTAGACGCTGGGGTCTCCGATAAGGGTCATGGTCTCAACGTTTTTGCAGGATCGCAGATTTGCGCTGCTTTCCACTGTAATGGTGCGGCGGTCTGCCAGCTTTATCAGTAACAACTTGGCGTGTTGGCGGGCGCTTATGAAGGTACAAGCGGGGCGGGCTTTCAGTAGCTTCTCCGCGTGCTCGTAAATGCCGCCGCTGGTGTTCTTAAAGTAGTGGCTGCAAAGCAGAATCACCCGGCCAATGCTGCCGCTGTCCACCAGCGCCACCAGCGCGTCAATGTTGTCACGGCTGAAGCCCAGCGTAGCGATGTGCAAACGGTCAATCGTGTTGCGGCTCAACTCCAGCACTGCCGGTACTACATTCCAAAGGGCAAACCGTCCGGCAATGGCAAGGTGAATGGCCTCATTCTTTGCGGGCAGTCTGCCGATGGCTGCCGTCGCGTCGGAAGTGCGGCGGGCGTCAATCGCGCTGCGCCTCATCCTTGCCGCCACGTGTTTCAAGTCGTTTTTCAAATGGGGCAAGCGGGCCAACTCCGCTTCCGTTGGATCGCCATTCGCGGCGCGCGGTGCAAGCAAGTCCGGGCAAGCGATGGTCAAAGCTGGGTGCCTTAATGCAAGCATGTTGCATTTCCAAAATATGCGGCTTCGCACGACCGGTCAGCAGCGATTTGCCTAACAACTTTTTGACCACCCCCCACCCGGCACTCCGTTACGTCAATTGTGATTGTAGTAGCTTCCGTCACGCTGCTAACCTCCTTTGACTCCACGGGACACCGGTTACACTGCTCACGCAAACGCGCTCCGATCTTTGCACCATAAAAAACCGGCCTTGCTCGTTTGGAAAGTTCAATCGGGCGAATTGGCCAAACCACTTGCGGGCGGCGTGGTCGTATGCCATTGCCGCTTCCTTATCGGTTTTGAAGTGGCCTAGAAACAACGTGTTGTGGTCTACGGTGATGCGGGCGCTAAAGGGCTTGCGGCCACAGCCGACGGCTTTGACCCCTTTGTATTTCACTCTGCCCGTAAACTTTCGGCGGTTTTGGGCGTTAGTCGTGTCGGTACACAATCGCAAGTTACAACGCTGGTTGTCCAGCGCGTTTCCGTTTACGTGGTCTACGCTTTTTCCGGGCGGCGGCTGCAAAAGGAAGCGGTGCAACTGCCACTGCCGCCCCTTGACTTTGCCGCGCGCGTACCACGTTTGGTAGCCGGGACAAGCGTGCCAGTGGTGGCGGTTGGCCTTTTCGTAGTCGGCGTCGTCAACTAAGGCAAATTTGCCACGGGTCAATCTTAATCGTTTCATGGGGTCTTCTCCAAAAGTTAATTGTCTTCACTGTCTGCGGTTATGGCCTCATAACTAATTATTCGTCGCTGCTCGATTTGGCGCTTCGCCAGCGCCTTCGTGGCGGCGTTTCTGACAACGCTTGTGAAGTAGCTCAATGCGCTGGTGTTGCGGCTGGGGTCAAATTTGCCGATCTTCACGGCGGCGATGAATAGGGCGTCTGACTCCAGTTCTTGCCTTGTAGTATCGTCAACGCTGAATTTCAGTAAGGCGTGGTGCGTAAGGCGCTGTAGCGCTGTGAGTATTGCCGGGCGATTCTGTTCCGGCGATTTGAACAATCCGGTGAACCAGCGGTTGTCCAGGTATCCGCCGTTGCGGCCTCTCATAACCTGCGGCGTTGCCATCCTCTGCCGCTGGGCCATTCTGCGGGCAGTGCTGTAACCACGATTCCGCTGCCGCCAGCGCCTCGACCGGTTGGCTACGGCTGCACGGTGTTGGCGCTGCCACCGGCTGACGGCTGCAACCACACAACACTTGCAAGCGGGCGATAGCCTGTCTCTGGTCGTCGCGTGTCGATAAAAGCCTGTTGCGGCTGGCTTTGCGGCTCCGCAAATCTGGCACACCTTCACGTTCATTACTACAAAGTAGCAACCCGCATATCGAAAAGGGAATGGGGTCGGCGCGTCGTAAACTAATTATTTTCGGGGGCTTCAATTTGGCCGTTGCCGTCAAGGGGCAGCGCTTTTTCAACGCTCATTTTTATTGCCAGTCGTTTAGCAGCAGCGCCAACGTACCGGCAAAACTTGGCGCTCGGCTTCTCGGCGTCAACCTCTCTAAACCATCGCACATCATTTCCTAGCAAGCTAAGCGCGTACATAAAAAGACTGTCCATTGCATCGTCTTTTCGACCGGGGTTGTTGGTGAAGCGGCGGCGCAAACACTGGACTACGTATTGGTGGCATTGAATGGCGAGGTCTCCCCAGTTCACTCCAACATTGGTTATCATCCGGTCAAACAACTCGCGGTCGAATTGGCCACTGATATCTAAAGTTACGATTACCGGGTGGCCTCCGGTGCGGCGCATTAACTGTTCCATTCTGCGGATTGTGGCGGTATTCGGCGGGCTGGCTCTGAACGTCCGGTGGCGGCTCGCTTTGCGCCAACTTTCACGGCGGCTGGCCAGTGGTCGGCTGGCGTATCTTTCTCGGTTGGCGGCGTTGACCTGCTCGCGCTGTTCGGCGGTCAAGACCATGCGCCGGGCGCGGGCGGCTTCGGCGGCGCATGCGTAACACCTTGCCTCCAACGCTTGCTTGCCGTTTTCCCGCGTCTTCACGCCGAAAGCGTCCGGGGGCTTTAGCTCTCCGCAAGCGCTGCATACTTTTTCGGCTACCGTTTCCATCCACCTATTTAGCCTTGCGGCGGCGCTGGCCAATGACACGGTGTTAATCGGGCTGACTCATTTCGATAGTCCGGCGGGCGGTATCAATCTGCCGTCTTGCTGCCGCCACGCTGGTTCGCAGCGACTTGGCCAGCTTTCTAAAATTGATCTTCCCATCAACCGCGTAAACGTCTCCCGCCAAGGCGTGTAGCAGCCTGCCAAAACGATCCGGCAGCGCTGCAAGCTGTTCCCTCGCTTCTAATGCGGCTGACTCGCGGGCGGGTAAACTTAAACCGATTTTCATAACGGCTCCGATTGACACGATGTTATTCTCTCAATCAACCGGCGTATTGTACCTGGGGGCGTGCGCTGCCGGGAACGGGGTCAAGGGGGTACTGCAAAAAAGGAGGCGGCTGTTGGGTGTTCACTTTTGCGCGGTGCTGTGGTATACTTCTGCTTGCTCGGTTGCCGGGAAAAAAAGAACCCGGCGGTAGTTCGTCGCTACACACCGGGCAAAAAGGATTGAACAATGAAAACTGTACCATCGTCGGCGGCTTCGGTCAACGCGCTGCGGTCAACCTTAACAAAACCTTTTACTTTTCAATGGCTGGTACTGAAAGAACCGAAAGCTATTGATGCTGCGGGAAAAGCATGGACGGTGAAGTCCAAGCTCAATCTGACTGAGCACGTCGTTCTAAGTCTGCTGCAAAATTGGGATTTTCGCCGTGAACAAATGCGAGAACGTCATGCGGCCACCTACTGCCAACACGGGACGACCTTTGTGCGGCATTGGATTCCAGTGCTGCGGCTGCGAAAAATCACCGGCTACAACCACAACACGATTATGAAGGCGCTGGAGAATCTCTACCGCCGGAAGATCATCGACTTAGATGGGCGGGTCGATCCGGCTTTTGCTGAGCGATGCTGCAAAGCGACAAAGAACGGCGGCTTTGCTTACGTCGGTTTGAAAATCCCAAAACCGGGGCAAGAGTTTAACTATCAAGTTTTTCGGGCGTTCTGCCGTTGGCACTCCGGCAAGGTGCGCGCCAAAGAAGCCGGGGCAATCCGCTCACGCACCACCTACTTCATGGCAGCGATGGGCATATCGCGCCGTACCTATTGGCTCTGGGAAAAGCGCCGGGCCGCTGACGTGAGCGATTACCCCCGGCCTGAAGCGACGGCCACGCAACCCTAAACCGCATGTGTTCTATTTTGCGCAGAGATATGAGGCGTCTTCTTTGCGCCTTTGTATCGCCATCCTCCCCCCGAATTGTTACTGGGCGGTCGGAACGACCTTACTTCACTTACAACATCCATTCCTTCCAGTATATCCGTTAAGAACAACTCCCTTACTATTACTCTTTGCGCAAAATAGAACACCTAGGTGCGCAAGATAGAACACCTAAGTGCGCAAGATAGAACACATACCGCGCAAGATAGAACACCTGCCGCGCAAAATAGAACACATTTAGCATTTGCGGAAATTAACACCGTGTTAATGCTGCCACCGCCTTTGTGCCATCCGTAACCACTTGCCTTGTGCCATCCGTAACCACTTTTGTGCCATCCGTAACCGGGCAATTTGTGTCTTGTGCGCAAGATAAGACAGGCTGGAGCGCAAGATAAGACAGGTGCGGCGTGGCTGTTTTGGGTGTTGGTCTGGGGTCATTTGGTGGCCGGGCTTGCCACGGCTTAGGTGGCACAGTAGCATCCGGGCCATGGCACAAATCACCATCAAGTTCATAGATCGGATGATGCGTGGTACGGAATTTGCGAGAATCCATTCGGCGCTGCCGCCGGGCTTTTCCGCAAAAGAAGGCTTTGGTGCGGATGGAAGTATGGCCAAGCTGACTGATATCGAAGTGGTCACGGATAGCGCCAACCGCTCTAAAGTCTTGGATGTGATGGAAGCTATGGGATTCACGCCACGCGCTGCCGTTGATCTGACTTAGGCGGCGCGGCGATGCTGGCGGTCAAGCCGGGCGCTTGGTGTATGGTGATTCTCCCCGGCGGTGGCGTAACGGCAAGCTGTGCAAGTAGTCTTTGATTTCCGGGGTAAGTGCATCGGCCACGGTAACGGCGATACCATCGCGGGCAAAGATTTCCTGCCATTTGCCGTCTGGGCGCTGCACGTTGTAGCCGCTGGCTCCCGTGCCATCCATCGCCAGATAACCGATGCGGCGGCTGCAATAAGCAAACCTGAAGGGCTTGACGGTTTCGGTTTCACCGGGGTCTTGCTCCCATCCCGTCGCTGATGAAAATGACTTGACCGGCTGTGGCTTCTTCAATTGAATCTCTCCGCGCACCAGCAAATACCATCCGTTGCTTTCTACGCCAGTAATGGTAATGCGCTCAATCGTGTCCCGTACAATCTCGCGCATTTGCGAGCGGGCGGCGGTGTCGGTTTCGTCGGCAAGCAGCGATTGCACCAGTTTATAATCGACTGTTTCGCTGGTGGTGGTCTGCTGGTTTGCCTCAATCTCCTGTCGTTGGCGCTTCAATTCCTTCAACACCGGCATAAGTTCGGCAACGATGCCAGTGTCCTGGGTCATTTCCTGTTGAATGTTCTTGATTTTGGCGTCCACGGCGTCAAGCCGTGGATCGGCGGCGACTTGCTCGATAAAGCGGGTGGTCTTGAAGCTGTCGCGCAAGTGGTCGAGGCAAATATGCTGCTCAAGGTATCGCGCGTTGATGCACAGTCCGTTGATGGAAACGAAAAGGCGCTGGCCGTACTGCCGTTTTAGCTCAAAGCGCTCACCCTTGTTGTCCACCATGATGCCCGCGAACAAGTTAACGTAGCCGGTCTTGCCCTTCTGCCGGTTGATGTAGCGTCCGCTCTTGATCGCCTGCGCCTTCTTGAAAGTGGCCTCGTCAATAATCGGCGGATAGTGGTGCTTGACCTCAACCGGGTGGCCGTCTTCTGTAAGCGTCACGGTGCCGATTGCCGTTGGTGAATTCAGCCAATAAGCCATCGTTGCTTGTGGTATGCCGTGGCGTTTTTTCAGCGTGTACAAGCCAGCGCCGCCGATGTATTCGGCGAAAATCTGTCTGACCTTCTTGGCTTCGCTTTCGATGACTTCGTATTTGCCGTTGACGGCCTTGATCCATGTTGGCGTGTTGCCACCATGCGGCTTGCCATGCTCCACGACGGCCTGCCGTTTGAATTTCCACGACGCTGCTTTCCGCTGGCTTTTCATTTTACTTTCATCGTTGGCGCGGACGAAAATCGACAGGCTCATTATCAATTGGCCGATGTCGCAAGACTTTTCGCTGAATTCTGCGCCGTCGCATAGTGTCACCACTTTAATGCCCGCGTTCACTAGCGACAAGAAAAGCTGCGCTGCGCGTGTGATTGTGTTGCGGCTCAAGCGGTCTAAGCTCTCCACCAGCAAAATTGATCCGGGGGCAATCTTGCCGTCGCGTATCAATTCGAGGAATTTACCAAGCTGGCAATCGGCGCTGGCGTTCTTGCCTTCGTAGGCGCTCACGCCAAGATCGGCATAGTTTTGGAATAGGCGGTATCCGCGCTCGGCGCACCACTTGGCGGCGCTGGATTCCTGCCGGGCTTGGCCGCTGCCGTCTTCCTGCTTCTTGGTGCTGAATCTGACGTAGGAATATACGGTAGGTTGTTGGTTATTCATGCCAGCATGGTAAGCGATGGCATTTTATTTGTCAAGGCGTATTCGTCCAAATTCTCGTGAAAATCTGAACAGTTTGGCAGTGCAGTTTTTCCGCGTCCAAAAGGGCGTTGTGCAAGCCACCGGCAACCGATAAGTGCGATCCGAACATGGATGCCCATTATAGGCATGTCATCGTCTGCCGCGCTTGTAAGTGACTCTCCATTCCTTA
>Ga0316217_10002998_pt1 | contig 19753 bp, 15 predicted proteins | sample 1anoAmetaG_FD_203633 | JGI IMG/M metagenome (GOLD analysis project Ga0316217, IMG submission 203633) | Freshwater microbial communities from Trout Bog Lake, Wisconsin, USA - 1anoA | ecosystem: Environmental > Aquatic > Freshwater > Lake > Hypolimnion/Profundal zone | place: USA: Wisconsin...
AGCGGAAATCGGCAATGGCCTTTCCGATTTGTGCTGGTATGGCTCTGGCTGCCGCTGCTGATCCTGCTGCTGCTGTCGTTGGTGAAGCCGGTGATGCATCCGAGATTTCTCCTGATGTCGCTTCCGGCGGCGGCGCTGGCGGCGGCTGCCGGGCTGGATTCACTGCAATTGGCCCCGCGGCTGGAGCGCCTCTTGCTGTCGGCGATCCTGCTGATCTCGCTGGGCGGAGTGGCGGATTATTACCGGCATCCGAAGCAGGACTGGCGAAGGGCGACGGCCTACGTTCTCGAAGTAGTGCGTGCTGGCGACGGCGTCTTTATCAGTCCCAACTGCGGTTCGTTCGGCTTTGACTACTACCAGCGCGGACTATTAGCGCCGGACCGCCTCGTGCTGCATCCGACCGAGGAGCTGCGCTCGGATGCAAAGCGAAGCGGCAGGTACGAGCGTGTCTGGGTGATCTCTTGTTTCGGACGTAGCCAGGCGGATGCCAGAGAGGCGCTTGAGCCGGAGTATCAGCAGGCATGGCGGAATGCGTTCCATCAGGTGGAGGTCTGCCTGTATCGGCCGACTGCCCCTGCCCGTTGAGTCGGCGCAGAGCCTTAGCGGTTCAGCCCGTCGAATTAACTAAATTGCGTTGTGCGCATCTTGATAGACTTTCTTGTCATTACAGAAATCAGCAAAGACAGGGCGGGTGAACGTGACTACAGCGACTCCCATCATTGACCTCAGAAGCGACACCGTGACCAAGCCGACGGCCGAGATGCGCCGCGCCATGGCAAATGCCGAAGTCGGCGACGACGTTTACGGGGAAGACCCGACAGTAAATCGTCTGGAGGCGCGCGCGGCGGAGATCCTCGGGCGCGAGGCAGCTATCTTTGTGCCCACCGGCACGATGGGCAACCAAATCGCGATCAACGTCCTTACGCGTCCCGGGCAGGAGATCATCTGTGAGGAACGCTCGCACATCTACAACTTCGAGATGGCGATGCTGGCGCAGTTCAGCGGCTGCCTGCCGCGTCCGGTGCGGGCTGCCGACGGACGGCTGCGGTGGCCGGAGATCCAGCGGGCAATCGCCGGCGAAACCTATTACCTGGCGCAGACCGGGCTGGTGGAATTGGAAAACACCAGCAATCTGTGCGGCGGGATCGTCTATTCACAGGCGCTCTCGGATGCGGTTTGCGACGAGGCCCATGCGGCGAACCTGCCGGTGCATCTGGACGGGGCGCGCATCTTCAATGCGGCCGTTGCCCTGGGCACGACAGCGGCGGCGTTGAGCGCCAAGTTCGACTCGGTGATGTTCTGCCTGTCGAAGGGACTGGGCGCTCCGGTCGGCTCGATGCTGGTCGGCAGCCGGGAATTTATCCGCGAGGCACGCAAGGTTCGCAAGGCGCTGGGCGGAGGTATGAGGCAGGCGGGCATCCTGGCGGCCGCCGGGCTCGTCGCGCTGGATAGCCATCTGGAGCGCCTCGCCGAAGATCACGCCAACGCGCGCTTTCTGGCCGAAGCGCTGGTTCAGCTTCCCGGTCTGAGCGTCGATCTGGAAACGGTGGAGACGAACATCATCATCTGCAACGTCAGCGGCACGGGGCTGGCGGCCTCGGCTTTCTGCCGTAAGCTGGCCGAGCAGGGCGTGCTGACCGGGAGCGCCGGAGCCGACATGGTGCGCGTTGTGACCCACATGGACGTCGATCGCGCTGCCTGCGAACGCGCCCTGGCGGCGCTGCGGCAGCTTTGCGACGGCAAGGCCGCCAATTAGTTACTAATCCACGGCGCCCATCGGCGGTCTTGCGACGGACTGCGGGTGGGGTGCCTTATCCTCTCGATAGATTTCATAATCCCTGCCTCTCTGCTGCGCCTCACTGCATCTGATCTCTGTTACGCGCCACTATTCCTCTACGCGGTCGGGAGACGCCGTGGATTTCGAGCTGAACGAAGAGCAGCAGCAGCTGCGCCACACCGTGCGGGAGTTTGCCGAGCATGAGATACGTCCCCATGTGATGGAGTGGGACGAAGCCGCGCAGTTCCCCTTGCAGACGATCAAGGAACTCGGCAAGCTGGGGCTGCTGGGATCGATCTTCCCGCCCGAATATGGCGGAGCCGACATGGGCTACATCGAATATGCCACCGCGATTGAGGAGCTTTCGCGTGTGGACGGCTCGATCGGCATCATCGTGGCGGCGCACACCTCGCTTTGCTCCAATCACCTCTACCTTGCCGGCAGCGAGACGCAGAAGCGGCGTTACCTGCCCAGGTTGGCCAGCGGAGAGTTCCTTGGGGCGTGGGGGCTGACCGAGCCTGGCTCCGGTTCGGACGCCGGATCGGCGCGCATGGCGGCGGAGCGCAAGGGCGACTGCTGGGTGCTGAACGGCACTAAGACGTTCTGCACGAACGGGCACTACGCCGATGTAATCGTGGTGCTGGCGGTGACCGACCGCTCGGCGCGCACCCATGGCCTCTCGGCGTTCATCTTGGAGAAGGACACGCCGGGGTTTCGTCCGGGGAAGAAAGAGAACAAGCTGGGGCTGCGCGCCAGCGACACCTCGGAGCTGATCTTTGAAGACTGCGTGGTTCCGGCGGCGAACCTGGTGGGCCACGAGGGCGATGGATTCATGGACGCCATGCGCGTGCTGGACGGGGGGCGCATCTCCATTGCGTCGATGGCGCTCGGCATGGCGCAGGGGGCCTACGAGGCTGCGCTCAAATACTCGAAGCAGCGGCGGCAGTTCGGACGGCCGATCAGCGACTTTCAGGCGATCCAGTGGAAGCTGGCGGACATGGCGACCGAGATCGATGCTGCGCGGCTGCTCACGCAGCGGGCCGCCTGGCTCAAGGACAACGGGCGCAAAACGACCCTGGAATCGTCGATGGCGAAGCTCTACGCCGGCGAAGTGGCGGTGCGTGCCGCCAATGAATGCGTCCAGATCCACGGAGGTTACGGCCTTATCAAGGACTATCCGGCGGAGAAGTTCTACCGCGACGTCAAGCTCTGCACCATCGGCGAGGGGACGAGCGAGATCCAGCGGATGGTGATCGCCCGACAGTTGCTCAAAGACTGAGGCCGGGCGGGCGGGGGGAGTGGCAACAGCTGACTCTTTTCCTAACCTGCCTTGACCCATTACACTTGACTCGTGAAAGTAGCTCTCGGCCAGATCAATCCTACCGTCGGCGACTTCAGCGGGAACGCGGCCAAGATCGTTGCCTTCTCCCGGCGTGCCCGGGAGAGCGGCGCGCAACTGATCCTGTTTCCCGAGATGTCTTTGTGCGGCTATCCGCCGCGCGACCTGGTGGAAAAGTCCGCGTTTCTGGCTCGCGCCGCCACGGTGCTGAACGAAGTGGCGGCCGAGACCCGTGGGATAGCCGTGGTCTGCGGATTTCCGAGTGTCTCCCCAGCGGGCGTCGGCAAGTCGGCCCTGAATTCCGCGGCGCTGCTGCGCGATGGCGCGGTGGTGATGGTGCAGTCGAAGCGACTGCTGCCCACCTACGATGTCTTCGACGAGATGCGCAATTTTGCTCCAGCCGAGCGGCAGTCCCTTTATCCCTTGAACGACCGCAACCTGGCGCTCACGATTTGCGAAGATGCGTGGAACGACAAAGGTTTCTGGAATCACCGGCTTTACGATCACGACCCGGTCGAAGAACTGGTGCAGGCTGGGGGTGATACGCTGCTCAACATTTCGGCATCGCCGTTTTTCATCGGAAAGCGGGAGTTGCGGCGCGACATGCTGGCCGCCCTGGCGCGGCGGCATCAGGTGCCGGTGCTGATGTGCAACCAGGTGGGCGGCAACGACAGCCTGGTCTTTGACGGCTCCAGCATGGCGATCAGTCCCACGGGGAAAGTGATTGCGCAGGCGCGCTCGTTTGAAGAAGACCTCATCTACGTCGATCTGGAGACGATGACCGGCGATAGGCACGAAGATATTTCCGGGATTGAGGCGAGCGCGTACGCGGCGCTGGTGCTCGGCACCCGCGACTACGTGCGCAAATGCGGCTTTCGCCGGGTCCTGATTGGATTGAGCGGCGGCATCGACTCCGCGCTTACGGCCACCATTGCCGTCGATGCCGTGGGGGCGGAGAACGTCACCGGGATCGGAATGCCCGGGCCATTTTCCTCAACGGGCGCGCCCTGGCCGAAAATCTCGGCATTCGCTTTGACCTGATACCGATTACCGGGCCTTTCGACGCCTATCTGAAGACGCTCGATCCGCTGTTCGCCGGTCATGCCTCCGACGTGGCGGAAGAGAACCTGCAGGCGCGCATTCGCGGCAACCTGCTGATGGCCCTTTCGAACAAGTTCGGGGCGCTGGTGCTCAGCACGGGCAACAAATCGGAGATCGCCGTCGGTTATTGCACGCTTTACGGCGACATGGCTGGCGGGTTGGCCGTGATTTCGGACGTGCCCAAAACCATGGTGTACCGGCTGTCGCACTATGCCAACTCGCTGCACCTGGCGATTCCGCGGGCGAGCCTGGAGAAGCCGCCGTCTGCGGAACTGCGTCCGGACCAGAAGGACCAGGATTCGCTGCCGCCCTACGAGGTGCTGGATGTGATTCTGGAGGATTACATCGAGTCCTGCCGCACGGCCGAGGAGATTGCGAGTCAGCGGCATTTCGACCTCGCGCTGGTGCGGTCGGTGATTCGCATGGTGGAGCGGACGGAATACAAGCGCCAGCAGGCGGCCCCCGGCTTGAAGATCACGGAGAAAGCGTTCGGCGTGGGGCGACGTTTTCCCATTGCCGCCCGGCACGAAGTTTAACCATTTGCTCCGCACTTGTTGCGCTGCGGCGGAAGAAGCGCGGAACTGGCAGCAAACCGAACAGCACCGACACCAAGCCAACCGGTGAAGATAATTACGAGGAGAAACATGCGGCTTAAGATTGCCTTGCTTCTGGTCACCATCCTGTCGTGCGCCCTGGCCTTCGGCCAGGCGAAACCCGCGAGCCAAGCTGCGGCCGGTCTCCCGACTGAGGCCACCGTCAATGAATTCCTGAAGCGCACCTTCAGCTACGAAAAGAGCATGGAGTGGAAGATCCTGACGATCCGCCCCTCCGAGGTTCCCGGAGCTGCCTTCGTCGTGGTGGCGTTAAAGGGAGACCAAGGGCAGCCGCAGATGATACGGTTTTATGTTTCGCCCGACCAGAACTGGGCCTTCGTGGGCGACGTGGTCCCGTTTGGCGCCGATCCGTTTGCCCCGGCGCGGAACGATTTGGCGGCGAAAGCCCATGGCCCGGCGCGCGGTCCGGAGAAGGCGGATTATACGCTGGTCGAGTTCAGCGACCTGCAATGTCCGGTGTGCAAGACGGCGCAGCCCGTCATCGACCGGTTGCTGAAGGATTTTCCCAACGCACACTTCGTCTTCCAGAATTTTCCGCTGACCGATCTGCACCCGTGGGCGTTCAAGGCGGCAAGCTACGGCGAGTGTGTCGCGCAGCAGAGCAACGACGCGTTCTGGAAATTTGTGAGCGCCACCTACGAAGGCCAGGAGCAGGTGACCGCGGAAAATGCCGACCAGAAGCTGGCCTCCTTTGCGCAGCAATCGGGAGCCAACGGTGAGGCGGCGGCGAAGTGCGCCGCGCTGCCTGCCACCGCTGCGAAGATCCGTGAGTCCATGGCGCTGGGCGAGGCCCTGAACGTGACGGGCACGCCGACGCTCTTCGTCAACGGGCGCAAGGTGCAGAACCTGGGGACGATTCCTTACGAAATGCTCAAGACGCTGGTGGCGACCACCACCAAGTAAATCAACCAGGCGGGGAGAAGATCAGCGTTCGACGGGCGGAGCCTTGATGATGGGTGAATCGGGGGACTCCGCCCGCTTCAGGATGTGGGCGGTGACGACGATCAGCAACTCGTCCTGATTGCGCTGCTTGACCGTGTTGCGTGCCAGCACATTGCCGATCGGCAAGCCGCTCAGTCCCGGGATGCCCTTGATGCTGGTTTGCTCGGACTGCGAGACGCTGCCCATCACCACCACCGATTCGTCGTCGGGCACCGTGATCACTCCCTTGTAGGAGCGCTGCGTGATCACCGGCAGGCCGTTGTAGTTCTGTGCGGTCAGGCTGCGGATCATCATGTCCAGATCCAGTCGGACCTCGTCGCCCTGCACGTAGGGCTTGGCCTTCAAGGTAAATCCCAGATCTTCGTAGTTGAAGGAAGGATAGGGGGCGGTGTAGCCGCTGCCCAGCCCGCCGGTGAGTTGTGCCGTGTTGTAGACGGGCGAATAGGTCATGTTCAGGATCGGATAGCGCGACCCGAGGCGGAAAGTGGCTTCGTTGCCTTGGGCGGTGCGGATGCTGATGCGGTCCAGCAGGGAAAGGTCGGATTTCTGGACCGAGAAATTAGCCCTCATCGGAGGCACGCCGACGCCCATCATGGTCAGTCCCCCGCCGAAGGTGGCAATCGGATTCTGCAGCAGCGCGGTGATTTGGGCGCTCTGCGCGCTGGGCAACGACGCCAGCAGCGTGCTCAGGGTGGAGGAAGTCAGGTTGATGGCGCCCGACGATGCCAGTTGCTTCAGGCCGGCAATCACCGCGGCGGGGATGTTGAACACATTGAACTGAAGCGGCAAATCCATGCCGATGGTCCGCACCAGCTGGTGGCTGATTTGGTAGGCCTCGAACTCCACCATCACCTGTGGACGGCCGGCTTCGAGGCTTTCCAGAACCTTGCTGGCGGCGTCCAGCACCGACACCGGACCACGCACGGTGATGGAGCTGCTTGCTGCCTGCTGCTGGACGAAGCGCAGATCGAACATCGTGCGCAGCAGGTTGCTGACATCGGTCAGTTCCTGGGCGGAATTGGACTCGGGAAAGTAGAAAGTCCGCACCGCCCAGCGGTCAAACTGGCGATGGGCCGCCGCCGTATCTCCCGCAAAGGTGATTTCGGTGGGGGAAGTCGCCACCCAGAAGGTGCCCGTCAGAGAGCAAAGCAGGTCAACGGCCTCGAAGAAATCCGCATCCGTGATTTCAAAATGTACGCGGCGGCGGGGGACCGTCTGGTCCATCGTGGGCCTCAAACCGTAGGCGCTCGCCGTGGAGATCAGCGCCGTATTGGCGTCCATCGTCTGGTTGAAGTTTAACCGGATTGCCTTGGGGGCGAGTTTGATCCCCACTATCTCCGGTGCCGGCACGATGAACTTCGGCGCGGGCGAGGGCCGGAGTTCCGCCATTTCGCGCACCCGCTGCGCGGCGAACGGGTTTTCCGGATCCAACTGCAGCGCCTTCTGATACTCGGCCCCGGCCTCGACCGTGCGGTTCTGCGCGGCCAGCGCGTTGGCGGCCTTTACGTGGTGCATCGCCATCTGCTGGCGCAGAAGTTCCCGCGTGGAAAGGTAGTCAAAGTTCCGTGGAACCTGGTGGACCGCCTCGTCAAACTCGACGAAGGCGTCTTCAGGGTGGCGCTCTTGCAGCTTCAGGCCCTTTTCATAGGCGCGGCGGCCGAGCTTCAGGGCGCGCTTGTTGACTCCGCAACCGGCGGTGATCTCCGCTGTGCAGAGTTGATCGTCCGTCAGCGGCAACGGGTCCTGCGCCTGCGCCATACCGGGCGCCAGCGCCAGGGCGAAAGCCGCAGCCATGGCCAGCAGGGAACGCATGCTGCGATTTTAGCAGGGAATCAGAAAATGGCTCACCCCGCGGGAGACGGTCAGAACTCGGGCAGAATCTCGGTGCAGCAGGCAGCGCAACGGTCCGGCCCCAAAGGGGCAAGTTGATGGAAGGTGTAAATGCCGGTGCTGACGGCGATGACCGAGATGCCGACGTCGCGGGCGGACTGCACGTCGGCGGGAGTGTCTCCGACAACGCAGATGGAGGCGGCGGCGCCCAGCAACCGGCGCGCTTCGGCTACGCCCTGACGGAAGATGTCGGTGCGGGTTTCGCAATGATCGGCGAAGCGGCCAAAGGAGAAGAACTCGCGCAGCCCGGAGACGGCGAGTTTCGTCCAGCCGATCGACTCGAAGTTGCCCGAGACGACGCCGAGCAGCTTGCCGGCCGTGCGCAGACGTTCGAGCAACTCGCGTACCGAGGGACACAACTCGGTACGCATGGCGTGGGAGCTGGCTTGGACCTCGACGCTCATCTGCCGCACCGCCTCGGGAAGGCGGGCGTTAATTACCTCTTCGGCCACCCCGGCGCGGCGCAGCACCGCCCGCAGGATTCCCGTGTCCGTGTTGCCGTGGATGGGGACGCCTTCCAAGGTGGCGCTCACTGCGAAAACGTCGCGCATGGCGTTGCAAAAGGCGCGAAAGTGCACGCCGTCGCGCACATTCATCAGCGTGCCGTCAATGTCGAACAGATAGGCATCGGCCGCAGCCCAACGGGGCCTGCTGACTGGAGTGCCAAGCGCCGGGGACGGCTCGCTCATAGGGAAACCCGCGCCTCGGTGGGAACGTTCTGCCCGACCATGATTCGCTCAATTGAGGTAGCGCGCCCCGTTCGGGGATCGCACTCGATCAGCGCCGCGCAGAGGCGCACATCCCCCTGTCCGGGCTCGAAGCGACAGGGCATCCCGGTCAGGAAGCGCTGCAGGATCTGGTCCTTGTCCACGCCGATGACGCTCTCATACGGCCCCGTCATGCCCACATCGGTCTGATAGGCGGTGCCGCGGGGCAGCACGCGCTCGTCGGCGGTGGGCACATGAGTGTGGGTGCCTAAGACGGCGGTGGCGCGGCCGTCCAGATACCAGCCCATTGCCATCTTCTCCGAGGTGGCCTCGGCGTGGAAGTCCACGATGATCACCGGGGCCTCGACCTGCTTGAGCAATTCGTCGGCGGTGCGAAACGGGTCGTCGATGCTGGCCATGAAGACGCGACCCTGAAGATTGAGGACCGCATAGGGCACGCCGCCACGCGTCTTTCCCTGGTAGAGTCCCCAGCCCGGAGTCCCGGCCGGGTAGTTGGCGGGACGCAGCAGGCGCCGCGCCGGGCCGTAGGGGTTGCCTTCGGCCATAGCGTAGAATTCACTGATTTCGCGCTTGTCCCAGATGTGATTGCCGGTGGTGATAACGTCGATGCCCAGGTCCAGCAGTTCTTCGGTGATCTGCGGAGTAATGCCGAAACCGCCGGCGGCGTTCTCGCCATTGGCGATCAGCAGGTCCACTCCGTACTCGCGCACCATGCCGGGCAGCCTTTCGCGCGCCAGCATTCGCCCGGGCCGGGCGAATATGTCACCTACAAAGAGAATCCGCACACTGACTCCTTCCTCAACTTTCGATGCTATCAGGTGGTAAACGATACGAAAATCATCGCCGAAATGGCTGCGCACCGCGCACCGAGCGGATTTCGCGGGAAGTCACCGTATTAATTCCGCTTCCCGCAGGAAATCGTAGTTCCCCGAAGGGGATATCTCGATCTGCCTGACCCTCCGAGTGTGCACCAGGACGTTATCCAGGTACCAGAGATTAATGTATGGCAGTTCTTCGGCCAGCAGGCGTTGCAACTCGGCGTAGATCTGGCGCCGCTTGTTCATGTCCACCTCGCGCCGTCCGGCTTCAATCAGTGCATCGGCCCGAGGATTGGCGTAATAGCTGCGATTGGCCCGCTGCGGCGGAACCGAGGCCGAGTGAAATATGTGCTCGTAGATGTCAGGGTCTTCGTTGCCGCCGATCCAGCGCAGGGAATAAAGCTGGAAGGCGCCCTTCGTGATGTCGGCATAGAAGGTGGCGAACTCGAAGGTGCGGATTTCCAGCTCGATGCCCACCTGCCGCAGCTGCTGCTGCAGCACGGCGGCCAGCAGGCGGGTGGACTCCTCGGTCGAAGTCTTCATGGTCAGGCGGAAGCGGACGCCGTTGCGCGCCAGGTAGCCGGCCTGGTCCAGCATCTGGCGCGCCCGCTGCGCATCATAGGTGTAGCTTTCGCCGTCGTTCGCGTAGGCCCAGCTCTGCATAGGCAGCACGCTGGCTGCCGGGCGCGCCAGGTCTCGCCACAGGTAATGAAGGATCGACTGCCGGTCGATGGCGCAGGCAATCGCCTGGCGCACGCGGACGTCGCGCAGCACGGGGTCGCGCAAGTTCAGCGCCAGGTAGGTGTAGATCGTTCCCGGGGCGGTCTCGACCTGCAACTCCGGGTAGCGTTTGAGCGCCTGCACCATGTCCGCCGTGAAGGCGTTGATGGCCACGTCGGCCGAGCCCTTGCGCAATTCGAGGGCGCGCGTGGTCATGTCGGGCACTACCATCAGACGCACCCGCGGCAGCCGCGCACGCTTTCCCCAATAGCTGTCATTGCGTTCGAGCACTACCTCCCGGTCCTGCTCCATGCGGACAAAGCGAAACGGGCCGGAGCCAACGGGACTGCGGTTGAAGTCGGGACCGCTGCCGTAGGGAACAATGCCGATAGCGCCGTCGGAGAGATTCCACAGGATGGTCGCGTCGGGCTCGCGCAGGTGGAAGATGACCGTCGCGTCATCGGGCGCGTCGATGCGCTCGACCGACCGATAGGTGCTCGCCTTGGGGGTGCGAAGCGAGCCGTCGCGGAGCGAATCGAAGGTCCACTTTACGTCGCGCGCCGTCAACGGACGGCCATCGTGAAAGCGCACGCCGCGCCGCAGGTGAAAGACGTAGGTGCGCGTGTCCGCAAGCTCCCAGCGTTCGGCCAGCCAGGGTTGCAGGTTGAAGTGGCGGTCGCGGCGCACGAGCGAATCGAAAATCAGCTCGTCGATGCGCTCCGACTGTGCGTCGGTGCCCACGCGGGGATCAAGATTCGCCGGACTGCTCTCGATGATCAGCACCAGCTCGTCGGCGGCCGGATGCTGCCCGCAGCCCGCCAGCGCGGCGATCAGCAGCAGAGCGAGCGCGAATTGCACTATGCGGGCCAAGCAAGAAAAGTAACACAGCGGCAGAATTCAGCGGAGCGAATATTCCGGGACGGAGAGCTGCCTTTTCAGCGTAAGGGGACCAGCGGAGGATAGCTGAGCTTGCCGAGCACCGCCGCTTGCTTCGCTCCCGTCGCCGAGGGCACATTGGACGGCTCGCGGTGCCATGTCTGGTAGGCCAGCAGGGCAAAGGCGACGGCTTCCTTGGCGGCGGAAGGCATGCCGAAACTGTCGGAGGCGGCGACGCGCAGGCCGAACGCTTCGACCTCCTGGGCGATCATGCGCATCAGGGTCTGATTGCGGGTGCCACCGCCGGAGACGATGAAATCACGGTATTGGCCCGCTTCGGTTACGACCTTGCGCAGGGCGCTGCCGATGCTGCGGGCCGTCAGCAGGGTTGCGGTGGCAATAATATCTTGCGGCTTTGCCGGAGAGCAGCGAAGCAGAAAGCGGCTGACGAATTCGCGGCCAAACTGCTCGCGTCCCGCCGTGCGCGGAGGCGGGCGGCGGAAGAATGGCTCGCGCAATATCTCCGCTATGACTCTCCCCTGCGGTGTGCCGCGCGCGGCAATGCTTCCGTCGCGGTCCATGGCGCGGCCGAACAATTGCTCCGCCACGGCGTCGATCACCATGTTGGCCGGTCCGGTATCGAAGGCCGCGACTTGCTCGGGTCCGCCTCCGGCGGGAATCGCCGTCAGATTGCCGATGCCGCCCAGGTTCTGCACCAGGCGTCCGCGCCGGGCGTGGCGATAGAGCAGGTAATCGAGGAAGGGAACTAGCGGTGCTCCGGTGCCACCGGCCGCCATGTCGGCCGGGCGGAAATCACTTACCACGGGCACCGCGCAGCGCGCCGCCACCACGGCGCCTTCACCGGTCTGCCACGTTACCGCCACCTTGTGGCCGAGGTAGGCGGCCGGCTCGCCCTGGTGATAGATCGTCTGCCCATGGCAGCCGATTAATTCGCAGCGCAAGCCGGATTGCCGTTCCGAGCGCAGGACGGCGTCGGCGTAAAGTTCGCCGAGCAGAAAATTGAGCCGGGCGAGGTCACCGATGCGCGCCTCGCCGTTCATTACCGAAAGGATGGTCTGGCGGACCTTGCGGGGAAACCGATACTCGGCGTGCGCCAGCAGCCGCAGGCGGGTCTTCCAGCCGCGCCCGGTCAGGCGCGCCAGAGCTACGTTGATGCCGTCGGCCGAGGTTCCGCTCATGATGCCGGCTACGATCATCTTCTGCCTGCGCTCCCTTGCTCGCGGACGATCGCGGCCAGCCGCGCCTCCTCCGTCAGTTCCCACAAGCGGCAGCGCAGGCGATCCACCACGGCTGCGTTGGGCGCGGCGGCTGCCCGGCGCTGCATAACCGGGGACCGCCGCTTGAAGGCCACGATCCGCCGCGCCGCCTCGACTACGCGTTCGGCCACGCGGCGTTTGCCGCAGGCGTTGCAGACCGCTTCGTAGGCGCTGGCGACGAGCTCTTCCTTGTGGCAGACGAGAAAAATGTCGGCCCCGGCCATGATCGTCTCAACGGCGGCTTCGCCCACGGGCAGCGCAGCCTGCACCCCGCCCATCTCAAGATCGTCGGAGATGACCAGTCCGCGGTAGCCGATCTTCTTGCGCAGGATGTCGGCGATCCATTTCTTGGAAAGCGAAGCGGGCAGCGGCGACCGCGTGACCGCCGTGTATGCGGCGTGCGCGACCATGACGAACGGCATCTGGCGGTGCAGCCGTCGGTAAGGGACGAGGTCCTCATCCCACAGACGCTTCCACGGCTTGGGAATCGAAGGCAGCTCGTGATGGGTGTCGAGCGCTGCCTCGCCCAGTCCGGGAAAGTGCTTGCCGCAGCCGAGCACTCCGGCGTCGCGCAATCCGCGCAGAAACTCGCGGGTATAGACCACCGTTTGAGCCGGATCGGCCGAAACCGTGCGCGAACGCATCACCGGGCGCGAAGGCGCCAGCCCGAGGTCCACCACCGGGGCGTAGTCGGTATTGAAGCCCAGCGCGCGGCACTCTTCGCCGATAACGCGCCCGTGCAGGCGGTACAACTCGCGGCTGCCGCCGGCGGCAATCTCGGCGACAGAAGGCGCGGGAGCGATCACGTCGCGCAACCGGTCCACCGTGCCGCCTTCCATGTCCACGCAAAGAAACATCGGCGTGCGCACGGCGGCCTGGCAGTCGCGCAGCAGTTGCCACGTCTGGCGCGGCTCCTTGATATTGCGCGCAAACAGGATGATGCCACCCGGCTGCATCTCCTCAAGACGACGCCGCAAAGCTGGAGTCATCTCGGTGCCATCGAAGCCCATGGTGAGCAGTTGCCCGGCTTGGGGGCGCAGGTCGAGTTTTGATCGGTTGGGCATTGACTCAGCTCTGACTTCCACTTCCAGTTGCCATGCACGCAAGTGAGGCTCTCGCCGTCTTCTGGCATTTCCAGAACGGCAGGTGCCCCAGAGTTGGCGGTTTTCCAACTCCGGGGCTATTCCTACTCCACCTGCTTCTTCAGCTCAAACAACAGATTCATCGCCTCAATAGGCGTCAGCTGGTTCAAATCAGCCTCGCGCAATCGCTCCACGACCTGCTGCGAGAGCGGCGTGAACATCGTCAATTGTACGCGGCTGGACGGCGCGCGCTCGTTGTGGGCGATGTGTTCGGTGAGCGCGTGCGCTGCCTGTTCGTGTTCGCGAAGCACCTCGCGGGCACGGGCGACGACCTCCGTGGGAAGGCCCGCCAGCTTGGCCACCTCGAGGCCGTAGCTCTTGTCCGCCGGACCCGGTTCGACCTTGCGCAGAAAGACGATGCCGCCGGCGCGCTCCTTGACCGAGACGTGAAAATTCCTGACGCCCGTCAACTGCGCCTCCAGCTCGGTCAACTCGTGATAGTGCGTGGCAAACAGCGTCTTGGCGCGGGTGCGCGCGTGCAGATACTCGACCGCCGCCCATGCAATTGCCAGCCCGTCATAGGTCGCCGTGCCTCGTCCGACCTCGTCGAGCAGCACCAGCGAGCGCGGCGTGGCCGTGTTGAGAATCGCCGCCGTCTCCGTCATCTCGACCATGAAGGTCGAGCGCCCGCGCGCCAGGTTGTCGCTGGCGCCGATGCGGGTGAAGATGCGATCCACAGTGCCGAGACGCATCTTGGTTGCGGGCACAAACGAACCCATCTGCGCCAGGATGACCAGCAGTGCCGTCTGCCGCAGGAAGGTCGATTTGCCGCCCATGTTCGGACCGGTGAGCAGCAGGATGGCGTCGGTGGTCGCGTTCAGGAAGAGATCGTTGGGCACGAAGCGGTCGGTCGAGCCCGTCATCTCGGGCAACTCGACGACGGCGTGACGGCCGGCGACAATCTCCAGATCGCCCGTCTCGTCCAGCAGCGGACGGCAGTAATTGCGCAGCGAAGCCAGATGCGCGAAGCAGGCAAGCACGTCCACCTCGGCCAGCGCCAGTGCCGTCTGCCGTATGCGTCGGGCCTCGGCCGCCACCTGTTGGCGGAGTTCGGTGAACAGGCGGCGCTCGATCTCGGCGATCTTCTCCTGCGCGTCGAGGATCTTGACCTCGTATTCCTTCAGCTCGGGCGTGGTGAAGCGTTCGGCGTTGACCAGCGTCTGCTTGCGCTCGTAATCGGGCGGGACCGCCGAGAGATTGGATTTGGAAATCTCGAGGTAATACCCGAAGACGTTATTGAACCGCACCTTCAGCGAGCCGATGCCGGTGCGCTTCCGCTCGCGGTCTTCGATCTGGGCGACGTACTGCTTGCCGCCGCGGCTCAGTTCGCGCAACTCATCGAGGGCGGCATCGAAGCCGGGGCGGATGGTGCCGCCCTCGGCAAGAATGGCTGGCGGCTCGGGGACAATAGTGGTCTCAATGCGGTCGCTGACATCGCCCAACTCGTCGATGCCATCGCGCAGCGCCGCAAGGCGCTCGGCGGTGAGGCGTGCGAGGCTGGCGCGTATGCCCGGCAGTTTGCGCAGCGAGGAGGCCAGCGCCAGCAGGTCGCGCGCGCTGGCCGTCTCCAGCGTTACCCGGCTCAGCAAGCGCTCAACGTCGAACACCCCGGCCATCACCTGGCGCAGTTCGTCGCGCACCATCATGGAGCGCAGCAGGGCCTCGACGGCGTCCAGACGCTTTTCGATGGTGGGCCTTTCGAGCGAGGGGCGCAGCATCCAGCCGCGCAGCAGGCGCTTGCCCATCGGGGTAACGGCGTGGTCGAGAGCGCGGAAGAGCGTGGCGCTGTCGCCGCTGGTGGTGAAGAGCGGTTCGATCAACTCCAGGTTGCGGACGGTAACGGCGTCGAGCACCAGGCAGTGCTGTTGCTCGTAGTAGCCGATGCGGTCCACGTGATCGAGCGAGCCGCGCTGCGTAGTGCGTACATAGTGAAGAATCGCGCCGGCGGCACAGGCGGCAGCGGTGCGGCCCGCCAGCCCGAAGCCTTCCAGCGAAAGCACGCCGAAGTGATTTTCCAGCTGCGGCACGGCGTAATCTGGGGCGAAGACCCAGGTATCGACGGGGGTGGCCGTCCAGCCGCTGCTTTCGCGCACCGGGATGCGCTGGTCGCCCGCCGCTTCAAACAGCGGAGCCGAGGAGCCGTAGAGCACTTCGCGCGGCCGCAGGCGCTCCAGTTCCTCGCGGCTGCGGCGTTCGGCGTCCGGCCCATTGAATTCGGTGGCGCGGAATTCGCCGGTGGAGAGGTCGAGCGCGGCGACTCCGACCACATCCTGCCCGCTGGCCACCGCCGCCAGAAAGTTGTTTTCCTCCGAGCCGAGCGCGGCGTCAACGGTGGTGCCCGGCGTGAGCACGCGGGTCACCTCGCGGTGCACGAGCTTCTTGGTCTTGCTCGGGTCCTCCATCTGTTCGCAGATCGCCACGCGGAAGCCCTTGCGAATGAGCTTGGAGATATAGTTGTCGGCGGCGTGGTAGGGAACGCCGCACATGGGCACGGCCACGCCGCGCTCCTTGTTGCGCGAGGTCAGCGTGATCTGTAGTTCGCGGGCGGCGACGACGGCGTCTTCGAAGAACATTTCATAGAAGTCGCCGAGGCGGAAGAAGAGCAGCGCGTCGGGGTGCTCCTTCTTAATCGCCGTGTACTGCCGCATCAAAGGGGTCGTGGCATCGGTCACCTGAACAGTTTCCCGTTTCCGGCTTCTACTTTCCAGTGTTTTCCGCGCAATTCTTTGAGCGAAGCGAAACTTGCCGCGCAGCGCGGAAACTGCAAGACTATTGCGATGGAATTACGGAAGGATCCGATCACACGCTCCTGGGTCGTTACGGGCGACGATACGCCGGCCTGGCCGCGGGAAGAGGCCGGCTGCCGTTTCTGCTCCACAACTCCGGAGCGCCTGCAAGTCATATCTACCTTGCCGGCTCTCGATGGCGGGCTTTTCTCGGCCCGAGCCGTTGTCCACCCCACGCCCCTTTACCATGTGGAGGGCGAGCCGGGACGGCAGGGGAACGGCATCTACGACAAGATGAACGCGATCGGCGCCCATGAGGTGCTGATCGAAAACGCGCACCACGACCGGAACCTGTGGAACGCCACGGACGAGGAGATCGAACAGTTCCTGCTGCTGGCCGCCGGGCGCGTGCTCGACCTGAAGCGCGACGAGCGCTTCAAATACGTAAGCCTCTTCAAGGACTACGGGAAGATGGCCGGGCAGGAGTTTGAACATCCCACGTCGCAGGCGATGGCCACGACGTTCGTCCCGCGGCGGGTGCTTTACGAACTGCGGGCGAGCCGGGAGTATTTCGCGAACAAAGAGCGGTGCGTCTTCTGCGACATCCTGGCACAGGAGGAGCGGCAGGCCTTGCGCATCGTGGAGACGCGCGGCGATTACGTTGCCCTTTGTCCCTATGCGCCGCGGGTGCCCTTTGAAACCTGGCTGATCTCGCGGGTGCACGATGCCAGCTTCGAGCGCTTTGCCATCGCCCGGCAGGGAGCGCTGCGCGATCTGGCTGCGCTGCTGCGGCGCACGCTGACCCGCATCCGGTCGATCTCCGACGGCTTCCACCTGGTGCTCCATACCTCGCCCAACACACTGCACCGCTCCGAGACGCTCGGCTATTGGAAGACCATCGACGATGATTACCACTGGCACGTCGAGATCCTGCCGATTCTGGGGAGCAAGGTGAAGTCGTACACGGTCAAGGAGGTTTACTTCACGCCGGTGACGCCGGAGACGGCTACCGCCCGCCTGCGGGAGACCTCTCCGGAATGACGACCCGCCGCCTGAAGAACTACGCGGCCCAGACTGGATATGTTTACGGCTACTACTTTGTGGGCGAGCGAGCGGCGCTCGCCTCGGCCCCAGCCGGCGCCGTCACGGAGTATGTCTTTGACGTTTCTGCCGACCGCAAGACTACCTTTGCCGTGAGTGTGTTCCTGTGCGCTGACGCCCTGGAGGCATGGGCGGTGCGGCACCAGCGCGCGCTGGGTACCGCCGAACGGTACGCCGCCGCCAAACTCTGCCTGCTGGCGGGTCTGGACGAAATTCCCAATCTGGCCGCGCATCCGCGGCGGCTGCTCGTTAATTCCGTAAACATTGAATTGCTGCTGGAGCCGCTCGGACTCGACTGAGCGGCAGGCGATCGCCACCGGGGAGGTTGGTTCCCCAGCGCGCAATTTCTTTGCCCTCTCCGAGGCGGCTGAGGCTATACTGCTGACCTTCCTTGATTGAGAGGTGCGCTTATGATCCAGATGGATCAGTCTGTCCCGCAGTGCGACGTGCTGGTTGCCGGCGGAGGCGTGGCCGGGATGATGGCGGCCATTGCCGCGGCCGACGCGGGCGCCAAGGTCATCGTCGCCGAAAAGGCCAACTCCAAACGGAGCGGCTCGGGCGCGACGGGCAACGACCATTTCCGCTGCTATCTCCCCGAAGTGCACGGTCCAGACATGGAGCCGGTTTTCAAGGGGATGAACGAGTCGGCCATCGGCGGCTCGATGGACAAGAGCCTCGGGCTGGTCTTTCTGAAGGAGTCGTTTGCGCGCGTGCTTGATTGGGACAGCTGGGGCATTCCGATGAAGCCGAGCGGCACGTGGGATTTTTCCGGCCACGCCATTCCGGGGCGTCCCAAGATGCACCTCAAGTATGCCGGCGAGAACCAGAAGCCGGTGCTCACCCGCGAGGCGCTCAAGCGCGGGGTGACGATCCTGAACCGCTTCCCCATGACCGAGGTGATCACCAATGGCACAGGGGAGGTCATCGGCGCCATCGGCATCGATGTCACCAACCCGCAGCCGGTGATGCGCGTCATCCGCGCAAAGAACGTGATCATAACGACGGGCAACACCAGCCGCCTGTATCCGCCACGCACCGCCGGATGGATGTTCAACACCGCGAACTGCCCGGGCTGTACCGGAACCGGGCGCGTGGCCGCCTACCGGGCCGGGGCCGTGCTGGTGAATCTCGACCTGCCCTACACGCACGCGGGACCGAAGTATTTCTCGCGCTGCGGCAAGGGGACGTGGACGGGCGTTCTCAAGGATTACGAAGGGCGGCTGATGGGGCCGTTTGCCTCCAAGCCCACGCGCGACGGCGACGTGGCGGCCGACATCTGGAACGGCGTCTTTACGGCCAAGAATCGCGCCGGCGAGGCCGTGTACATGGACTGCACCGAGGCCGACGATGAGGTGCTGGCTTACATGATGTGGGGGATGCGCCACGAGGGCGACACCTCGCTGCTGGAAGCCTTCGATCAGCAGAAGATCGACCTGCGCCGCCACATGGTGGAGTTCCAGCAGTACGAGCCGATCCTGTTCGGCCGCGGCATCCAGATCAGCGAGCGCTCCGAGACGGGTGTGCCGGGCCTCTACGCGGCAGGCGACGAGATCGGCAACTTCGGCGCGGGCATAGCTCCCGCCTGTGTCTTCGGTCACATCGCCGGACGCAATGCCGCCGCCCGCGCCAGCGGAATTGCCAGCTTTGAGAAGGCAGAAGACAGCCCGGTCGTAACCGAAAAGCTCGCCTTCTATTCGCAGCTGTTGCAGCGCGAGAACGGCTCCACCTGGCAGGAAGCCAACGTAGCGGTGCAGAACCTGATGAACGATTACGCCGGGCTGGGAGTGCGCTCCGAGGTGCTGTTCAAAATCGGCCTGGAGTACCTGGGCCGGCTGCGCGGACAGGCCGCCGCGACCCTGCGCTGCGGCAATGCCCATGAACTGATGCGCTGCCTGGAGACGCTGGACCTGATGGATATCGGCGCTCTCGTGATGCACACCGCCAACGAAAGAAGAGAGAGCCGAGGCAAGCACCAGCGGGTGGACCATACCTACACCAGCCTGCTCTACGACAACAAGTTCGTCACGGTGCGGCAGGAAGGCGGGCGTCCCGTGGTGGCTTTGCGCAACAAGAACTGAGCCGGGTGCCCCCGGTTGGCGCCCCGCTGTCAGGAATGTCCCCGGTTTAATCTGTAAGGGATGTGCCCGGTTTGTACACCAGGGGGTACCCCCCTCCCCCCCCCATGCCCCTTTTTTTTCATGGGTTTAAGTGCCACATGCCATGTAAATCAAACCGTTTAAAGGTTTTATAGCCAAAATATTGAAAACATGGGAGTTGCTGCGCCCAAATGGGCAATCCCGAATAATCCCAAGCAAAAAACGCCTGCCTTGGTTCGGCGGGCGCTTCGATTGAAACCATCTACTTAGATTCTAGCGTGCGGCAGGGGGTGAATGAGACACGTTTTGGGAAACTATAATTGGCTTAGAATCATTCGAGTAGCAGGAATTTTGCCATTTGGGGTACTTGACAAGAATCGGTTAGGTTGGCGCGGTGCGAGCCGGGGTAACCCGCCATTGGCTACTTGGCCGGGTCGGCAATTAATGGCCTGAACCCAGTGCGGTCTGCGATCGCGGGGAGAATGTAGGTCAACAAGGCCCCGCCCTAGCAAAACCAGCTAGGACGGGGCATCCGGCCGGGTTTGATTGATGCCGAGAAGGGCCAGTAGCCCCGGGTTTGCGCCGCAAAAGCGCAGCGCAGACCTA
>Ga0316217_10002999_pt1 | contig 19743 bp, 18 predicted proteins | sample 1anoAmetaG_FD_203633 | JGI IMG/M metagenome (GOLD analysis project Ga0316217, IMG submission 203633) | Freshwater microbial communities from Trout Bog Lake, Wisconsin, USA - 1anoA | ecosystem: Environmental > Aquatic > Freshwater > Lake > Hypolimnion/Profundal zone | place: USA: Wisconsin...
CACGCTACGAAGGTGGGGAACACTTGCGCAGAAAGCCTTCCCGTGCCCATAGATAACCGCAGCATATCGTCCTGCGGTGCGATTCCAAGCTGCGAAGCTATGCCAGGTATGAGCGTTCTCAAGCACCAAAACCGATTTACCAACGGCGCGTTCGGGGCCGCATTCGTATGCCAGGGGCGGCGGTGCGAGGAAGGCTTTCAAGAGATCGAGCGTAACTCCCTTTCCATCTTCAGTTCGAAGGGCTTGGCAGCGTATCACTGCATCGAGAGCCTTTTCGTGACGCGTAATCTCAATGGAACGCTCGCGAAGCGGGATTTTCAGTGCTACGTCCCGTCCCCCATCTCGGAGCCATGTGTTAATGGCAATTAAGAGATCGAGGTGGGGAACCGAGGGCAAACTAGCCAAAAATGCTAATTCCGCGCCCCATGGGTAATTCTTGTGTCGCGCGTCCTTCGGCTGGCGTGGCGGACCGGGGAACCTGATCCAGGTGGGGAGTTTCGGCGGCGGGAAGGGCAGCCATCCGTCCCCTCCTTTGGGCAAGCTGATCATCTCTGCCTCAGCCAAAGTATCAAGCAACCGCCGAATCCTGGATCGGGCGTCTTGACACTCAGCCTCTGTAGCGAAGGCCGCGCTGTACCACGTGACCAACTCCGCCGGCGTGCAATTCAAGTGGCGTCGCCCTTGTGCACGACGTTGCAGTTCCGCTAGAAATTGAGATGCAACGGCAAAATCAGCCATGTTTTAGCGCCACCGTTCCACGACCGACCGCAATTTCGTCAACGGTAACGTCCTCGACGCCAACATGCTTTACGCCTTTGCCGTGCCGTTGATACAGCCGGTTGTTACGCCGGAACATCGCCAGAAGTTCACGCGGATCCCCACTGGCGGTATATATGAGCTGGACGCCCAGCTTCTGCGCCATATCCACCTGAAGTTGGACAAAATCCGGGCTATTGGCCTCCCCAAACGGATTATCGAGGAGAAGGATGCCATTGCTCTGCTGACGTGTGCTTCGACTAGCGCCAGTCCGGTGCCATGTGCGAGCCTGAACGATGCAACAATAAAGTACAATAGCCGCGGTGATGATCTCGCCATCTGACCAACTCGCCAGTTGCTTAATGTCGTGTCGCTCCGCGATCAGCGTGTGGCTCGGCTTTAGGATCGTAACCCGGTAGCCATCGGTGCCGGCCAGTTCGTCAAGCACGCGGATGATGAGCTCGCGACCATCAAAGGCTTGCTCGTCGCTCAGGAGATTCCGAACCACCTGCTTGCAGTACGGCTCAATATCGGCAGCGCTGAGATTGCGGGTCTCGCCACCCGAAAGCTCGATCTTTAGGAAAGGACGCTCGCTCCATGCTCCGCTACCGTGCGGTAGCCGGCTGCCAATTGGAGAGTGGTGAATAATTGCTAGACCATCGCTCTTTACGAGAGTCGTGAGTCGAGCCGTGATCTGCCCTACCGCCGCGTCGGCCCGTTGGAGGCTATCGGTGATTACATCACGCCATGTTCGGTACTCTCGGAGCACGGCCTCCGCGATCTCCGTAAGACTGTCCGGACCTTGCTGAACAGCATGTCGCTTGTCAGCATCCACCCGGTCCCAAGCGCGCTTGCGGCTCTCCTCGTCGACGCTCTTGTAGGCGCTATCACGATTCTGCTTGGCTGTGGTGAATCGCCGCCTCGTCCGCCGATAGTCATCCAGGGCCCTTCGGGCAAACTCCAGCGCGGCGTCCGTTTCGGGCAAGCTCTTGTCAATCCACGCGAGTGCGGATACGTCTTCCTCCCCTTTCCAATCTTCCTGCAAACGGCCCACCTCCTTGCGTTGTCCTCCGAGAAGCACCATCTGATGGCCAAGTTCCTGCAGGGCGTTGTCCGCATCCTGTACGTGCTGCGTGCCCAGTTCAACCTTGGTTTTGACGTCAGCCATCAAATCGCGGCCTTGCGCCGCGCTGCCCGGTTGCACATCGTCATGGTGTGGTTGGTATGCGGCGGGCATGGGGTGCTGATTTGCTGCATCTCGTGCTTGGCTGACCTCGTGTTCCGCCACGTGATAGCGCCGCTTGGCCTCGTTGAGCTCACGGTTTACTTGCAGTGACGCTTCCTCGTAGGAGGTCGCCAGCTTCATTTGTATCGCCCGATCCGGCTCCACTTTCGTCGCCGTGCAGAATCGCTGCAATTCCGCCTTCGCCCGGTTAACGATTTTTCGACGCTCCTCACGGGTGGCGAACAAGGCAAGGGACTCCTCTGTTTGGGCGCTCTCCATGCGTACTTTGGCGTCCCTATAAGCAGCCTTAGCACGAACCAGCGACCAGTCCTGGACGACGCCAGCTCGATGGTCGTTAGGGATCTCGTTCGTGGCCTGCTTAGTAGCGTTAGCCTTGGCCTTGAGATCCGCAACACGCGACCGGTACGTTTCCTCCTCTTCGGCAAATGGCTCTTCTTCTTTCCGCTTTTCCAGGATTGCCCGTTTGATCCCCGCTAACTCATCTTCGGCTTTCGTGAGACGCGAATCGTCCATCGTTTCGGCATGCAGGAGCAACCACTCGCGAATCTGTCGTTCCCAATCACGGGATGTCGTGGCCTCCTCTATGAGCTCGCCCAGTTTCTGCTGCTGCTCGCCGAGATCCCGTGCCACCGTCTGTAGCGCCTCGCGGTTATGGGCGATGGCTTGATCGCAGGTGGCAAGCGCCGATACGGCGTCGGCAACAGCAGCCACCAACCCGCCGAGATTGGCCTGGGGGAACCGTTGGAGGAACTGACCAAGGATGACTATATCGCGTTGGGCATCCTCGAGATGCCGCGAAAGGCGGGCAAATTCTTCGTCTCGCTCGGTTACCTGTTGCCGGAGACGTTTAGCCATCTGCTGGGCCGCCTCCCGGTTGTAGGTCGCTGGATGCTCAGGAAGCAGAACGACCCGATTCGCGCCAATCGCAGCAGGCTCTTCGATGCCAATCATGCTGACCATGACTGGATGGTCAGCCCCCATCGTATGCTGGGCGTGGACGAGAACGACGATCTGATCGACGATCTTGCAAAAACTCGGCTCGGCTACGCCGGGGCCAGGGATTTCGCCCAGATAATTCTGGAGAACCTGAAGGTCGCCGGGGTCCAGCAAGCCCACAAGGATGATCGGATTGCCTTCATCGCCTTGGCCCCCTGGCCCGGCGAACTGGTCTGCGCCGAGGGCCGCTACATGGAGGGCACCACGGAAAGACGCGCCGCCATCTTCATCGGCCCCGAGTTTGGCACCGTTCAGCGCGCCGATCTGGTGGCCGCTGCCCGCGAGGCGGGGGACGCCGGGTTCGATGTGCTGATTGCCTGCGCCTTTAACTACGAAGCACGGACGACGGAGTTTAGCAAGTTAGGCCGCCTCCCCGTGCTCAAGGCCCGCATGAACGCCGACCTCCACATGGCCGACGACCTCAAGAACACTGGCAAGGGCAACCTCTTCGTCATCTTCGGCGAGCCGGACATCACCATTCTTTCTGACAAGGACGGCCAACTGCGGGTGAAGGTCAACGGCGTGGACGTGTTCAAGCCCCAGACCGGCGAAGTCGTCAGCGACAGCGCCGACGGCATCGCCTGCTGGTTCATCGACACCGACTACAACGAAGAGAGCTTCTTCGTCCGCCACGCCTACTTCCTCGGTGCCAGCGACCCCTACAACTCCCTCAAGACCACACTCAAGGCCGAAATCAACGCCGCCGCCTGGGCCACGCTGCGCTCCGACACCTCCCGCCCCTTCCCCAAGCCCAAGACCGGCCGCATCGCGGTGAAGGTGATCAACCAACTAGGGGATGAGGTAATGAAAGTGTTCAAGGTCACTTGATCCCTATGATCACGGCCTTGTGTATGCGGGTGATCAACCCATTGACCGGCCCAGTTCGCGAGTTGACCTCGTCCGTGCAGTACTGGCCACGAACTTCTCGAGGCACCTGTGTAGCCATCATTCGCAATTCACTCCTTTGACGGAATTCGAGACCACAAACTCTAATCGAACCTTGTATATTCGCAAAGAATGTGCTGTTTACGAATGGGTGTAGTATGGACAAACAGGCGGATTACAGTCAACGTATTGTGCGTCATGAACCAGAGGATGACCTAGTAGATGTGATGGGGGGCGTAGGCCGGTGGGAGATTCCCATCCACGACCATGGTCTCATTGCGCTTTTGGATGTGATGCCGCGACTAGTACCAGCAGGCAAAACGGCCGACTCGGCCATTGTGCAGGCAGCAAGAATTTCGTACGGGAACCGAACGGCGCAAGTTCACGAGGATCGCGACCTTATCAGGTATCTATCGCGTCATAGCCATACGACTCCGTTTGAGATGGTGGAGCTCAAGTTCCATTGCGTTGTGCCCATTTTCGTCGCCAGACAATGGATACGGCACCGCACTGCGAGTGTTAACGAGCATTCAGGGCGATATTCTGTTGCGAAGGCTCGATTCTTCCGACCGACGAAAGATGTTACATGTGCACAAGAGCCCGCAGATCGACAAAGCACTGAGCCAATTGCGGACCTAACGATGAATCAATTCGACGATTACCTCAACAAGGCTGAGGCTCAGTACAGCCGATACCAGGCGCTTCTCGACAAAGGCGTTGCTCGCGAATTAGCTCGTATTGGCCTTCCGCTGACTCTTTACACCGAGTGGTATTGGAAGTGCGATTTACACAACATATTCCATTTCCTATCGCTTCGCATGAACGACCATGCACAGGCAGAAATACGAGAGTACGCATACGCGATGTTTGCGTTGGTTCGTCTGGTGGCCCCACTTGCGTGTGAGGCATTTCTCGACTACGAATTAGGCGGCATGCATTTATCCCGATTAGAGGTCGAATCGATGCGGAAGAGGCAGCCGCTATCGACAGAGAACAGTCGCGAACTTGCTGAGTGGGAAGCAAAACAACGCAGCCTGGGCCTGTGATTGGTATTTCAAGTGTAGCTGGCACAACGCTTCCCGTCTGGTTAAGACATCGAGTGCGACCTAGTCCCGACTCTACACTACTGATCGTTTCAAGCGGGCATCGCGGATCGATCATGCCTTTTGTGAAGGCTTGCCGTGCCCTATTCTGGAGTTTTCCCGTATCTCATTGCAACACAACACGGATTTCCCCTGGCAATGTCACGGTAATATCGAATGGCGTTTGCGAAACGGTGTTGCCTTTGGCCCTCTTGCTATTGGGAATAGGCAACGTGGCAGAGAGTTGGAATTGCGACAGGGATACGATGTTCCGTCTAAGAGGACCAATTCGCATGGCTATAGGAGATTCTTATGATAGAGCCTAGGATGATCTATGATGCATTTGCCGATCTCACATTTGGCAAAGAAGCTGGATTAGGGTCGTGGCTGGCTGACGGGGCTATTTCGCCCATTGTAATTGACAGATTGCAGCACTTGGATAACTCGCCAATCTCGAAAGTGCAATTAAATCAACTGCTCGTGATTTCCGGCATTGCGAGCGTGTCAGATGGATTCTTCCGCTACTATTGGCTCACTTGTCCGGACCACACCTATGACGTGAAATCGGCTATATCTGAGCCGCATGAATGGTTGACTCGCGAGGACGATTTCATTGGGTCGCTCCAGCAGCTTCGATACGGGCTCTACCGTTTGTATGTCGATGCTTTACTGTATTTTGGCAACATCAAGGCGGGTTTCGCGGCACTACGTTCCATGAGTTATGATGAAATCCAAGCGTTCTTTGCTCAGAAACGCTTCGATTCCTCCGCAATCGCCGCTAGAGGGCCTGGGCTGCTGCCCCGCCAGATCAGCAAAGATGACCGATATCTCATCTCCGAGATGGCGTGCAAATCGTACGGGAAACTGCCGGATGATAACACTGCGCTAAAGAGTGCTCTTATCCAAGCATGGCAAGTCCATGCCACACATGGGGGCGGACCAGTTCGAATCCGGGATCTACTAAGTGGCGATCCTCTAAAGGGCGCAACCCTTGAGGCGCAAGTACAGATGCAGTTGACATTTTCGGCAGATGATATCTTAGATCAGAACGTTGCGTCTGAGGTCGATATCCTAGCGCAGTACGAAGCAGCGGCAAGTAAGTTCACAAATGCCCGGGAAGCGGCGCTTTACAACACAGCGCTCTACCTATCGGTCGTTAATGATCTGGACGTATATGTCGCCACGAGCATGAGAACACGCGACGACTTTAGGCGAATGGCCGGCGCATGTGAGGAGATATTCGGTGATAGGCGGCTGGCGGGACTTCACTTGCGGTATTTCGATCCCACAATGAGTGCTGCGGATGGTCATGAGGATATCCGACTCGCGGGTTTGAGGCTACAGACGCACATGCGTTGAAGGATCACTTCGATTCTATTCGTGTACTCGCAAGGCATCGGGTGCTCTGTCGCGGATTGCGCTACTACGCGCACGCCAAACTTCTACTGGTGGATGAACGGGTGATGCTGATATCGTCCGTCAACCTTACGGCCAACAGCCTTGGATGGGGAACCCACTCGTCGCTGGAGGCTGGGCTTCGTATTGATGCACAAGCTGATGTTGCTGCATGGGCTTCCGCTGTCATGGCGCTTTGGGATGCTTGTCCCTTCCGTCTGCACCTTCTTGGCGCGGACGTATCTCTCCAACAAGAGGGCGTAACTGGCATTAAGTTGGGCCGACTTGAGGTCGAGAGTTCGCCAGGGTGTCACATGGCATGGTCACTCCCTCCGGTGCATCACGGGATTTGCAATCAACTGGTGGCGTTGTGTGATTCTGCAATGCGCCAGATCATTTTCGCGGCAATGTCGTTCTACGATATCGACCGCGTGCCGCTGTTGCACTCTGCAATCAGGCGTGCGTTGCAGCGCGGGGTCAAGGTGGCGGTAGTCGTTCGTCCGGAGCACTTCAAACAGGACCAGTACCCAGACGCCAGCACGCAAGCCCTTATTGAAAAGGGGCTAGAACTCCTCGGTTGCTCGGGTCTCCACGCGAAGGGCGCTAGCGCGGACTCGACGAGAACTGCGATATTGTCGGCCAATTTCAACCCTTTTTCTCTGGAGAGCGATGATGGCTCGGCACACGTCGAATGCGCGATGTTGTGTTGGCATCCTTATCCAAGCTGTCTGGGCGAGTATGGGCGGTTGCTGGATTGGCTTGTGAATCATCCCACCCACCGATACGTCGTAGGATAAGAAAGCTCCAACTGCTCATTGGTCGTCAGGTCGAAGGTCGCTTCTATGCCGCGATAGTCGGGTATCAGCGTACGCGCTGCTCATCGCCTGACAGCCCCAGCGCTTATCGCGATGTCGTCAGGTTGAGGAACAATACGGTTGGTGGGCCAGACTTCCTTCCACGCCTTTACCTCGGTGATGCACCCCGCCGAACGCGCCCCGTCGCAACGTCATCTAGCATGGGAGTGGCAATGCAGGCGGCGGGGATGATGCCGTCAAGTTCAACTGCTGCTGGTGCTTTGGGAACGAAGGCGGCGTCATAGGCGGCAATTGCCTGGTCGGCTGCGACGTAGGCCACGATCCCGACGCCGATCAAGATCAAACCCTGGGGCGTTGGGGCTAGCACATAGACAAGTTGAATCGCGACCCCGACGGTGGCAGCCTTCACGCCATTTTTTGCCGTCTGACGCTGGAAGTCCGCGTTGCTGATGTTTCCCTTGTGGTACTCCCAGCCCGTAAATGCCTCGTCCACCGCGAAGGTGATACCCGCAGCCAGCACGCCCGGTTGCTTAACCAGATTACCGGCCCAGTTCCTAGCGGCCGTGGCATCTTCGACGACGATGGCCGTCTTCGGTGCGACAAAGCCCCGGCCCGCAGTGAATTTCGCCTGATTCGCAATCCCCTCGAACCCCTGGGCGCTAGCCTTGCTCAGCGCCACGGATTCAGAGCCGGTTCGCGCGACCGCCGTCTGGAGTTGATCGAATTGGGAGAGATGCCGGAGGGCTGCGGCACGTGTTTCCTCAGATGTCCCGCGCGTCGAGAGCATCTTCAGCAGCGATGTTAACCGCCCTTCGGCCGCCACGCCGGTTACGCGGCCTGTGTCGTCCACCGTCATCACTAGGTACTTGTTGGATTCGACCGCGATCCCGTGTAATTCGCGGTGGACGATCTCCGGTCGGGCTTTCATCTGCTCCAAGACTTCACCGGCAAGACGACGGGCGGTGGGATCGGGGTGTTCGCGGACCATGCGGCCAAGGTTGTTCATGGTCCATTGCTCCGAGAGCTGAGGACCGTTATTCTTGGTGACGGCTAAGTTGAAATCGGGCACAGTCTGGCGGGTCTTCACTTCGATGAAGCGAATATCCGTAAACTTTCCGCTCGCCGCCCGCTTCACAGCGATTCGGTCGATCCCGTTGACTCCGACGTTGCCATTAATCACCTCGAATCCACGGGCGCGGAGTCCCGCATCAACGAACGACTCGCCGAAGTTCCCCAACTGTTTCGTCACATATTGACCTTCGAGTTGCAGCGCGGGGTGGGGCGTCAAGGCGGTATCGGCACGCACGGGTTGTAACGCAATGAATGCAATTCGCACGATCATGACGATGAACTGGAGACGATACCGCATGATTGAAGACAGCATGACAATCTTCCTTTCCCTGAGTTGGTGCCCGTGTAACATGGAAGCTGGCCCCCCGACTAGCGATCACCGACCGCTCGCCCTAGCTGGAGCCGGTCGCGCTCCATAACCTGGTTGTATTGCCACGACGGGAGTTGGCCCTTCATGTCAGCCCAGATTTCGTACATCTTGTTGACCATCCACTCGTCGGTGAACGCTGGGTAGTAGCTCCACGCCAGGTTGATCTTGTGGAGGGCCTCCGCCTGTTTGTTGTGGTCGTTGCGATTCCACCAGTGCTTGCCCTTTGCTTGGCAGCGGAGTTGATCAGCGGCAGTGATATCGTCTTTGGCCGCGCCATTCCCAACGCCACGAACGGCGGCGATTTCATGGAACAACTTCACGCGGGCAGATTCAGGAAGCGCATTCGGACCAGCATCGGCCTGGCTCAGTTGGTGGAGCGTTTGATAGCAGCGGTTGGTTTGGGCAGATTCGTCAACATATCGGCCGTCCCGGTTATGCGCCCGGGCGGCCGAGAGGAAGACCTCCCCCATCTCCCCAATCGCCAGCTCAGCGGTCGTCGGGTCTTCCTGGATGCTCGCGAGGTAGTCGTGGATGGCCAGTTCGCCTTCGCCGCGTTTTACCGCCTCACGCGCAGACTTGAGACGAATCGGCTCGGGGCGGAGCGCATCGGCGAAGAGCGACTCGGCCGTCGCTGGTGCGGCGTTCGTCGTCGGATGGGCGGCACAGGCGAAAATGGTGCCCACGAGCCCAATCAGGATAATCATGCCCCCAAGGCCACCGCGACCAAGCCGGTTAATCGTGGGCTTCGTGTTACTGGCGGCATGAGAAACGGACTGATTCGTGGTAGCGTTCATTGCGGCTCCTTTGCTTTGAGTGGTCTGGGACTACCTCAACTAAAGCGATGGCCATGCCAGATGCAGTAATTGGCAACTGCGAACGGCGCAACTGCTTGTAACTGCATGTATTACGGCGTATTTGTTGTTTTTGCGGGAGGAGGGCGCTACGGCATTTTAATAGCCCATACTCTATGTGTAATAGAATAAGAGATATGCCTCTTCTGCGCCGGGCTACCACTTCCGCCCCGCACCCCGGCCAATAGAGTGACCGAACTCGCCCGCGTGTATCGCCTCGCCTGAGACTTGCGACACGGCCGAAGGAGCCACAGATAGCAGTAGCGCCCGTACAATCCGAGCGGCTCGAATACGCTAAAGAATAAAGAAGAAGGGAAGAGAATCTGGTGGTGGGGGGACTTCTCTTCCTTCGGGCGTCAGAGACCGTCCGAATCAATCAACAACTAGCCGTGTCGCCGTGTCCGTCTTTCTCCAGCGGCCTGACGGCAAGCGAACGACCAAAGGTGGCGTCGAAGTGGGAGGAACCACGGAAGCCCCCTAACGACTACCCATGGTGTCGGGAAACTCCCATGACCGATGACGTTGTATTGGCCCCGTTGCCTCTGTGCGGAGTAACGGGGCTGTTTTTGTAGTCCAGCAGCCGGGTTACTCATCACCCCACTGGAATCGCAAACCCGATTTGAGCGGCCGCTCGACGATCCTTTTTACCGCAGCGGTCTTGGGCTCACCGATCTTGCGTGCGACGACGTACCAGACCTCATAGCTGCCCATTGCATCTTTGAAGTGTTCCTGGGCCACTGCACCGCCTGTGGACTTGCCCACAATATGGCCCTCTACAAGCTCAAACCCCTCTGCCCGCAAGAAATCCCTGACTTCATCGACGGCCGCCGCCATATTTCTACTCCAGCTAGAACTCGTGCGCACCGGCACTCAACACAGTGCCGTGAAATGCAGACAATCCTATGTAGGAATAAGGGATAATCTAGTCGCAAATTGCCGTCTAGGGGCTCGCCAGGAATGCCCCGACCTGGGCCGTGAGGCGTTCGATGTTAGCCGTCTGGCACTCCCACACCACCAGCATTTTCCAACGCACCCGCCTCAGTGTGCGTAGATTCTTGCGGTCACGCTCCTGATTCCCCAGCAACTTCGTTCGCCAGAAGGCCACACGCCACCTGCGGCAAATGCAAGTAAGGGCGACAAGCCGACAATTTCATCGTTGAACGAGAGATACCTCTTGTCTGCCACAAGACCAAATCCAGCATCTTCACGTCGGTAATGGTAGCGGTTGGGTAGGTGTGGCTGAAAGCCGTGACCAGGTACGCACCCGCTTTCGTCTTCAGAAACACTGAAAAGCGCGAGGCGATCTCCTCGTAGATTTCGCAGACCCTGGCAGTGCGGCGGGGGGCCTTGGGCAGCGGCAGGTGCAGGCCCAGGTTCTTGAGTACATGGGCGTCGAGGACGGGCTTTGAGGGGTCTAACGTCGCCACGAGCTTACTGGCAAATGATGCCTCGCAACGGCCTGTAGCTTTGTGCAGCAGGTCCAGCACGGCGGGAAACTCTAACCGTTGCTGCTTCGCCCTCCCCATGAGGCCGTAGAAATGGCGCTGCCACGTATCGCCACGGCGTACCTTGTAGAAGTGGTTGAAATGACGGCGGAAGTCTCGGTCCCCATAGAACTCGTCAAGTTCGGCGAATCTGGACTGAAGCCACTGGTACTGCTGCAACCCCTTGGCTATTTTTGGAAGAGCCGAATCAACCTGAGTTTGGGTGATGAAAACCGTCGTCATCTCACACGAGACCTAGTCTGCCAGGGTTAGGGTCGGGAGGCCGTGCTGCGGCATCCATCCTATATCGCGGGTGCAAGCCCTACTTTCACCCGGCATCGAGGGAAACTGTGACGGCAGCGTAAAGTTCAGTTTTCGACCAGCCCGGCGTTGGCGAGGCAGTCCGCGAAATGCGACTTTGTTTCGTCCTTCGCTCGCATGGTTCCGAGATTCGCCTGCATCAACTGGACGAACACACGTCGCTGTTCCTCCGACATGAGGGGCAGGTCCGTCTGGATAAGTTGGTCCACGGAGACGAAGGCGAGATCGAACCCAGCTTCGGCATATAGAGCAACCAAGGCATCTGGCCTGACATCGCCTGCTGGGATAGCATGTTGCCCCGTGACAAACAACAATCTGCCACACGCAACCTTCGCCTTGGAAACCGCGTGTTCAACATCCGTGCGAATGTAGTTCTTGTCCTTGACCTCCATCGGTAGGATCAGTCGCTTGCCCTCATACATATCAATGTCACCAATCTCGTTGGAACTGGTGCCTGCTTGGTTGGCCGGATGCACTTCTACCTGGTAGCCCTTGCCAAACCTTACGGCCATGATCGCGCCCACGACTACTACTGCTGTCTCGCCGCCGAAAGAGGAGGCGAGGAACAAGCTGAGGAACTGTCGTGTTCGCGTCACGGTCAACGCCACCGGCGCGAGGTCAATATCGCCAACAGTCGCTCCATCCCGTGAATTGATCAATGACATTGCGTACAGGAACGCCTCCCGATGATCCTGTGATGAAAGGTTGTTCAGGCCTTCCAGCAGATCGTAGAGGCGATCCAAAAGGGCCTTATCATTGCCCCCGCGCACCGCGTTTGTTTTTGCAATACTTGGAAATCTCGCTGGTTTGTTCAGATAGGGTTCGTTCGACCCTCCCAGTTTGCAGTCGAGAAAGCTGTGCTCGAACGGCACCCACACCTTGTGACAGAGAGAACGTGCGTCATAGGCACCCTCAAGATCGGCACCCGTTTGCAGGGATCGCATGTGGACTCGTGGCTCGGTCACTTTTGCCAGCAGTGCGGTGATCAGCAGGTAGCGGAACGTCAAGTGCGTTCCCAGAATGATGGACTTAATGTCCGCCTGCTGCTTCGCCGTCAGTTTTGTAGCCTTGAATCCCTCTGACTCGCGTAGCGCGGCCTTGAGGATATTGAGCGACTTCGTGTGGTCGGGAGTTGGCATTGATTGTCTCCGTAGGCGGCACTCACAGCCGTAGCTTATCACGCCAGATGTTTTGCGTCCACCTTCGCGATAATTGCGTTCGCGACAATTGCGTCCACCGTCTCAATGGCTGGCCCCGCATCGACGCGGCGTGTTGCGTAGGGCGCACTTCAGGGAATAAACTACCACCACTATGCGCGTCGCGTGTAAGCCATTCGATTTCGAGCACTTGGTCCTGTCCCATGGATGGGCATTCCTTGCACCATTTGAGTGGGATGATGAACGACGTATTCTGCGGCGACGGTTTCTCACTGAAGGTCGCGGTTTCGATGTTGAGTTTAGCTATCACTGCACGGGTAATCGGGCCGCAGTCTGCTGTAGCGGTGGTCACGGCGCAAATTCGGATGTAAGTGCAACACTAATGGCGGCGGTACGCCGCATGTTTTGGCTGGATTCCGATTTTTCCGACCTGTGGAATCTGTGTTGCGGAAACGCCGAACTTGAATACGTGAGCCGACGGCGATGCGGGGGTATGCTCCGGTCCCCAACCGTGTTTGAAGACATCATCAAGACGATCTGCACCACAAACTGCGATTGGAGGAACACGAAACGCATGTGCGTGAGCCTGTGCTCACTCCAGGACGGTGCATTTCCTGATCCCGTTGCCCTCCTACGAATGCCCGCTTCGACGCTGCGGTCACGAACTTCGATGGGGTATAGAGTGCGCACGGTAAGGACCGTTGCAAGGCTGCGGGCAGATGGCAAACTGCCCATCGAGGATTGGGCACGCGTGGGCGACTATGACAGAATCCGGGCGAGCCTCGGCCGAATATGGGGTATCGGTGCATATAGCATCAATCACATCCTGGTACTGCTCGGGGATTTCAGCCAGATTCCGGTCGATGGCGAGGTCTTGAAGTATCTGCGACAGGCGCATTTCGATGGCACGCCAGTAGACGGAAGAGAAGCTGTGCTGCCGTACCAGAGATTCGGGAAGTATCAGTACATTGCCTACAAATTCGGCCGCATCGCCAGAATGCTGAATTATGTCGATAAGTAGGCACTATTGCGTAACGAATAGATCGGACACGTCTTCGTGCTTGGACCTCGGTTGCTTCTTCTGAACGGGAAATCCACGATGACCGATCTTGGCAGGATCATAGTTCGTCCAAAGGACCTCGGTGCGTTTCCCTTTGGTGGCGTGATTGGTGCGTTCGGCGCTCTGGGTCCTATGCCAGCGAGACTCGGGATACAACTCGTTCATCAGGTTGCAGTTGTAATTTGAGAGAGCAACGCGGCCTGCCGCTGCGTTGAGAGCCACGGCAAGCGCCCGATGCTCATCGTCCGTCATCTCAAAGCCATACGCCTTCGAGTCGCCTCGGGTGGAATGGATGTAGGGGGGATCACAGTAGAAAAGGGTATCAGGAGAATCGTAAAGCCGAATAACGTCTATGGCTGGACGGTTCTCAATCTGAACGCGAATCAGGCGTTCTGCGATCGCGGCTAGTTGGTCAACTCCTCCGAGCCAACGGCTAATCACGCCGCTCATGCCGCCACGACTCGTGTTCTTGCAGTTCGCCCACCTCCCAATCGTCGCTGTCTGCGCTAAGCCGGTACGCACTTGGCGAGCACGAATGAAGAAACGCCTCGCTCGTTCCAGGTGAGTGACATCCGGGTCCAGAGTGCACGCGATGCCGAACTCCTCTCTTGAGAAAGGCGTTAGGGCGATGGCCTCTATGAGCTTTTCCTTTTCGTCTCTGAGAACGCGAAAGAAATTGCACACTTCGCCATCCAGATCGTTGTACGTTTCGATTTTCGTTGGTGGCCGATTCAGAAGGACAGCAGCGGAACCAGAAAAAGGCTCACAGTAGTGATGACACGTTGGCAGCAGCGGCAGAAGCCAATCCAAGTGGGAGAACTTTCCGCCGTACCACCCGAATGGAATGAGCTTCCGGCGTCTGAGCCGCTGAACGGGAGGCGGCGATCTGCGTCCATTCTTCTTCTCTGGTTCATCCATAATTGGTTCCATGTAAAACGAAAGCCTATGTTGCCCAAGCTGTTGCCGAATTCTCAACATAGCCAGAGACCCTCGGTCCAGCCTCAATACGGATTCTAACCGGTGCTGACTGAGATGGCGAGGCTCCTGGGACTGGTCGTCAGGCGATAAATTTTCCGATCTGGCGTTGGCGCAGAAAAAGCCGCCAGGGGGCCAGAGAGTGGGGCGTACTGACTTTCATCTCGGCAAAGGGGGAACCGGGATGGTGGCGGCAAGGTTCGGAATTCCGGGCTGACGACTGGGGTCTTCCGACAACGCCGGTTATGCGATCTGGTGCCCCACAGTTGCGCCAACGAAAGTCAGGCCGAAGCGATTCGGCGCGCCTACCTGCCCCTGGCCGCAAAGCACAGCCTGCCGATCCCCTCGATCCCCCCGGGATCGGTCAGCAGGCTTCCGGTTCGCCCTCATCATCATTCGTCCCGAAGATCGTGAAGAAGGCGTTGGCCAACGTCTCGGCGGCAGTGACAACGAGGGGATCGACGTAGCTGCGGAGGTCGTAGTGGACCGTGACAAGCAAGGGTGGAGTGTGCTTGGCGATCTCCTGCTGAAGATCAGAGGGAAGCCTGAGCTGCTGGCTCGTGAAATGGGCGAAGACGCTCTGCATCTCCTGATCGAGTTCGATTCCGTTGAGGAGGATGCTGGCGGCACCTACCCGCCCTTCACGCCGCCAGAGGGCAACGCCCGCCGTCTCACCAACGCCCTTCCACACCAGTTCGAGCGTGGGAAGCTCAGGCAGGTTTACGTTGGCCGTGAACCCGGCTTGGTCCTTCAGAAGAATGCGATGGAAGAACTGGCAGAAGGAGCCGTTGTCGTCCAGCAGCAGGTTTCGGGCGGGTCGAGCGTTCTTGGCGGCGGGTGATTCGCCGAGATAAAAGGTCACGCCGTTTACGACTGGCATTGGAACTCCTAGTTGTGAGCGATCCGCTGCATTGCGTCATTATCGTCGGCGAGGTGTAATAGACAAAGCCTGAGCGGAGTTCGAGGAACTACAGGAGCTTTTCATGCCTAACGTCAACGCCGTCCTCGCCCAAGAGATCACCCGGCTGTCCAAGAAGGTCGTCAACGTCGCCACGAAGTCCACGAGGAGTCTCGTCACCCAGCACCGGCGTGACCTAGCCTCGCTCAAGCGGCAAATGGGGACGGTCCTGAAGACACTGGCCTTCCTTGAGTCGCAGGAGAAGAAGCGGGTCGCCGCATTGCCGGTGCCCGAGAAGATCGGTGATGTCCGTTTTCGGGCTGATGGACTGAGAACCCACCGGGCTAAGTTGGGGTTGTCGGCCAAGGACTATGGACGGCTGGTCGGCGTGGCGGGAATCACGATTTACGCATGGGAAGCCGGGAAGTCGAAGCCCCGGAAGGCGCAGGTCGCCAAGCTGGCGGCGGTGCGGGGGATCGGGAAGCGTGAGGCCGAGAAGCGGCTGGAGTTGTTGGGGGTGTCCACGGAAGGGACGAAGCGGGGTAACTACGGCCAGACCGCAGAGGAGTTCATCACGTCGCTGGTGAAGAGCTTAAAGGCCACGACCACCGGCGACATCAACGCCGCATGGAGGAAAAGCGGCAGACCGGGCAAGGCCGACAACACGCTGAGCTTGATGGTGGCCGGTCGGCGGTTGAAGAGGGTGAAGACTAAGGGGGTAAGGGGGAGTAAGTACGTCGTAACGCGCCACTGAGGACTGCATGAAGGTCGCGTAGCTGGCCAGGAAGGGTTTGCGCTTTTGCTCAAGTGTCCGATCTGGGACCAGAGGAGATGAGCGCGACATGAAGAATGCCCAGCTTCAAAGACGAACCTGTGATTCCGAAAATCCCGGCATGGCCAGCGGCAGTCCAATTCTGCGCCGGCAGCCCCGTGGACAAGCCCGTTCCGCTGAGTGCGCACGTTCGTCGGGCACGGATTCTTCCTCACAGTACCTGTCCCCCAACGATCTTGCCGCTCGTTGGCGAATCAGTCGCAGGTCTCTCGATCGACTGGTGCAGGAAGAAGGCTTCACCAAGCTCTTTCTGGGGGATGCCCGCAACAGCTCTGTTCGGTTTCGGCTCGACGAGGTGCTCCGGTACGAGCAAGAGCACGAAGTTCGTCTGTCCGCTCGTCCGTGATCACGCATCGCCGAGCCGGTGAGAGGTCATCGCCACCGGGCCGCTCCGCTCATGACGGCGGGGCCGCCTTGGGGAACTCCACCACATCGTGCATTTCTTCAGGCAACAGGGCCGCGTAATGGCGACGGCAAATTTCCGGTGAATTACCCATCAACTTGGCGATCTGGTGCAGACTTCGACCCGCGATCGCTAGTTGGCTGCCGAAGGTGTGCCGGAAGTCCAGGCAGGCCCAGGCCAATCCCGCTGCCCGGTTGATTTCCCGCAGGTCCGACGAGAAGTTGTCCGGGTCCCACCATTTCCCGGCAGGACTGGGGAAGTACCACTGGCTTTCACTGGCAGCAGGCTGATACTTCTCCAGATACCCACGCAAATCGGTGCCGATCGGCACGACACGAACGGAGCCCTTGGTCTTGGGCTGCCAGTAGATGCCGTTGACGGTCTTGGCCCGCACGTGAATGAGGTTCCGCGTCAGGTCCACATCGTGAACCGTCAGCCACATCGCTTCCTCCCGGCGCAGGCCCGCGTAGATGAACATCGCGACCATCGCTTGGAGCACCGGGTGGTCCTTGAGGACCTCCAACTGCTGGGCGACTTGCGGCAGGCGCAGGAACCGGATCACGGGCGTAGGCTCCTGGCACCGCTGCACCCGCTTGGCAGGGTTCACATCGCCGGGCATACGCACCCCGCGCTGGGTCATGGCCCAGTTGATGAGCGTGCCGATGATCTGCCGTGTCTGGTTGGCTGTCTTCGCGGCCAGGTCGCAGCGCTGAACACGTTCGTCGATGAACGTGGCGATCACGGAGGTGGTGAGGGTCTCCAGGCAACTGACCTCGATCACCGGTTCCTTGCGGGAGCCACTTGCGGGGGTGGTTGCAGGACGCAGGCGACTCGCCGGTCCCACGCGGCGGCTGGTGATCCGCAACCCGTCACAGATAGGGCCGAAGATCGTCCGCAGATAATAGACCATGTTCTGGGCCGACTTGGGCGGCTTGTTGGCGCGGAGGTGGGCCACGTAGGCGTCGAGGATTTCCGGCAGCGGTGTTTTGCTCGGCAGCGGGTTGTCGATGCCCTGAGTCCGGTCCAGCTCGAACTTCAGCTTCTTCGCTTCAGCGACTTTTCGGTTGGTGGTACCGAGGCTCTGCCGGAGGCGTTTGTCCCCGACGTAGTAGTCGAGGTGATACGCTCCGTTTTTGCGACGAACAAGACTGGCCATGACCGACTCCTGAGAAACGAACCGAAATGCTCGGTGAGTCCCCAGAACTGATCGGACAGCGGCCGTCTTTTGTGCTCAGACGGGCGGGCGTAGTGACAAAATAGTGACACGAGCCAGTTCCGACCCAAAAGAAAAGGGACTCACGTTGCCGTAAGTCCCTGTCAAAACTAGTATTAGCTAAATAGCGGGGGGAGGATTCGAACCTCCGACCTCCGGGTTATGAGCCCGACGAGCTACCAGGCTGCTCTACCCCGCGATCAATAGACCTATTATTGTGGTGTGGCGAGTGGGCTTTGTCAATGTCGACCACTAGGTTTTTGAGCGGAATACCCCGCATTGGCGGAGGGAAAATGGGGCTGGGGGCGCATTTCTGTCGTATATATAACTAATGTATATGACATGTTTTATGGCGAAAATGGGCGAAATTTGGCGAAATTGATGGAAATTTCGCGGGAGGCGGGCGAATTTATGCAAAAATACCGGCCGAAATGGCAATTTGATCGCAAAATAGTGCAAAAATGCGTGAAATAACCGGGCGGTGAAGGCATGGCGCGGCGAATGGCTGACCTGCGTTTTGCGGCTTGGTTGCTTGCGACCTAGTGAGGTAAGAAGGTGGTGATGAGCGGTGTGATCAGCGAGAGAGCAAGTCGCGGCGGTAGGCTGTGACCTTAGATGTGCGATATGCTATCATCGCCAATCCACGTGATCTGGGTAGTCAAGGCTTGAAAGTACGGTCAACTGTCCCCCGTTCTTGGGGTAGAAGGGCCAGTTATGAGAAATAGCAGCAGGGTGGCCGGTTCGACAGAGGGTCAGGTGTTCACGGAGGTTTTGGCCGACACGTGGGACGGACCGCACTTTCGGCTGTGTTATTGTGGATTCGATGTGTTTGGCCAGCCGCCGGTGCGGGTGCCGTTTGTGGTCGCTGCCGAGTCGATCGGGTGTTGGCAATATATGTTGTCGGGTTCGATTTACTACAAGGTGGGAACGGAGCGCTATCGCGTGGACGCCGGCGAAGCGTTGATCACGCGTCGACCGGACCGGGGCTCGACGCTGAGCCCGGTCAACGATGCGCCGGTGAAGATGCTGTGGCTGGCGGTCAAAGAAGAATCCGCCCTGCAGATGCTGAACTATTTGCACATGAAGTATGGGGCGATCCAGCATTTTGGGATGAATTCCGGCGTGGTGCGGCTGGCCCGTGAGCTGGTGAGCCTGGCGGCCGAGGAGCCGCGCCGGCCGGCGCATTTTTGGTCAGAGAAGACGTTTCAATGGATGAATGCATGGTGGAAGTATGCCGAGGAGCACCATGTTTCGTGGAATTGCGAGGCCCTGGACGTGCTCAAGCCATCGAGCTTGATTGCCCAGACGCCTCAGACGGTCAAGGGGTTTGCCTCGCAGATGGGTTATTCGCGGTCATACCTGACGCGCAAGCTGACGCAGCAATGGCAGAAGAGTCCGGGCGAGGTGCTGCGCCTGGTGCGTCTGCAGAAGGCGGCGTCGCTGCTGCGGACGACGCAACTGAGCATCGGGGAGATTGCGACGCAGGTCGGTTACGGCGCATCGGCGGCGTTTGGGCGGGCGTTTATGCAGGTTTACGGGCAGTCGCCGCGGGCGTATCGGCATGACCGTGATTAGGCCGGCAATGTCCGTCGGGGAGATTGCGACGCGTGTGGGCTACCGCACGCCGACGCTTTTGGGGCGGATATTAACGACTGCATATTATCATCTTCATCATGTTTCCTGCAGGCATACGCACCGCTGATTGCCTGCCATAAGCACCAATGAAAAAGGCGGTGGCCTGTGCTTATACACAGGCCACCGCCCATCATGACGCAGCGGTAGTGTCCCGCTTACCGCCGACGTTTGAGCAAAGCCACAGCGCCCAGGCCCAGCAAGGCCAGGCTGGCCGGTTCGGGAACGGCCGCCGGAGCATTCAAGGCATTGAACGCATCGGTATACGCCGCACCAAACCACTGGGTGTGCAAGGCGATTT
>Ga0316217_10003001_pt1 | contig 19723 bp, 16 predicted proteins | sample 1anoAmetaG_FD_203633 | JGI IMG/M metagenome (GOLD analysis project Ga0316217, IMG submission 203633) | Freshwater microbial communities from Trout Bog Lake, Wisconsin, USA - 1anoA | ecosystem: Environmental > Aquatic > Freshwater > Lake > Hypolimnion/Profundal zone | place: USA: Wisconsin...
TACGGCGTCCGCTGCGTCCGCGCGGCGCCGGCACAAAAGGCGCAGTGAGCCCAGTGGCAGGCTGCAATCCAAAGAATAAACACGAAGCCAGAAAGCCACGAAGACCCACGAAGAAAGGCCACGAGAGGGAACCGCAGATAAACGCAGATGAACACAGATAGTAAAGATGGGGATGAAGCTGGCGGAAATGTGCGCAGGGTGTTTCGTGTCCATGGCTTTGGTCTGTGACATCCTTACGCCCGACCCCGGCCACCAATAAAGGTTTCATTTCGTGTGTTTTCGTGCCTTTCGTGGTCCCCCGCAATCAAAAATCGAAAATTCGCTCAGGGCCGCCTGCCATGCAATACTTTCACGCCGGCAACGTGTATCTTAACAGTGGTAACCCTGTCGCATCCTTTCAAGGGACCTTTGCCTATGAATACCGCATTGACCCGCCGCCAGCTTATGCATGTTCTGGCGGCCGCCGGCCTGGGCGCCGCCTTTTCCCGCCGCACGGTCGCGGATGCCATCGGCGATGCCCCCATCCCCAGTGGCGCCGGCAAGGTTCCCGAACTCCAGCTCATCCCGTCTCATACGCCGCCGCGCTACCCGGCGCTCCTGGCCGATGGCAAGGTCATCCAGCCGCAGCGCCCGCTCGAGGTCGTAGACCAGACCGATGTCCTGGTTGTTGGGGGCGGGGCCGCGGGTTTTGCTGCCGCGGTGGCGGCGGCGCGCACAGGTGTTAAGACCACGCTCGTCGAGCGCTATGGCTATCTCGGGGGCCTGTGGACGGGTGGTCTTGTGCTCGCGGTCATCTGCTCCCACGCCCAGGTCAACGGCCAACTCACCCAGGTCCTCCGCGGCGTCGGTGGCGAACTGCTCGACCGCCATACCAAGTACGACAACGCCATTACCAACTACGCGCCGGGCAAGCACAACCCCACCACCGACCCCGAGGCCACCAAGTACCTGATGGATGAAATGATCGGGGAGGCCGGCGTCAAAATGCTTTTCCACTGCTGGGTCGCCGATGTGGTCATGGAAGGCCCGGCCCTGCGCGGTGTGGTTTTTGAAAGCAAGGCCGGCCGCCAGGCCATTCTGGCCAAGTGCGTGGTCGATGCCACCGGGGATGGCGATGTGTTTGCCGCCGCCGGGGCCGAATTTGAACAGCGCCTCCACGCCATCGGCGAAGTCCACCGCCTCGGCAATGCCGATCGCGTCGACCGCGACAAGCTTAAAGCGGCCGGCGTCCGCAACCTGGGCTCCGCCGAGCCGGTCCCGTCCACCCGCTGGGTCAATCTCCGCGGCCCCAGCGCCAACGCCCTGGACGTGGGCGACCTGACGCGCCTGGAAATCGCGCACCGCCGCGCGATCTGGAACCACGTGCAAAAACTCCGCAAAACCCCCGGTGGCGAAAGCCTCTTCCTGCTTCAGACGGCCCCGCAACTGGGCGTCCGCACCTCCCGCATCCTGGCGGGCACCCACCAGCTTACGTACAAGGAAGCCCGGGCCGCCACCAGCTTTCCCGACGCCGTGGGCCTGGGCGGCGCTGAAGGCGGCGACCATGCCCCCTGGCCGATCCCCTACGGCGTCCTGCTCCCCAAGAAGCTCGACAACCTCCTGACCGCCGGCCGCAGCGTCTGTGCCGACGAGAAACTCATCGAGCAAACCCGGCTCATCGCCCCCTGCCTGACCACCGGCCACGCCGCCGGCGCCGCCGCAGCGCTGGCGGTCAAGAGCAACTGCCGCCCCCGCGATATCGACATCCCCGCCCTGCAAAAACTGCTGCGCGACCAGGGCGCCTTGCTGGCCTGAGCGTCGTGCGGGCTTCGTCCGTTACGGTTTATTTCCAATTGTGTTCCGGGATCTTGATCCATGTCGCCCCGCCCCCGCATCCTCCGTATCCGCGTGGCGCTCCAGGTCCTGGCGCTCCTGGCTGCCATTGCGCTGTGCCTGCCCGGGGCCGGGCTGCCGTGGCAAACCGTCAGCCCCTACGTAACTCTCGCGGCCGTCCTGGCCCTGCGCTCGGCCGGCGTCTTGACCCTCGTGGCGCTGCCCCTCCTGGTCCTCATCTATTTCCGCCGCCGCTGGTTCTGCCGCCACCTGTGCCCTGTGGGCTTCCTGGGCGATAGCCTCCGGCGCCTATTTCCCCGCCGCGCGCTCTTAGGTTCCCGCGCGCCGCACATCGGCCAGTGGATCGCATTGCTGACCCTGGCTGGGGCCGTGCTGGGGTATCCCCTGCTGCTCTGGCTTGATCCGCTGGCCATCTTCAGCGCGTTCTTCGGATCCTGGCAGCGCCCGGCAACTTTCGCCGCGGTGGTCGGTGGATTGGCCCTTCCGCTGGTTCTCCTGACAGGGCTCCTTTTCTCCAACCTCTGGTGTTGCCGTCTGTGCCCCCTGGGCGCTACGCAGGATCTGCTGGCCCGTTACCGTCCCGGCCAGCGGCCCGCACCGGCGCGGCGTATCTTCCTGTTTTCCGCGCTGGGGCTGGCGGGGGCGTGGGCGGTCCGTCGCGCTGCCGGTTCCAATCCCCCATGCCTGCGCCCGCCGGGCGCGGCGGCGGCGGATCAATTCGCCGGCCTGTGCCTCCGCTGCGGCAACTGCATCCGCGTCTGCCCGTCGCGGATCCTCCAGCCCGATCTGGCTCCCACCGTGGGGTTCATGACCCCCGTCGTCAATTTCGCCACCGATTACTGCCGCGAGAACTGTAATCGTTGCAACCAGTCCTGCCCCAGCGGTGCCATCACCCGCCTGGGCCTGCCCGAAAAGAACCATCAGCGCATCGGCCTGGCCCGCTTGGACCTGGACGCCTGCCAGTTGGCCAACGGCCAGGACTGCACCGCCTGCATCCACGCCTGCCCGTACCACGCCCTGTCGATTGTTTCTGCCGCGGACGGTTTCGGCGCCGCCCCGCATCTGGACCCATCCCGCTGCAATGGTTGCGGCGCCTGTCAAAGCGTCTGCCCCGTCCGCCCGACACGCGCCATAGTGGTTCGCCCGAGGGGGTAAAGAGGGCATTGTGACAATGGAGGCGCCGTAGACGGGAAATACACGCCGGCGCGTTCCGCCGAATCGATTATGTACCACGCGTCGCGGTGCGACGGCGCTAAATGGGGTGAGAGCCTCAGGCATCCTTACCCGGGAACTGCAGGTGGTACGATTTCTGCAAGTTTCATAAACTGCGCCGGAAGCAAATTCTCGGGCCGGGCGGTGGGGTCGATGTGGGCGGATTTCAGGCGGTCAAGCAAGTCGGGCGGGGCGGCATCTTTGAGATAATGATCGAGCCCGTTGCTCAGCCGCTGGCGGCGGTGGGCGAAGACGCCTGCGAGCAGACGCTGTAGATGGAGCACATCGGCAATGGCGGCCAGGCGGGCGCGCTGCGGGAAGATGCGCACCAGGGCCGAATGTACCTTCGGCGGCGGCCAAAACGCGCCGGGTGGAATTTTGCGGATGATTTCCACATCCGCCAGCAGGCCGATGAGGATGCCCAGCGGGCCGTAATCGCGCGTGTCGGGCTTCGCGGCCATGCGCTGCGCGACTTCCCATTGCACGGTGAAGGCCATGCGCTCCAGGGACAGACCGGCGGGGTGGTCGCGCTCCAGCCACGTAAGCACCAGCAGTTCGGCGACCAGCGGGCTGGCAATGTTGTACGGGAGGTTGGAAACCAGTTTGAGTTGCGCCGGTCGTTGCATGCTATCGATGGTCGAGGCCAATGGTGCGGTCGCTTGCAGGCGGCGCAGTTCCGCGACCACCAGGGGATTGATGGCATGTTTGCCGGCCAGCACATCGGCTTCCATCCAGGTGATGTTGGTGGTGGCGCGGTGATGCTGGCGCGCGGCATTCAGCAGTGGGGCATCAATATCCACCGCCAGTACGGCAGCCGCCTTGTGGGCCAGCAGCCGCGTCAGGTTGCCCACGCCGGGCCCCACTTCCAGGATCACATCCTGCGGGCCCACGGCGCCGGCGTCGGCAATGCGCCCCAGCGTGACCTGATCGACCATGAAGTTCTGGCCAAAGCGGTGCTGCGGGCGCAGCCCGGCGGAACTTAAGATGGCATTGATTTCACGGCGTTCCATGGGACTCCGGATGGGCCAGGGCCAGGGTAATACTGAGTTTGCCATTGGTTATCTGAATGTCCTGGATCTGGACCAGGTGCTTGCGGTACTTGAGGGGCACCGCGACGGCCTGTCCCTGGAGCAGTTGCGTGATCAGGGCCGGCTCGACGGAATGGGCGGTCGCCCCGGCCAGCGCCGCAGAAAAGCGGGCAATGGTGTCCTCCACCGCGGTGGCGGGCACCGGCAAGGCCCCAAGGCGGACGTGCTGCAGCGCCACTTGCAGGCGCGTGTTGCCGGTGTCGGGCGCCGGCCGGGCGGCCACGCCGGCGGTGATGGTCACCACGCCGCCGGCCTGGTGGCGGGCCGGCACGCCGGCCACGCGGGCCGCGACGGTCAGGGCGCCATCCTCCAGGATGACCATCGGCCCGGAGATCTGCCCGAGGCGGGCGCGCGCCGGGTCGAGGCCTTCGGCGGCTTGGACGGCCAGGAAACTGTTGATCTCATCCTGGGTAATGCTCCAGGTTTGCGAGCCCTGCGGCAGGCGGCCAATTTTGTTATGCAGATCCAGGAATACATTCTGGGCGCGTTCCGCGGTGTCGATGACCTGCGGATTGCGCGGATCCAGCGGCTGGTACCAGCGCGGCGTGGCGTAGAGCAGCAGCGTGGCGTAGCCGGCCAGGGCGGCGCCGACGCCCAGCACCAGCAGCAGCCAGCCACGGAAAGTATGGGGCAGGTAACGGGCCATGAATCGGATATCCCCGGGGGCGCGTTGGGCAGCCGGGCCGGTGGCCGATAAAAACCGCCGCACAACATCGCGGGGCGCAACCTTACCATAAAAAGCCGGTTTCAAAAATGGGTTGTGGTTTTTAGGCAACAAACCGCACAACCGATGCAGGCGGTGCGCCGGCGGGTAGTTGGCCGGTGGCTCCGGCACGGCGTTTTTTATGTGGTAAAGTGTAGTTCAGAAAGACGCGTGCCATGGCCTATGATCCCAACATAATTGAAGCCCAATGGAAGCCGGTGACCCCGCCGACGCGGCGGCCCGGTCGCCCGGCCCAGCGCCGGCCCGTGGCCGATGGCATTCTGGCGGACCGCTGGCCGGCCCTGGCGGCGGCCATGGGGCAATACCAGCAGACGGTGGCCGAAGCGTTCACCCGCGAAGCCTACGAGCACGTCACCGCGGGAATCATCCGGCTCGACGCGCGGCGGCACCTGGCGGCCCGGGCGGCGGAACTGGACATTCGGCCGTTTGATGCCCAACTGCTCATCGCCTGCGCGGTGCGGCAATGGGCGCTCGATCGGGAAGCGGTGGGGGTATCCGGTGCCCCGGTGGCACCGGGGCGGAAGGCTTGGCCCTGGCGCCGCCTGGCGTGGCTGGTGCTTACGGCCGCGGCGCTCGATGCGGCGCTGATCTGGGGCCTGGGAGCGTAACCGAACAAGCCTGAACACGGCGACACGGAGACGTCCAGCGCGGCATGGCCGCAATCAAAAAGCATAAACACGAAGCCACGAAGACGCACGAAGAACTATAGAATTCCTTTTGAAACACAGAAACACAGCCTTCGATGAACTCAGGCCTGAACTTGTCGAAGGGAGGGCACAGATAGAATCGCCATTAGCTCTTTTCGTTCGTGTTCATCGTGCTTATCTATTGTTCCCTCTTGTTGCCTTTCTTCGTGGTCCTTCGTGACTTCGTGGCTTCGTGTTCATGTCTTTCGGCCGGGATTATTCCGGATCCGGCTCGGGTTTGGGCAGGTCGGCCGGCAGTGCGATGGTGTCGCCGACGTGCAGATCCAGCTTATCCGCCGTGCCGCGTTTAAGTTCGATGGCGTAGCGGCTGGGGGCGGAACTGGGCACGGGGGTGGTGTCGTTGGGTTTGAGACTCAGGATATCGACGATCTTGCCGTTTTCATCCAGGTAGAGCAGATCCAGCGGCAGGGGGGTATTGGCCATCCAGAACGAAAGGGTGTGCGTGCGCGCGAACAGGAACAGCATGCCATGATCGTCCGGCAGTGCCTGGCGGTGCATCAGGCCCTGTTCCCGCTGCTTTTCGGTGGCGGCCAGTTCCATGACAAAACGCTGGCCTTTGATGGTCAGTGCCGTCGTGGGGAAGGCCGGCGCGGTGGTCGGTGCGCCATCGCAGCCGGAAAGCTGGATCGCCAAAAGGGTGACCAGCATCGGGACGATCGCCAGGAGGGGGATTCGGGATTGAGCGTGGCGCAGCATAATATCAGGTCTCAAAACTTAAAGTCGAGAGATTAAAGCAGTAAGTTGCCCTTTAAGCAACTCCATAGGTAGGCCCACGACGTTGGACCACTCCCCGGAGACCAGCGTGACGAACGGATCGTGCCGGTCTTGGATGCCGTAGGCCCCGGCCTTGCCGCGCCACAGGCCTGATTTTAAGTAACTGCGAATATCCGTGGCGGTCAGTTTTCGCACCCGACAGATGGACGTGGCGGTGGCAATGGTTTCTTCGGTTCCGCGAATCAGGGCCAAGCCGGTGATGACGGCGTGCCGCCGGCCGGACAGACGCCGGAGCATCTGGGCGGCATGGCGCTGGTCCCGCGGCTTGTTAAGAATCCGTCCGTCGAGCACCACGATGGTGTCGGCACCGAGCACGATGGCGCTGGGATCGGCCACAAGCCGCGCCACCGTGCGCGCTTTGAAATACGCCAGTGCGGCGGGCCACAGCGGGATCGGAACGCGGCTCGGGCAGCGCTCCGGTTCGGCCAGGGGGCTCGGCTGCACGCGGAATTTGTAGCCGGCGGCGCGTAAAAGCTCCGCGCGGCGCGGAGAGGCGCTGGCTAGTATCAGGGTGGCGCGATTTACGTTTGTAAGTTTTTTCCGCATTATTGCTTCCTATTGGCCGCCGCGAAATGACGAATGACGAATGACGAATGACTAATGACGAATCAATGATCAATTTCCAATGACCAATGACGAAACGAGTTTTGGCTCCCTTTTGGGTTTTGAGCATTGAATATTGATTATTGGGATTTGATTCGTCATTAGTCATTCGTCATTAGTCATTTCGGATGTGGCCTAGCCTTCGATCCCCGCCACGTCCCTCGTTTTCTCCCACACCTGCTCGACCGTAATCCCTTTCATGCAACTATGGTGATCGCAGGTGCGCAGGCGGCAGGGGTGGCAGGTCACCGGGAAGCGGATGACGTGGTTAAGCTGGCCGTAGGGGCCGACGAAGTTGGGATCGGTGGGCCCGTAAAGGGCGACGACCGGCTTGCCCAGGGCCACCGCCACGTGCAATGGGCCGCTATCGTTGGCGATGACCACGCGGGCGCGATCCAGCGCGGCGATCATTTGCGCCAGCGTGGTTCGCCCGGCCAGATTGACGGCGCTCGGAACGGCCTGCTGGATCTGATCGCACAGCGGTTTTTCATCCGGGCTGCCCAGCAACACGACGGGCAGGCCAGCCTGGTGCAGGCGCGTGGCGATGGCGGTATAGCCCTCAATACCCCAGCGTTTGGTATCCCAGCGGGCACCGGGTATCAGCATGGCCGGGGCGGAAGGCAATTGGGCCTCCATGGCGGCACGGGCGGCGGGGGCGATGGGAATGTCATAGCGTGGCGGGCCGGAGGTGTCGATCTCCAAGGTGGCAAGCAACGCCCGCATGCGTGCCACCGCCATTTGCGGCAGGGGCGGCAGGGTGGCGTGGTGGGTGTAGCACCAGCGTGAGCCTTCGCGGGCATTGGCAAAGCCGATGCGGGTCGGCGCGCGGCTGATATGGGCCAGCAGGCCGCTGCGCAGCAGGCCCTGGGCGTCGATGACGCAATGATAAGCCGGGCGGCGCACGGCGGAGATCAGGTTACGGAAAAGCTTGTTAGCCGCGGGCTTGTACCACCAGGCGGCCATGCCTTTGCGGTCAAAGGCGATCAGGTTGTTGATGGCCCAATGCCCGCGCAGCAGATCCGCCAGGCCCGGATGAATGACCCAATCGATCTGCGCCGCCGGGCAGGCAGCCTTGAGATCGCACACCATCGGCAGGGTGGTGACGACATCCCCGAGCGAACTGGGTTTAATGATGAGAAAGGCTTGGGGCATCAAGACCACCGACGTAAATTACCCACAAATGAACACGAATGAACACAAATATCACAACTATAGGGGCTCCGAACAGTTAATGTATGAATCGCCGACCATACGCTTCCATTCCAAGCGGGGCTTTCCAAAATTGATCAAGAGGCAGACGGGAAGATTCGTGGCGCGAAGGTAGTTCATGCAAACAGACGTGTGCACACTGGCGAGGGCCGACACGGTTTTCAACTCAACAAGCACCTTGCCGGCCACAATCAGGTCGGCAATGTAATCGCCGACAACGGTATCTCTATAGCGCACGGGAATCGGCTTTTGTTGCTCGACGGTAAGTCCATCGGCACCGAGTTCAAGTATCAGCGCATTTTCGTAGACTTTCTCAAGAAATCCAATGCCCAACGCGTTATGCACGGTTATGGAGCAACCAATAATACGTTCCGTCAAGAGCCGATCCAAGTTCATTTCCTAATCTTCATTTGTGTTCATTAGTGTTTATTTGTGGGTAATTTACGTCTTGGCACCTTCGGCGTCGGACGCAATCTTACACACATCTTCGGCGTCCGGCACGCTGGCGGTGCGGATTCCCGGGCCGTCGGCGCGGTAATGGCGTTCCAGGACGGCGTACCAATCGGCCTGGTTTTTAACGGCGATAAAATCGCGCCACACGACCGGGCCGTCGGGATGCAGCTTGGCGTATTTGATGGCGATTTTACGCATCTGGCGTGCGGCGCTGGCTTCTCCGTAAATTTCCACCGCCAGGGCAAAATGTTCCAGCAGGGCTTCCCGCTGGGCGTGGATGGTCGGCGGATCGGGCAGCGGATCGCCCCGGAGCAGGGCGGCGAACTCGGAGAAGATCCACGGGTTGCCGATGGCGCCGCGCGCGATCCAGACGCCATCGACGCCGGTGTGCTGGACCATACGCAGGGCGTCGGTGGCGCAGAACAGGTCGCCGCTGCCAAACAGTGCCACGCCCGACGGGCACCGCTGCTTGAGCGTGCGCAGGAAGTCCCAATCGGCAAGGCCGGTGTACTTTTGGCGCACCGTGCGGCCGTGGACCGCAATGGCAACGCAGGACAGGCGGCAGGCTTCCTGGAAAATATGGTCGAACCAGTCGGCCGCCTGCGCCGAATCATCCAGGGCGCGGCGCAGCTTGATGGTTAGCGGGCCGGGAACCGCGGCGCGCACGGCCCGCATGATCGCGACGGCCTGTTCCGGGTCGCTCAGCAGGTAGCCGCCGCGGGCGCGGCCCATGACCTTGCGCACCGGGCAGGCAAAGTTCAGATCGATCACATCAAAGCCCGCCGAAAGCAGTTCGGTGGCGGCGGCGGCGATTTCGTGGGCCTCGGTGCCCATCAATTGCCCGGCGACGGGATGATCTTCCGGCACGAGGATGGCGCCCTTCTCCAGCCCGCGGCCACCGCGCAGCAGCACGCGGTCGAGCAGGGCCTCGGTGACGGCATAGGGGCAGCCGCGGCGGCGGGCGACCACGCGCATGGCCATATCGCTGTAGCCGGCCAGGCCGGCCTGCATGGCCGGAATTGCCAGCGTAAACGGGCCGACGCGGCAGGGGCTCCGGAGCGGGCGGGGTAGAGTAGTGGTGGCATCCATGGGCATGGGTGGTTCGGGCCTCAAAACGCGGGTTACAAAACAGGGCCGTTGCATTTGTTTCAAGGGCGATGTTCCGGCGATGGATGCCATCGCGCTACAGTGGACGCACATTGGCCCATGGATTGCGATCCATGGGCGTGGACGTTACAGGCCCTTGCCCTAGGGTTACGACGGTAGAGTGTAGCAGTTTTGCTAATGCCATGGGAGCCGCATAAGATACGGGATTGGCTTTTCTTTTCAGGAGCAGATAGATGTTGCAGCGGACCGGTATGGCCCTTCTGGCGGCGGTGGTGATGACTTCGATGGCCGCGCGGGCAGCGGATACCGCGCCGGCAACGGCGCCCAATGTGCCGGCGGCGACCGCTCCGGCCACGGGGCCGGCGGCAGGGGCCGCGGAAGCGGCCGATGTGCAGCTTAAAGCGAAATTGATGGGTCTGCTTAAGCAGATTCATGATGTGGTAAAGGATCCGCAGGATCTGCTGGATGCGACCAAACGCGCCGCGCTGGCGCCGGAGGCCACGCCGCTGCTCCACAAAGTGATTGCCGCCCTGACCGAGGTTGATGTACTGCATCCCGAAAGCGCTGCCGCCCGCCGCGACGGGCGCTACCAGATGCTGACATTCCTGGTGGTGCTGGGCGATGCCGCCGGCACCAAGGAACTCGATACCGCCGTCGCCAGCAAGGACAAGGATGAGGCCCTGAGCGCCCAGTGCGCCCAGACATCCGCGAATTGGCTGCTGGCCAACAAGGATGCCGCGGCCCAGAAGAAACTCCTCGATGGCATGGAAGTACTGGCCAAGGCCAACCCGCGCAACGATTCGCTGGCCAAGACGCTGATGATGATGAGTAACTTTGCCGCCGCCGACAAGGACAACGCCCAGCGGGCCACCGATATCATCACCGCCAACCTCAAGGGCGAAATGGCCCAGGATATTCAGAAGTTTCTGGCCCAGAAAAAAGAGATGGATGCCGCCGAGGGCAACCTCAAGGCGCTGGAGAACAAGCCCCTGACGATTGCCGGCAAGACCATCGACGGCAAGGATTTCACCAGTGCCGATTGGAAGGGCAAGGTGATCCTGGTCGATTTCTGGGCCACCTGGTGCGGCCCATGCCGCGGCGAACTGCCGCACGTCAAAAAGCTCTATGCAGACTATCACGCCAAGGGTCTGGAAATTGTGGGCGTATCGTGCGACAACGGCCCGGACGATCTGACCAACTTCCTGAAGGAAGACGGCGGCATGCCCTGGCCGCAGGTTTTTGACAAGGATAATCCCGGCTGGAGCCCGATCGCCAAGAAGCTGGGGATCAGCGGCATCCCGACGATGTTCGTGATCGACAAGGCCGGGGTGGTGCGCAGTGTCGAAGGACGGGAGAAGGCCAACGAGTTGGTGCCACAACTGCTGGATGAAAAGGGTGCGAGTAAATGACGAATGACTAATGAAGAATGACGAATCAATGACCAATGGTCAAATGATTGAATGACGAAACGGGCCAAGCTGTGCCCGTTTCGTCATTTTTTCATTGGTCCATTCGGATTTGATTCGTTCCCGATACCGATCGGGATCATTCGTCATTAGTCATTTCGTTTCTGGCGCTGGCCACGTCGGATCGACAAACCTCCCGGCTTCCAGAATCGTCTTCCCGTCCACTTCGATCCGGCAACCCGGCTGGCGCAGGTCGCAGACCATATCCCAGTGCAGGCCCGAGTCGTTCTTGCCGCCGGTTTCCGGGTAGGCAGCGCCGACGGCGGCGTGGCAGGTGCCGCCGATCTTTTCATCAAAGAGCGTGTTCTTGGTGTACTTCTGGATGCCGAAATTGGTGCCGATGGCAAACTCGCCCAGCGTGCGGGCGCCGGCATCCTGGTCGAGCATGGTGTGCAGGAAGTCCTCGCCCTTGCTGGCGCGGGCCTCGACCACTTTGCCGTTCTTGAAGGTCAGCACAATATCGTGGCATTCGCGCCCGTGATGCACGGCCGGGAAGCTGTAACGGATGGTGCCGTTGACGGCATCCTCGATCGGGCCGGTGAAGACCTCGCCATCGGGGAAGTTTTCGTGGCCGGCACAGTTGATCCAGGTGCGGTCGGCGACGCCGAGCACCAGGTCGGTATCCTTGGCGATCACGCGGACCTCTTTGGTCTTGTTGAGGTAATCCACCAGGCGCTGCTGGCGCTGGGCCACCTGCTGCCAGGCGGCCACGGGGTCGGGCAGGTGCAGCAGGCCGGCGTTAAAGACAAATTCCTCGTACTCGCGCAGGGACATTTCGGCATCCTGGGCGCTGCCCTGCGTGGGGTACTGGGTGCCGACCCAGCGCAGTTCGCCCTTGGCGGCCCGTTCCAGGAAGCGCTTGCTGATGGGCTTGCGCGCCTGGGCGGCCGTGGCCTGCTTCTTCGGATCGACGTTGGACATGGACTTGGTGTTTTCATCCGCCCAGATGCCGATGGAGACGTCGATCTTCTCGATAATGTACTGGGTGACCGGCGAGAGGAATTTAAGCTGCTCCTCGGTCGCCACGCGGTAAAAGGCTTCATCCATGGCGTCGGTGGTGATCAGGACAAACGGGTGCCCGCCGGCCAGGAGGATCTTTTCCTGGAGCGCTTCCATCAGCGGCAGGCCGGCCGATTCGCCGGAGATGCGGCACAGATCGCCCTTTTTAACGGCGGCCGAGTACCGGACAATCACATCGGCCAGTTTGTCGAGACGTTGATCACGCATGGTTTTGCTCCGAGTTTGAACGCGAACGAAAAGGCATAAACACGAAGGCACGAAGACACGAAGACGCACGAAGGAGAACTACGGAAGCACGGGGACGACGAGCAAGATGCTACATGAATGAACGGACTCACTAATTGAGGTAGACCGGCGAATTATGATAACTCCGCCAGATTCTTTTCCACCGCTGCCAGTTCGGTTTCCTGTTGTTGCAGTTGGTCGCGCAGGCCCTGGACCACTTTGGCCGGGGCCTTGGCGGTGAAGGCGTCGTTGGAGAGCTTGGCTTTGTTGCCGGCGATGAATTTCTGGAGTTCATCGCGGCGCTTGGCCAGCTTGATGGATTCCGCGGCCTTGTCGATCACCCCGGCAATGAATACCTGGGCATCGGTCAGCACGGCGGTGGCAGAGTTTTCCGGCTTGGCGGCCGTGGTGGAAACTTCGGCCAGCTTGATGCCGGCCAGCGGTTCAATAATCGCGCGGCTGTTTTCGATGATGGCTTGCAGTTCCGCCGTGCGGGTCTGAATGATCGCATCCTTGCCCTTGGCGGCCGGATACCGGTTCTGAATCTCGCGGATAGCGCTGGTGATCTGCTGGATGATGGCCAGTTGCGCTTCGGCCGCCGGATCGTTAAGCGCTGCGTCGGCTTGCGGGAACGGCCCATTGATCAGCAACGTCACCTTCCCCTCGACCCCTTGACCCCTCGACCCCTCGACCCCTCCGCAAGGCAACTTCGCCCACAATTCCTCAGTAATAAACGGCATCATCGGGTGCAGCAGTTGCAGGCTGGTGCGCAGGCAGTGCAGCAGGATGGATTGCACCGTGGCATCGCCGGCCTTGATGCGGGCCTTGGATATTTCCAGATACCAATCGCACAGGTCAGACCAGATGAACTGGTAGAGCCCACTGGCCAGGTCGGCAAAGCGGTATTCGTTGATCGCGGCGGTGGTGGTGGCGATCGTGGTGTTGAGCCGCGACAATATCCACCGATCTTCCAGTGCTTCTGCCTTCTGCCTCCTGCCTTCTGCCTCCTCTCCCACATTGCTTAGGATATACCGTGAGGCGTTCCAGATCTTGTTGGCGAAGTTGCGACCGATGTCGAACTTCGGCGACGTGTTCACCCCGGTCTTGGCGTCTTTGACCACCGGCATGCGGATGTCCTGCGTTTCGGTGGCCATGCTGGCCAGGGTGAAGCGCAGCGCATCGGCGCCGTGGCTGGCCACGATGTCCACGGGGTCTACACCATTGCCCAGCGATTTCTTCATCGGCCGGCCTTCGCCGTCCTGGATCACCGCGTGGATGTAAACATTCTTGAACGGCACATCGCCATGGCAGTACAGGCCGAACATGACCATGCGGGCGACCCACAGCGTGAGGATTTCTCGGGCGGTGGACAGGACGGAGGTCGGATAGAAGTAGGGTACCAGCTGGTCATCAGGCTTGTCAGAAGTACCGCTGGCTGGCCAGCCCATGGTGGAAATGGGCCAAAGCGCGGACGAGAACCATGTGTCGAGGACGTCGGGATCTTGAACAAAGCCGAACGCTTCAATAGCCGAGACGATCTCGGTATCGCGAGCGTCGCGAACGCAGAGGAAAACGTCATCGCTTGTGCTTTCAACATTGATTATTAAGTCGCCGTTGGCAGAAATCTCGATCGAATCGGATCGCAGTGCGACGCGGCCATCTATGATCCATTGATTCAGAGCTCGGACATCTTTTGTGAGGCGATCCCAGAATTTCGAATTGAGGTCCATCTGCATGTCGTCGCTGAGACGCCAAACCGGTATCCGATGCCCCCACCACAATTGCCGGCTGATGCACCAATCGCGTTTTTGGCCCAGCCAATCAAGGTAGCCTTTGGCGTAGCGTTCGGGGGTGATTTTGACGCGGCCATCGGTGACGGCGTCCATGGCGGCCTGGGCCAGGCCCGAGGCGCGCGTGCCGTTGGCCAGGGTGATGCCACCCTCGACCCCTTGACCCCTTGACCCCTCGACCCCTACGTCACCCATCCGCACAAACCACTGATCGCTCAAATACGGCTCAATGGGCGTCTTGCTGCGATCGGAATGTCCCACTTCGTGTTCGTGCGGTTTGGCTTCGGCGATCAGACCCAGGGCTTCCAAGTCGGCCAGCACGGTTTTGCGGACGGCGGTGGCGAATTTCAGGCCGGTGTAGTTGTACTCTTTGCCGGCAAATGAGCCGCGGCCATTTTCGTTGACCTTGCCATCCGGGGTCAGCAGGTTGATCTGTTCCAAATTGTGCCGCACGCCCGTGGCGTAGTCGTTGGGATCGTGGGCGGGGGTGACCTTTACCACACCGGTGCCGAATTTCGGGTCCACCAGCAAGCCGTCGGCAATCACCGGGATGCGCCGACCGACGAGCGGGAGAATGACGTGCTTGCCGATCAAATGCTTGTAACGTGGATCGTCCGGATGCACCGCCACGGCAGTATCGCCGAGCATGGTTTCGGGGCGCGTGGTTGCGACGATGAGGTATTCGGTTGGCTCAAGCCCCGGGCTTCCGCCCGGAGCTACGTCGGGGGTGCCAGCGTTTGCGGCGGTGCTTTCTTCTGCCTCCTGCCTTCTGCCTTCTGCCTTCTCCACGGGGTATTTGATCAGCGTCATCTGCCCCTTGACCGTCTCATGATAAATCTCATCATCGGCCACGGCCGTCTGCAAATGCGTATCCCAGTTCACCAGGCGCTTGCCGCGGAAAATCAGGCCGTCTTTGAACATCTTGAAGAACGCCTCGCGCACCGCCTTGGCACACACATCATCCAGCGTGAAACGGGCGCGTTCCCAATCGCAACTGGAGCCAATCGACTGCAATTGCGTGAGGATGCGATCGCCGAATTTCTCCTTCCACTCCCAGATGCGGCGGACCAGTTCATCGCGGCCCAGGTCGTGGCGGTTCTTGTGTTCCTTTTCGAAAATCGTCTTTTCCACCACCGCCTGGGTGGCAATGCCGGCGTGGTCGATGCCGGGCATCCACATGGTGTTATCCCCGCGCATGCGGTGGTAGCGCACCAGGATATCCTGGATGGTGCCGTTGATGGCATGGCCCAGGTGCAGGGCCCCGGTGACATTGGGCGGCGGAATGACCACTGAGAACCGCTGCCCCGGCGGCCGGCTATCCGGCACGGCATGAAATGCCCCGGCCGCCAACCACTGGGCATAAATGCGGCCTTCAACGGACTTCGGATCATACTGCGTGGGTAAATCAATATTCATTGTGGACGCCTGTTCGCTTTCCTTTTGAACTACAGAGGCACAGAGACGCAGAGGACGCACAGAGGGGCTAATTTACTTAAAGAACCAATCGTTTGATACCATCCTTAAGAACCGGGACGTAGAAGTTCAGCAGCAGCCCCTGCCGAATGCCGCTGAGCTTCATGTAGGTTAACAGTTGCGCCTGGTGAATGGGTAGAATCTTATCCACCGTCTTGAGTTCGACAATCAAACGCTTCTCCACGACCACGTCAAGTTTATAGGCCTGATCGAGTTTGATCTTCTTGTAGACCACCGCCAGCGGAACCTGTCGCGCAACTTCCAGTCCCATCTCGCGCAACTCATAGCAAAAACACTCTTCGTAGGCGCTTTCAAGAAGTCCCGGCCCCACGGCGCGGTGCACCTCAATGGCGGCCCCAATAACCCTTTCCGTCAACGGATCACGATCAACAGCATCCATCGCAATACTCATAGGTATTCTCTGTGCAACCTCTGTGTCTCTGCGTCTCTGTGGTTCAAAGTTTTCCGGCGTTGGCTTGTTCTTCTTCGTGCATTAAATGATATTCCACGCCATCGACGAGGGCTTGCCAACTGGCATCGATGATGTTTTCCGAGACGCCTACGGTGCCGAAGATGCCGTGGTGGTTCTTGAATTCGATCACCACGCGCACCTTGGCGGCCGTGGCGGCGGTGGAGTTGACCACGCGCACCTTATAATCCACCAGCCGCAGTTCGGCCAGCGTCGGATATTGCGGCAACAGGGCTTGGCGCAGGGCGGTGTCCAGGGCGTTCACAGGACCGTCGCCCTCGGCGGTGGCCAAGACCTCGCGGCCTTTGATCAGCAGCGTCAGGTTCGCCTTGGTGATCGCGGGGTGGTTGGCGGTCTTGTTGACGGCGCAGCGGTAGTGATCCAGCTCAAAAAACTGCTTGTAGCGCCCCACTTGGCGCCGCACCAGCAATTCAAAGCTGGCCTCGGCCGCCTCAAACTGAAAGCCCTCGGCTTCCAGTTGCGTCACCCGATCGAGAATGCGCTTCTGGGCGGGGCGGTCCTGTTCGATATTGAACTTGCGGCCGGCCTTGGCGGCAATGTTGCTCATGCCGGATAGTTCGCTGACCAGGATGCGCCGGGTATTGCCCACGCTCTCGGGCTCCACGTGTTCGTAGCTGCGGGCCAGTTTGTTGACCGCGTGCACGTGCATGCCGCCCTTGTGGGCAAAGGCGCTGGGGCCCACGAAGGGCTGGCCGTTGACCAGGTTGAGATTGGCAATTTCGTAGACGTAGCGGGCCACTTCGGTCAGGTGCGGCAGCGAATCGGGCCGCAGGCATTCGTAGCCCATTTTAAGTTTCAGGTTGGCAATGATGGTGGTCAGGTCGACATTGCCGCAGCGCTCGCCGATGCCGTTCATGGTGCCCTGCACCTGTTTGGCGCCGGCACGCACGGCGGCCAGGGCATTGGCGGTGGCCACGCCGCTGTCGTTGTGCGGGTGGATGCCGATGGGCACGGAAACGTGCTGCATAGCCATTGTAACGTAGTCGACGACGCGCTCGGGCAGCGAGCCGCCGTTGGTATCGCACAGGCAGATCAGGACGGCCCCGGCCTGGGCGGCGGCCTGGATGGTTTTCATACCGTATGCCGGATTGGCGTGGGTGCCATCAAAAAAGTGTTCGGCATCGTAGATAACCTTGCGGCCCTGCTGGGTCAGCCAGGCGACGGAATCCGCGATCATGTCCAGGTTTTCTTCCAAGGACACCTGGAGCACTTCGGTGGCATGGAGGTCCCAGGTTTTACCCACCACGGTGATGTACTGGGTTTCGGCGGCGCGCAGGGCCTGGAGCCCGACATCGTCGGCGGGTTTTACGCCCCGGCGGCGGGTCATCCCAAAGGCAACCAACTGGGCATGCGTAAGCTGGAGCGACCGGGCCTCCTGGAAGAACGCCGCGTCCTTGGGGTTGGAAAGCGGATAGCCGCCTTCGATGTAATCCACGCCCAGCTCGTCGAGCTTGCGGGAGATCATTAATTTGTCCTGGACCGACAGCGAGATGCCCTCGCCCTGGGTGCCGTCGCGGAGGGTGGTGTCGTAGATTTCGATGCGTGCCATGCAAAAGTCCCCTAATAAAAACGCCCTGCTACAGGGGCAGGGCGTGGCAAAGTGTCATGGATAAAGGCCCTACCAGGTCGAAACAGTGCTGCGTCCAATACCGGCGCGGACAGCAACCACGCCGGCCGGGGCCGCTGGCTGAGGCAGCAGGGGGGATGCTGCATATTCTGTCCGCACGGGTCACCTCAAATACGAAACGACATATTATGTGGAAATGGCGTGGTTGGGTCAATGATGAGGCTTGCGTTCGTCGGACGCAATCTGCCCATCGTCCAGCGTGATGATGCGATAGGCGTGTTCGGCCATGTGGGGGTCGTGGGTGACCATGACGATGGTGCGGTTGCCCTGGGCGGCGATCTGTTCAAAGATGCGGGCCAGGTTCTGGGCGTTGTGCTTGTCCAGATTGCCGGTCGGTTCATCAGCCAGCACCACGTCCGGATCGTTGGCCAGGGCCCGGGCCACCGCCACGCGCTGCTGCTCGCCACCGGACAGATCCGTGGTGCGGCGGCGGGCCTTATCGGCCAGGCCCACGGTTTTAAGCAGGTCGGCGGCACGGTCGGCGGCGGTGCTGCGCGATAGTTTGCCCAGTTTAAGCATGGGCAGCATGATGTTTTCCAGGGCGGTAAACTCCGGCAGCAGGAAGTGGAACTGGAACACAAAGCCGATGTTGGCATTGCGCACGGCGGTAAGCTGGCCATCGGACATCTGGCTGGTGGATTGGCCATTGATGTAGATTTCGCCGTGGGTCTGGCGGTCCAGCCCGCCCAGCAGGTACAGCAGGGTGGACTTGCCCGAGCCGCTGGCGCCGACGATCGAGACAAACTCCCCGCGGGCAATGTCCAGGTTGATGCCTTTGAGGACCAGGGTGGCGGTGGCGGCGGCATTGCCGATGACGCGCACCAGTTGCCGCGCCGCCAGCAGCGTGCCGGCCGCGGGCGCCACGATGGGCGGCCACGGGTAGCCCGGGAGGTCGCCGGGGATTTCAAGTTGCGGTGCGGTGGCGCTCATTCAATGCCTCCCGCGCAGAATATCCACCGGATTAAACCGCGCCGCCCGGTTCGCCGGCAGGTAGGCCGCTACCAGCGTAATCAGCAGCGCCGCCACGGCGGCAAAGACGTAATCGCCCGGTCGGTCGGCCATCAGGATGCCTTGGGACTTGACCAGCCCTTCGACGGGGAATTTCAATTGGCGAATGCCCAGGATGATCACCTTGGCCAGGCCGGTGCCCAGCAGTGCTCCGGCGGCGCCGATCATCAGGCCCTGGAGCATGAAGCTGTTGCGGATATCGGCCCGCGTCAGGCCATAGGAGCGCATGATGGCGATATCGCTGACCTTTTCCATCACCGACATGGTCAGGATGTTGAACGTGCCGAACGCCGCCACTGTCAAAATGGCGGCGCCAATCAGCAGCGTGATGGCGCGCTGCACCACAAAAATCGCCAGGAAGTTCTGGTTGGCTTCCTGCCAGCTTTCGGTCTTATAGCCCGAGATGGCTTCGATCTGCGCCGCCAGGGCCCGGGCCTGCGTCGGGTCGGTGCCTTTGACGGTGATCTCGCTGATGATGTTTTCCTTGTCCAGCAGCACCTGGGCATCGCGCATAAGCATGTAGCCGCGGGTGTAATCGACGGGCGTCACACCGGTGGAAAAAATGCCCACTACGCGGGCCGTGGTGCGCGCCCCGCCCGGGCCGGTCAGCGTGATCCGATCGTCCAGGTTGGCGCCCAGCACGCGGGCAATGCCATCGCCCAGCAGAATGCCGTTGGCGGTGGAGCTGAGCCGTTCAAACGAGCCGACGACAATCTTGTCGCCGATGCTCGTCACGCGCACTGCCTCCTGTGGCTCAATCCCGATGACCGCCACGCCGATCTGCTTGTTGCCATAGAGCGCCACCAGGTTGCCCGTAACGTCCGGGGCCGCCGCCACCACGCCGGGTAAATGGCGGATCAGATTCACCAGCCGCCCGGGGTTGCGGATCTTGGCGATTTTGTCCTGCGGCTTCT
>Ga0316217_10003002_pt1 | contig 19722 bp, 16 predicted proteins | sample 1anoAmetaG_FD_203633 | JGI IMG/M metagenome (GOLD analysis project Ga0316217, IMG submission 203633) | Freshwater microbial communities from Trout Bog Lake, Wisconsin, USA - 1anoA | ecosystem: Environmental > Aquatic > Freshwater > Lake > Hypolimnion/Profundal zone | place: USA: Wisconsin...
CGGCCTCAACAGGGAGGGGGGGGTACGGGGGTACGGCGGTACGGACCGGTCAATAGGTTGACATTTTGAACCGGGCAATAGCCTGACAGGCTGTGCCGGGGAGATCCCTGACAGTTTGGACTTGAGGCACAGGCTACTTTTGTTCGCCCAGCTTCATTGTGCTCTCAAGCGAGGAAATTATCAGCAACTTGAGGCAGTTTATCAATGGAGGCTGAAGAACGAGAAGAGCGCGGTATAAATCCGGACATTATTTATACATAAATTCTGAGAGTCGTGAAATTGCATGAGGAGGTATATTGTTAACCATGCTTAAGGCGGCCGGCAATAAAAGAATGATAGGACAATGTATAAGCAATGTCCTATCATTTCAGTAAAAAAGTGTAGGTTTCAGCGAGCGCGAAACGAACTTGCATGCCAGTAAGTTCTTTGGAATCAATATGCACCAGCAAATAGCGATCCGCTTAGCCCGTGCCCACAGGCAGCGGCAAAAGTGCCGGCGCAGGCGCCCTTTGCCGGCTCTACTGACGGCTCCAGTTCATGGCATGCAATAGTCGCCCGATGTGGTCTACGTGATAGCGTACGCCAAAGGTGCGTTCAATGTGTTCGGCTACACGAGCGCAGGTCCAGTTATCGGTGTCAAATCCGGCTGACATAGCTCCCAAAAGCAGTTGATTCTCGAGCAGCCGGCGCTCGCTGGGCGAGAGTTTCAGCGGTCTTCCGCTGGCCGGGACCGCTCTCAGAGCTTCCCAGCCGCCTACCCTCAGGTTATGCACCCAGCGGCGAATGCTCCTGGGATCGACGTTCAACTCCCTCGCTGCCCTGGCTTCAGTAAATCCCTGCTGCAGCAACCTGATGGCATACTCGCGCTTCTGCTGCAACATCTCCGGAGTTCCACGTGGTCGCATCCTCCACCTCCGTGCACCATTCAAGTAAAGGACATTATTTATACAGATGTCAATGAAATTATTTCTGATGTAGCGGTTGGATTGGAAGGGCCATGTGTTGCAGCAAGCGGAAGAGTGTGAGGCCGGCGGGGATATGTAGAAGGGGAATTCTGCGAGCTGAATCTCTCTGGGCAATGCCGACGGCCAGGCAAGTCATTCAATCACGGTAGGATAAGACAGGACATTTTTTATACATTATTAAAACTTCCGGAGAACCTCGCAAATTACAGTGCCGCATCATGAGAAGCTTCAAGGCTCAGCGGCCTGATCCAGACGGCCTCCGCTTCCTGGCGTCCCAGCAGTGAAATGCCACGAGGGAGCTCAATCGAAACAGATTTGTCGAGATTCTGGCGGACGACCCGCAGGCTTTGACCGGGGCCGATGCCGTTAGTGTGTAAAAAATGCAACAGTTTGGGGTCACGCTCCTGGAGGCTGACCACGGTGTAACTCCATCCCTGGGCGGCTTCAGAGAGCAGCAACTCGCCGCGTTCCAGGCGCAGGGCCGGGTTTTCCGGCAGCACATGATTGCCATGCGGACATGCGCCGCCTTCGCCCAGCTTTTCCTTGAGTTTAGCCTCAAAGGCGGGCGAGACAGCGTGTTCCAGCCGTTCGGCCTCTTCGTGGATCTCGTACCACTCCATGCCGAAGGTTTCGCTCAACATGCGTTCGATGAGGTGGTGGCGGAGGGCAGTGCGATAGGCGGTCTCGCGTCCGACAGCGGTCAGGCGCACAATGCCGTCTGGGCCAACGATAGCTAAGCCGTCTCTTTTGAGCCGCTTGAGCGCCATGGTTACGGCCGGCGCCGAGACCTCAAGCCAGTGCGCGAGAACCGCAGGAATCACCTCGCGGCCCTCTGCCTCAGCCTCGAGGATGGCCTTGAGGTAGTTCTCCTTGGAAACGGGTATTGAGTCTTTCATGGCCTTCCAAGCCTCTGGTTAATGGCCAAAACCTTACCTTTTCACTTTACCCGCACGCTCGGCTCGACAGATAGTCCTGGCCTCAGCTCGTGGTTAGGGTCTTCTTTGGCCAGGTCGGTGAAGTCAATGCGGACCGGGATGCGCTGGACGACTTTTACGTAATTTCCAGTCGCGTTCTCCGGCGGAAAGAGCGAGAGAACGGAGCCCGTAGCGCCGCCAATCTGCGTCACCTTGCCGTGATAAGTCTTGCCGGTGGAGTCGACTTCGATTTCGACAGGCTGGCCGGCGATCATGTGGCGCAACTGGGTTTCTTTGAAGTTGGCGGTCACCCAGAGCCCTTCAAGCGAAACGAGCATCATGAGGTTTTGCCCTGGCGCGACATTCTGGTTGATTTCCACGCTCTTGCGGGTGATGACGCCGGCAGTGGGAGCCACGATTCGGGTATAGCTCAAATTGAGTTTTGCCATATCGAGCTGGGCCTGGGCCTGCTTTACCAGTGCCTCAGCCTGCATTGCGCGGGCATTCTGCGCGGCTACCTGCTCGGGGCCGGTCTGGGCAAACTTCAGTCCCGCTTTGGCCTGGGTTTCGCGTTCGCGGGCTACCTTGACGCCCTGTTCGGCAGCCTGCTCGGAGTGGCGCGCGTCAGAGAGCGCGGCCCTGGCGGCATCGGCCGCAGCCACGGCGGCGTCGAATTGCTGCTTGCTGATTACGTCTTTTTCGACCAGCGGCTTGTAACGCTCCAGATCAGCTTGGGCCTTGGTGTTGCCGGCTTTGGCCTGGGCAACTCGGGCGCGCGCCGACTGCAACTGCTGCTCGGCCTGTTCGACGCCGGCACGCGAACCGCTCAAATTGGCATCGGCCGCGGTTAGATTGCTGCCCGTGTTTACGGTGGTGATGGGCACATTCACCTTGGCTGCCGCGGCGTTGGCCTCGGCGCTTGCCAGCGCGGCTTCCGCGTTCTCAACCGCAACTTTGTAGTCGCTGGGGTCGAGTTCCGCGATCAGGCTGCCGGCCTTGACCACCTGGTTTTCGTCCACGTAAACCCTGGCAACCTGCCCGGCCACGCGCGAGCTGACCTGGATCAAATGGCCGTTGACCTGCGCGTCGTCCGTGCTCTCGGAATACGTGGAGCGCCACCAGATTCCCAAGGCAACCAGAGCAAGAATCACCACGACCACGAGGACTAATCCTCTGCGGCGGGATTGCGGCTGAGGGTTTTCCAACTCTAAATCCTGTTCGGCCGGTGTTGGGACAAAATCCGCCACGGTTACTTTCCTCCCAGATAACTTTTGTAGTTTTCGCCTGCACCCAGGGCACGGGCCAAACTGAGCCTGGCCACGTTGTGCCGGTAGAGGCTGGTCACATATTGATCGTTGGCCTGGGCCACAGACTGCTGGGCCTGGCTCACGGCCAGATTGTCGCTGACGCCGTTGGCATAGCGCTGCTGCGCCTCGCTGAGCGCCTCATTGGCCAAATCCACGCTGGAGCGTGCAACCTCGACCATCTTCTGCGCCGAGGCGATGTCCAGCAGCGCGTCGCGCACATCGGCATCCACCTGGGCGTTTTTGTCGCTCAACTGAGCATTGGCCGTGTCCAGTTTTGCCTGGGCCTGCTGAGCATCGCCGCGCAGGCCAAACTCCCTGAACAGCGGAACGCTGAGATTGCCTGTAGCGTCGCCTGTGCCGTGCGACTTTTTCAGATTTACGCCGATGTCGCCATAGTCGCCGGAGAAGGCGAGCGAGGGCAACCGTTCTGCCGTGGCCGCTCTGCGCTGCTGCTCTGCCGCTTTAGTCTGCTCCACCATTGCCGCCAGATCCTTGCGGTTGGCATGGGCTTCGCGGATGGCTTTCTCCACGTCAATCTGGTCAAAAACGGCATAAGGCGCCTTGTCGGCCAGGGTAAAACTTTGCGCCAGGGGCAGCCCGATGGTCCGCGCCAGCGCGAGCTTGTCTTTTTCCAGCGCGTTTTTAGCGGCAATCAGCTGCTGCTCCAGCGACTGGTAATCCACCCGCGCGCGCAGTTCATCCAGCAGGGGTGCAGTGCCCGCCTCGTGGCTGGCAACCGCCTGGTCCAGAGAAATTTTGGCTGTGGCCACCTGCGCTTCCACGCTGGTGACGCGGGTTTCATCGGCCAGAGCCAGCAAGTAGGCGTTGCCCACGACGAGGACCACCAGTTCGCGCGCGTCCTGGGCCGATAATTCCGCCGCGGCAAAGTTGTGCCGCGCAGCCAGGTAATTGCGCAACGAGGCCACATCGATCAGCGACCAATTGAGCGAAGCCCGCAGATCGGAAAATCCAAATGGCCCGATGATGGTGGGGAAGCCGGGAATGCGCAATCCCTCGGCGGGCAGATCCACCTGCATCTTGGTTTCTTTGAAGCCGGCGTCTACGGAGGGCAGCAGGGATTGCAACTGGCTCAGCCGCTCGCCGCGCGCCGCCGCCGTTTGGGTATTGCTGAGAATGACGCCCAGGTTGGCCTTGAGTCCCCGCTGAATGGCATCGTCGAGCGATAGATTCACCGGCTGGCCAGAAATCTCGCCCTGGGCTACGCTGCCCTGGAACGGCGAGACGGTCTGGGCGCGAAGTCCTAAATCCGTCAGCATGACCGCGCCCAGCGCCAGGGCACAGGCACAGGGACGAATCGGATTGTTGCTTGAAAAAATGAAGGACATCAAGGTCTTTCGACTCTCAACGAAGATCTGCACAAACCGGAAAATACTCTGCTCCTCTTTTGATGCGAGAGCCGGTTGGCAGGGTTCGTATCTATAGTGTATCGAATGCCGGGGATGGACAGGCATTCAATCCTGCTGAAAGTGGCGGTGAAGAAAAGAGGTCGCGGAGAATCGCCAGAGCCATGATGCAGGCGCGGGCGTGCGTTCGGGGTCTGCATTACCGCTCCGTGGAAGCGTGCAATAGTTGCGAGGCCAGCGAGCAAAGCGCCTGGCGAAAGACCTCGCGCACCACCTCCGGGGTCCATGCGGCGCTGAGCGGCCCACTCTGCGCGCCGCCATGCGATTGCATAAGCGCAGCGGCATCCGCGGCGCTGAACCCGGCCACCGCGCGCAGAACAAAAATAGCACGCATCCGCGCCGGAAGGCTGGCCAGCCAGTTGCGCATCCGTTCGCGCTCCGGCCCGGCAATAATCTTCTCCAACTCGCCGGTAGAAATTCCCGCCGCGGCAAGGTCGTCGTCGTCAATGCAGGTGGAGGCAGGCGTCAAACCAATCGGCGCCCAGAGGCTGCCTGGGTTGCGCCTGGCCAGCAGTTCCAAAGCCGCGGCAGCCAGCACGCGCCGGCTGCTCATGCGCGCTGTTTGCAGATCGTCGCAGGCGGAAACGGCCGCATTGGCAACCGCTGTTTCCACCAGTCCCGCGCTCTGCTCTCCCTCGCCCACCAGCATCGAGGCCAAACTATAAAGCTCTGCGGCGAGTTGATCTAAAATCTCGTCGATCGAGGAAAAAGCTGTTTCAGGCGAAGTCATATTGCCGCTTTGGTTTATGGGTTGCGCCATGGGGAAGCTCCTTTGGGTGAAGCAATGACCACTCTTTCATCCTCAACCCGGCAGGCAGGCGGGGTCAATGCGAAGCCGTCTTCACCAGACGCTCCATCTTCTCTTCCTGCTCTTCGATGGACTGGATGAGTTTGAATTGCGTGCGGCAGCGGTCCAGGTTGTGTCCCTCGCGATGGACTTTGTAGTAGGTGTCGCCCGCGAGATAATCGCCGAGAAAGCGCACTCCCTGCTCAAAAGTAATCAGCTTGCCTGAGAACGCGAGAAGCTGTTTTTCCTCTTTCGTTAAAAACCCGCCAGCCGATTCCAGGTAGCCGCGGACCAGCGCTTCGAACATTGGGAACTGCATCGTCACCCTGGACAAATCCCGCTCGTCTTCCATCGCCGGGCTCGTCGTGGTGCGGACCATGTCGCCGAAATCGTAAAGCGCGAGGCCCGGCATCACCGTGTCCAGGTCTACCACGCAAATACCTTCGCCGGTGGTTTCGTCCATCAGCACGTTGCTGAATTTGGTGTCGTTGTGCGTGACGCGCTCGGGCAGATTCGCTTGCAGGAGAACACCGGAAATCGATTTGCGCGCCAGCGCGAATTCAATTTCTTTGGCGGCCGGCTTTGCCCGGCCGGCAACATCTGCCGCGATGGCCTGCTCCAGCGCAGCAAACCGCCGGGGGGTGTTGTGAAAGCCGGGAATTGTATCGTGCAATCGCGGCGCAGACAGGCTGGACAGCAGTTGCTGAAATCGCCCGAAGGCCCGCGCAGCCTGAAAAGCCTGCTCTGTTGTTTCCACTGCATCGAAGGTCCGGGCCCGTTCGATGAAGCGATAGACCCGCCAGTGGCTGCCCTCGGCATCGACATGCCACGAGCGGCCATCCCGCGCCGGAATCAGTGTCAGAACGCGCCGATCGCTATCCGGTTCATCCGCAACCTGCGCGGCCAGATGCGCAGTGACGCGCTGAACATTTTCCATCAGCGCAGAAGGATTATTGAAAATGCTGTGGTTGATACGCTGAATAATGAAGCGCATCTCCGCGCCACCCTGCCGGAAAACCGCGCAGTACGTGTCGTTGATGTGCCCGCTTCCGTAGCGCGCAGCGGAAATATATTCCCCGTCAATCTGAAATTGCCGTGCTGCCGCGCCCGCATCGTACTCTTTGCTCATGACCAGAGTCTTTCCGGATAAGCTCCGCTGCGAATCAGGCGGTTGATATTTTCCACCACATGCGGCCGGTCCTCGCGATAGGTAACGCCGAACCACGAATCGCGGGTGCGCAAAACTTTCACCCGCGCCTCGCCTGACGCAACCAGGTCATTCACCACGCTGGGTATATAACACTCTGATTTTTCTTCTGTGCCGTGCAACTTGAGGAATCGCAAAAACTTCGCCTCCAGTTGCGGAAAAATTCGCGGCGTAAATCCCCACATGTTCATGGAAACCGCCTCGACGCCTTCCAGTTGGGTGATTGCACCGTCAGGCCCGGTGTTTTTCGCGCGATCTCCATCGCGTTCAATTTTCATCAACTCAACCACGCTTTTCAAATAGCCGTCATCGTTTACCCGGCATACGCCGCGCGCCACCGAACCAAAATCCGAGAGGGTATTGCGCAGCACGAAACCGGCCATCGCGTAATCTTCGCCGCCGGCCTGGAGATGCTGGGCCAGCAACTGGTAGCCCTCGGCTCCATAGAAATCGTCTGCATTAATTACGGCGAAAGGCCCGTCAATCGCGGATGCCGCCGTCAGAATGGCGTGCGTTGTCCCCCAGGGCTTGGTGCGGCCGGCAGGCACTGAAAATCCCGCGGGAAGCTTGTCCAGCTCCTGCAAAACGTATTCCACGGCAACGCGTTTTTCAAAACGCCGGCCGACAGTCTCCTTGAACGGCTCCTCAATCTCCCGGCGGATCACAAAGACCAGCTTGCCGAATCCGGCGCGCAGGGCGTCGTAGATTGAGTAATCGATGATAGTTTCGCCGCACGGCCCCACCGCATCAATTTGCTTCAGCCCGCCGTAGCGGCTGCCCATGCCGGCGGCCATAATCAGCAGCGCCGGAGCCTTTGTTGCCATCACTGCATTCTCCATCATTCTCACCCCAAGATTCCGCAAACCAGATTGAGGGCCTGAGACTTGATTCACTCTGAAGGCTCATTCTACATCCCGCGCAAATGATTCGGCGTGTCACAAAGTGAAGCGCGATAAAAATTTCCGCGTTATGATAAACGCGTATGGCGTTTCCTATTAAAATCTGTGTCATTTGCTCAGAGGAGTTTGAACTGCGCCCCGGCAAGCCGGGCTTCGCCAATCGCTGCCCTTCGTGCAGCGAGCCGGAGGCATCCGAGCCGACGGAAAAGCCCTCCCTGGACGCGGTTGCCCGCAAGGCCGAAAGCGAGCTGAACGCCGCCCGCCGCCGCACCATCCGCGATATGCTCTACCGCAAGGAAAGCTGACCGGAAGCATACCGCCGGGGCATCGGCTATCGCAGTCCGGGAAGCATCGACGGGCAGCGAGACGGGGTTTGCCCCGCATCATGCCATTTGTATTGCCGCATGAGTTATTCTCGAAGTAATACCTTTTCTATTTGTCCTATGTGCAAGAACTGTCATGGGATGAGTATGTTCCAAATATTTTGACTGCCATGGTGAATGAATGCGCTTCATTAATTTCTGTATTACGACAAGTTTCGCCGCAGCTTTTGGGCTGCTGACGCCGCACAGCCTCATGATGGCGCAGGAATCTCCTGATGCGCCCCAGCCGCAGCTTGCGCTTGCATCTTCTGTGTCCCTTGAGGCGCAATCACAGCCCGCTCCAACTGCGGCCAGTTCCAGTTCCCCGGCAACGGCCGCGCATGTGGGCGCGGACCTGAGCCAGCGCGAGAAGGCCGAGCAGCAGATCAAGGAACAGGAGAAGCAGCGAGTATTGGGGATCGTTCCGGCCTTCAATATCTCGTACCGCAGCGACGCCGTCTCCCTGACCGCGGGCCAGAAGATGCAACTGGCTTTTCATTCCTCGGTTGACCCATTCACATTTGCCGCAGGGTTTTTGGTGGCCGGGTATCACGAGTCCCTGGACCAGAATAAGGGTTTCGGTTGGGGTCCCGAGGGCTATTTCAAGCGCTCCGGCGCGGCGTATCTGGATGCTTTTAACGGCACGATGATCGGCAACGGAATTCTTCCTTCCGTTCTCCACCAGGATCCGCGCTACTTCCGGCTGGGCCACGGAACCACCCGCCATCGTCTGCTTTATGCCCTGTCCACCAATGTCATGTGCAAGCACGACAACACCGGCAAATGGGAGCCCAACTACTCGAATGTCTCGGGCAACATCATCGCGGGCGGAATCTCGAATCTTTACTACCCGTCTAATGGCTCCGGAATTGGCCAGACTTTCAGCAATGGCTTTATTGTGACAGCCGAAGGCGGCTTTGGTTCCATCTTCCAGGAGTTCTGGCCTGACATATCGCGGAAATTTTTGCACAGGGACCCCACCCGAGGCCTCGACGCCCAGGCGCGCGCGGCAGTGAAGGCAGATAAACAAACCCGTCAAAACGATAAATAGGAATGGGCGCTCTGGCTGAATCACTTGTGTGAGCCATCCGGGTTCAGGAAGAGAAGGCAACCATTCAGTTGCCTTTTCAGGTCAGGCTTCCCTGTCTGCCTCTGGCTCGGGCAGAATGTCGTTCTCGCGGGCCATCCAGACATAAAGCGTAGGCATGAGGAAAATGCCGATCATCAGGTTAGCCAGCAGGCCGCCCACGATGACAATGGCAAAGGGGCGCTGCGAGTCTGAACCGATGGCATGGGAAAGCGCGGCGGGCAGCAGGCCGAGTGTGGCCACCAGCATAGTCATCATGATGGGGCGCAGGCGCTGCACCGAACCTTCGACGGCAGCCTCGATAATGTGTTCCTCGCTGAAGCTCTCGGTCGATTTTCGCCGGGCGCGCAACTGGTTGATGAACTCGATCATGATGACGCCTGTTTCCACCGAGACGCCAAAGAGCGCCAGGAAGCCAACCTCGGAAGAAACCGAAAAATTGGTGTGAGTGAGGAACAGGGCCAGCGGGCCTCCGATGGAGGCCATGATGACGGAGACAAGAACCAGCGCCGACCATTTGTAAGAACGGAACATGGTGTAGAGGATGAGGAAGATGGCCAGCACGGTGATGGGAATGACCAGCGTCATTCGCTTGTCGGCGCGTTTCTGGCTGGCATATTCACCGGCCCATTCCAGGTGATAGCCGGAAGGAAGCTGCACATTGCGATTGACCTTGCCGATGGCTTCTTCCACGGTGGAACCGAGATCGCGCCCGCGCACGGAATACTTGATGGCAATATACCGCTGGCCGCCCTCGCGATTAATCTGCTCCGCGCCGTCGCCGGTGGAGACTTGCGTCAATTGCGCCAGTGAAACGCGCTCGCCGGAGGGCGCCAGCAGGCGCACGTCTTCGATGGCCTCCCGTGTGTCGCGATACTGCTTCTGATAGCGCAGAGTCACGTCGTAGCGCGCCTCGCCCTGCTGCACCTGGGTGAGGGCATTGAAGCCTACAGCCGTTTGAATGGCGTCCTGAATGTCCGCAACATTGACGCCCCATCGCGCCGCGGCATCGCGGTCCACCACAAAGTTCAGGTTGGGCTGGCCGACAATGCGAAAGATGCCCAGGTCCTCGATGCCGCGCACGGAGGCCATTTGCGCCTGAATGGATTCGGCTGTTTTTTCGAGGGTGCGCAAATTGTCGCCATAAAGCTTGACGGCCAGTTCGCCTTTGACGCCGGAGACGGCCTCTTCCATGTTGTCGGAGATAGGCTGCGAGTAGTTCCAGATGACGCCGGGAAACTGAGAAAGCTGCTTGTCCATGGCAGCTATCAAAGCTTCCTTGTTCTGGTGAAATTCGGGACGCCACAGTTCTTTTCTTTTCAGATCGACGAAATACTCAGTATTAAAGAAGCCAGCCGTGTCGGTGCCGTCATCGGGGCGCCCGGTCTGGCTGACGACCTGGGTAACTTCCGGGAAGGAGGCCATCACCAGACGCGCTTTGTTCGTGAAGTCGATACTGGCCGAGGGGCCTTCACTGGGCGGCAGTGTTCCGCGCACCCAGATGGAGCCCTCATCGAGATGCGGTAAAAACTCTGAGCCGATCGGCCCGCCGAAGGCAAGAAAAACAGCAATGGCAAACAGCGCGCCGCAGATGCCCAACGTGGTTTTGCGGTGCATGATTCCCCCGCGAACCGCAGTGCGATAGTGGCCTGTAAGCCAATCCATGAGGGGATTTTTCCACTCTTTTGCTCCGGCACGGAAGACGATTCCACCCAGCACAGGGGCAATGAGTATGGCAAAGACGAGCGCGCCCAGCAGCGCAAAGGTGACCGTCCACGCCATGGGCTTGAAGAGCCGTCCTTCAACGGCCTGCAAGGTAAAAATGGGCAGATAGGAGGCGATGATAATGCCGCGCGCAAAGAAGACCGGCCTCTGCACTTCGTGGGCAGCGTCGCGAATTCGTTGCGCGGGCGTGCGGGGGTCATCCTTGAGCGAAAGATGGCGAACCATGTTTTCGATCATCACCACGGTGCCGTCCACGACCATTCCGAAATCCAGCGCGCCGAGGGAAAGAAGGTTGGCGGGAATGTGACTGAGGTCAAGGCAGATGGAGGCAAACAGAAGCGAGAAGGGGATGGTGAGCGCAACGACGATGGCGCCGCGCGCATTGCCCAGAAAAAGAAAAAGAATGATGGAAACCAGAAGGATGCCTGCGGTCAGATTGCGTTCCACGGTCTCGACTGTGTATTTGACCAGATCGGACCGGTCGAGGAAAGGAACGATTTTCACGCCTCTGGGCAGGATGCCGCGGTGGTTCTTGTCTCCGTTGAGCTTGTCGACCTGGCTGTGGATTCCTTCGAGAACGGGATCGGAGTCGACGCCCTTCTGCAATAGCACGATGCCTTCGACGGTGTCGGGATTGTCGACGATTGCGCCGTCGGTCCGGTGCGTTGATCTGCCGATTTGACCGAGGCGAATCTTAGGCCCCTGCGAAACATCGGCGATATCCTTGATTTTGATTGCCGCGCCATTCTGCGTCTTGACGACGGTGTTCTCGATATCCTGCACGCTGGCGATCAGGCCCACCGACTGGATGTTGATCTGCTGCGCGCCCTGCTCGATAAAGCTGCCGCCGCCGTTGGTGTTGTTGTTGATGATTTGCTGTTCAATCTGGCTGATGCTGAGCCCATGGGAGACAAGCTTTTCCGGGTCGAGCTTGATCTGGTATTCCTTTACGGGCCCGCCAAAACTGGAAACATCCACGACGCCGTTAACGCCCTTGAAGGATTTTTCGAGCGTCCAGTCCTCGAGCGACTTCTTCTCCATCCCGTCGAAAGCGGGATTAGTGCTTTCCAGGGTGTACCAATAAATTTGTCCTACAGGACTCCAGTCGGTTCCCATCTGCGGGACAAGCCCGGCAGGCAAGCTGACCATATTGAGCCGCTCCAGCACATGTTCGCGGTTCATATCGCTGGTGGAGTCGTCGTCGAAGATCAGCATCAGGCTGGACAGGCCGGCCAATGTTGTGGAACGCAGATGCGTCAGGTGGGGAATGCCGGCCATCTGGATCTCAATGGGCACGGTAACCTGGCGCTCGATCTCCTCCGCGCTGCGGCCCGGCCACTGGGTGATGATCTGGACGTAGTGATTGGCGACGTCGGGATAGGCCTCGATGGGCAGATTGCGAAACGAGACGACGCCCCAGGCAGTAAGCACGACGGTGCCGCCAAGAATAAGCCAGCGGTTTTTGAGAGCGAATTCGACGAGTGCGCGAAGCATTTATTGGTTCCCCGCGTTTTCAAGCAGCAGCGTATTAGTGACCACTTGCTGGCCGGGCTTGACGCCAGAGAGAATCTCCTGCCGGTTGCCGCTCAACATTCGCCCGGCATGAACTTCAGCGCGCCTGAACTGGCTGTCGCCGGCCGGCAGATAAACCCAGTCCCGGTCGTGCAAATGCAGAACGGCGCCGGCAGGAACGGCCGCGTACACCTCTTTGGCGCGGCTGGTAAACGTTGCGGTGGCAAACATTCCAAGCTTGAGAAAACCGGGATTGGCAACCTCGATGCGCACTTTGGCGGTGCGCAACGAGGGGTCGAGAATGGGGCCGATGTCGCTGACGCGCCCGCTGAGCGGGCGATCGGGCCAGGCATTCACCTTGATCTTCGCTTGCTGGCCGAGTTGGATTTTGGGAATGTCGTTTTCGTAAACATCGCAGACAATCCAGACGCGGGAGAGATCGGCAAGCGTAAAGGCCGTTGCGGAGCCGGACAAGCTGACGCCGGCGGCGGCGGCCTGCGTAACATTTTGAGCGACGATAACACCGGAGATGGGCGCATAGACATTGACCACGCTGCTGGGGTGCTTCTTGTCTACGCCGAGCGTCGTCAATTGCTCTTCGGCAGCGGTTAGATCAGCCTGCGCATTCTTTTCTGTATCTTCGGCCTGCTCCAGCATGGATTGCGAGATGGCGCCGTGCTTGAAAAGATCGTCGGCGCGAACATAGGCTTTGTTGGCGAGTTGCTCGTCGTTGGCTGCCTTCAGGTAAGTGTCGAAGGCATTGGTGACGTCCGGACTCTGCACCTTCAGCAGCAGTTGCCCTTTCTTCACGTTGTCGTCAAGCCGCGCCTTGATGTCCACCACGCGGCCGTTGGCCAGCGAGATAACCGGAACTTCGCGCGAAATATCCGGCAAGACGGTTCCCGTCGCGTTCAACTCCGACGGCGCCTCGATATTTTCAGCCGTGACCAGCGGAAATTTCTCTGCATCTTTGCTGTCGATGGTGATCAGGTTCATGTCGGAGACTTCGATCACTTTGGTTGCCGGGGGCGCGCCATCCCCTTCCTGCCTGCCCTTGCAGCCGGTGAAACCGAGGCTCCCGGCAAGCAGGAGCAGCAGTGCCGCAGCCATCAGGGGAGCCTGCAAAGTTCCGGCCCATTGCTTCACAGAAAAATTCGAGATCATTGAATCACCTCGCGTCCCACAGCAAGATTCAGTTGGCCGGCGGCGGTCAGATAAGAGCCTACCAGTTGCAGGTAGGCCAGTTGCACGGTTCGGTAGTCACTCTGCGCGTTCAAAAAATCCATCAGCGATGCACCGCCGTGCTCGTAGGAATAGGTCACCGTGTCGCGCACTCTCAACGCCTGCGCCTTGTATTGCGCCTTGTAAGGCTTCAGCAGGGCGATATTGCTTTCCACTTCAGCGTAGGCGGAGTCCACATCGCTGAAGACCTGGGCGCGCACGGCCTCGGTCAGTTGCTGGTTGCGGCCAATATCGATCTGCGTGCGCTGCTTTTCGCCCTGATTGCGGTCGAAGAAGCGCAGCGGAACGCTGACGTTGAAGCCGGCGTAGGGACCGAGCGGGGGATTGGCGCCTGAATCGACGCTGAATGTCGGGTCGGCGGAGCCGTTTGCCTGGGCCAGTTTGCGATTAGTTTGCGCCTGCTGGATGGACTCCAGCGCGGCGCGCAGGTCGGGCCTCTCGTCCTGCGCGATCTTGCGAAAATCATCGAGCGGCATCAAATCGCCGGTGAAGTCAAAAATTCCGGTCACGTCGAACTGTTCCACCGGCGTGCGGTCGTTGAGCAGTTGCTGGAGTTGAATTTTCGCAGTGCGCAGGTTGACGATGGCCGTCTGAATTTCTGCCTCGTACTGCACGCGGAAGAGTTCGATGCGATCCAGATCAATCTGGGCAATGTCCCCGGCGCGGAAGCGGTCGCGGCTGATCTTGATGATGTTGTCGTAGTAAGCCAGATCGGCCCGGGCCAGTTCCAGCACCGCCTTGGCCTGCAAGGTATCGACAAAGGCCGAGCGCAGGTTAAAAAGCAGATTGCGCTCCAGGTTGATGTGCTCGGACTGAGCAATCTGCGTACCCGCTTTGGCGCTCTCCAGGCGCAGTTGGCGCTTGCGCTCGCGCTCGTAGAGATAGCTGACTGATCCAGTGGTGAGTGCATTGGTCAGCGGGCGATTGCGCGTGCCGGGAACGTTTGGATCGTAGTGGGAGCCGAAGGGATAGAGCTGATCCATGGTGAAGGAAGCTGTAGGATTGGGACGCAGAAAGGCCGTCACTTCCTGGGCCTTCATTTCGTCCACGCCCAGGGCGTCGGCTTTGAGCGCAGGGTTGGCCGCCTCAAATTGCGCCTTGACCTGATCCCAGGAGAGGCTTTGCTGCGCAGGGCAAAGCGGAGCAGCAAAGCAAAGCAGCAGCGAAGCCAACCCGGCATGCAAAGAGAAGAATCGGTAGTTCATAAACAGCCTTAATGCCGCGTTTGGCACGGCAATCATGAAAAAAGGAAGTTAGCACGACAAGACGCAGACAAAAGCAATCAGAAAACGGGTGGAGGGCGGCTCTCAATAGTATTGATGGCCTGACTGAAGACAAGCATCCCCGTTAGTTTTGGCAGCAACACAGAACTCTGAACGCCTAAGGAACGCTCAGCAGGCGCCAGTGCGGGGAGAGCGGCGACGGACGGAAAAAAGGGATGGAGGCAGGAGGTCGAGTGTACGCGTCGCTGACAGGTATCCGTCTCCGCCGGATTGTTCACTGCGTATAAGTCGTCGCTGACAGAAATCACGGGAAACAGGACGGCAATCAGCACTGCCAGGGCGATGAACGACTGACGCCAGCTCTTTGAGGCACGGAGACCGGACATCAGCCAAAAGCACACAATGGCCATTGCCAGCATTGCCCAAGCGAGATTGAGAAGAAATTCCAACCTGACCTCATTCTATATCACTCGAAGATAGGCATCTTGCGGCAACTCTTTTTTAATCAACCATAATCCGGAGGCCCACGAACTTTTTTTTAGTGTCTCGCAGCGCCGCCTGAGAAAGACGGTGCAGCAGTGATTCATTCGTCCGGGCAGCCGCTTCAGACGAATTCTGCCATAGGCGTCCATGGGAACTCATCGCCCTTGCACAACCTGGAAGCCGGATCAAAATAACATGCGGCCGGATTCTCAAGGATTCCCCGCTGCCTTGTCTAATGCCAGCGGCTGCTCGTTCCTGCCATATTGGGCATTTGACCTCCAATTCCGTCAAAATTGGACTAAAATCACTCAATGGTGCCTGTTTTCAGCATCTTACTGCCCAGATTACCGCAAATATCCTTTCATTTATACGAAAAGCTTATTGCTCTCCTGTTCCACGGATTCTTCTCCGCCAGCCCTGTACCCAGGTAGCTATTCCTTGTTTTTACCAAAAGCTGTAGACTTCCATCTACGGCGCACGAAACGAACGCAATGGCCCGAATGATACAGAAACAAAAGCTTTTCACTGGCCGGGACCACTCCTGGATGCAGTTCAACCGGCGTGTGCTCGAAGAAGCCGAAGATTCCACGAACCCACTGCTGGAGCGGGTCAAGTTCCTGGCAATCACCGGCTCCAACCTCGACGAGTATGTCGAGGTTCGGCAGGCGGGACTGATGCAGCGCATCGAAGACGGCTATCGCGAACCGGGGTACGACGGGCTGCGCCCTGACGAATCGCTGGCCGTTTTGACCGCCGAAATTCACAGATTTGTGGACGCGCAGTACAAGTGCTGGAACGAGCAGTTGCTGCCCGAATTACGCAAGCAAGGCATCCGGCTGCTGGAGTGGCGCGAGATGGACGCGGAGGCCCGCGGCTTTGCGCAGGGGTATTTTCAGCGCGAGGTTGACCCGCTGCTGACGCCGATTTCGATTGATCCGGCGCACCCGTTTCCGAGAGTGCTGAACAAGGCTCTTTGCCTTGCGCTGCTGCTTAGGCTCAAGCGGCGCTCGTCCGGCCCGCAGGTGCTGGGCGTGGTTACGGTGCCGCGCGCATTGCCGCGCTTTGTGCGCCTGCCTTCGGAAAAAGGCGCGTACGATTACGTGCTCTTGCAGGATCTGATTGCGCAGAATCTGGGCGGAATGTATCGCGGCTACGAGGTGATGGCCAGGGCAGCCTTCCGCGTCACTCGCAATTCGAATTTGTATTTTGAGGAAGAAGAGGCGCGCTCGCTTCTGGAGACAATTCGCGTTGAGCTGCACAACCGCCGCAAGGGCGACGCAGTGCGGCTGGAGATTGAGACCGGCGCCGATGCGGAGATTGTGGAGCGTCTGCGGGTGAACTTTGAATTGGACGAGGACCAGGTCTTCCGCGGCGACGGCCCGGTGAACCTCTCACGGCTGATGTTCTTCTATGACGACATTCAGCGGAAAGAGCTCAAGTTCCCGGCATTTACGCCAAAACCCTTCAAGCTGAGCCGCAAATCGGCCAGTATCTTCGACGAACTGCGCCAGCATGACATCCTGCTCCATCACCCATATGACGCCTACGATCCGGTGGTGGATTTCATTCAGCAGGGGGCCGAGGATCCGGCCGTTGTCAGCATGAAGCAGACCCTTTACCGAACCAGCGACGACTCGCCCATGTTCCAGGCGTTGACCGAGGCCTCCGCGAACAAGGAGACAACGCTGGTTGTGGAGTTGATGGCGCGCTTCGACGAGGCCTCGAATATTCGTTGGGCGCGGAGCATGGAAGACGCCGGGGTGCAGGTCTTCCACGGCGTGGTGGGCCTGAAGACCCACTGCAAACTGGCCATGCTGGTGCGCCGCGACGAAGATGGCGTCACTCGCCGTTACTGCCACCTGGGCACCGGCAATTACAACCCCGATACGGCGCGTTTTTATACCGATTTGAGCCTGCTGACCAGCGATCCGCAGATTACCGAGCGGGTGCATATGGTTTTCAATTATCTGACCGCCCATGCCGAGATTGACGATTACCGGCCGCTGCTGGTGGCGCCGCTGACGATGGCGGAGAGCTTTCTGGGCCTGATTCGGCGCGAGCAGGAGCATGCCCAGGCCGGACGGCCGGCGCACATTGCGGCCAAGATGAACGCCCTGCTGGAGCCTTCAGTGATCGAGGCTCTTTATGCGGCCTCGCAAGCCGGGGTGGAAATTGACCTGATTATCCGCGGGCTGTGCATTTTGCGTCCCGGCGTGAAGGGACTTTCAGAGCGGATCAGGGTGCGGTCGATTGTGGGCCGGTTCCTGGAGCACTCACGCATCTTTCATTTTGCCAACGGTGGTGACGACGAAATCTATATGGGCTCGGCGGACTGGATGCCGCGCAACCTTTTCGAGCGCTGCGAGGTGGTGTTCCCGGTTCGCGACGCAGGAGCCCGGGCGCGCATCCATGACGAGATTCTGCCTGCTTACCTGGCTGATACCCTCAAAGCCCGCATACAACAGCCCGATGGCAGCTACATTCTGGCAAGCAAGCTCTTCAAGGATTTGAAGGCCTTTTCTGCGCAGGAGTTTCTGATGCAGTTGGCCGAGGGGAAGACGGATTTGGATGCTATTCCGAAAGCTGTCGCAGCCAGACAGCCGATAAGAGGAGCAAAGAAGTTGAACGCCGGCGAGGAAGCTCACGCTGGCCAAACATCATAACCAACAAGATTCCAAGGGCGAAGATGGCCACGAACCAAAATAAGGATTATTACGGCACGCTCGGCGTAAAGAAGACGGCGACGGCGGAGGAGATCCGCAAGGCCTTTCGCAAGGCGGCGCGGAAGTATCACCCGGACGTGAACCCCGGCGACAAGCGCGCGGAGGAAAAGTTCAAGGAGATCTCTGAAGCCAACGACGTGTTGAGCGACGAGAAGAAGCGCAAGATTTACGACCAGGTGGGTTTCTACTCCGACCAGATCGATCCGGCGACGGCCGAGGCGTATGCGCGGCAAAGTTCGGGGCAAGGGACGCCGGTGGATTTTGGCGGCTTTGACTTTACCGGCTTTCAGAGCGGGCCGGGACAGCGTGGCACGCACCGGAGCAGCCAGCAGGCCGATTCTGCTTCGTGGGGCAGCTTCAAGGATATTTTCTCCGGCATCTTCAGCGGGGCGCAGCAGCCGCAAAGGCCGCGCGGTCCGCAGCCGGGGACCGATCTGGAGTACCAGGCGACGGTGGACTTTTGGACGGCGATCCGCGGCGGCCAGGCGCGGCTTGAGGTGCATCGCCAGGAGGCTTGCCCCACCTGCCACGGAAAGGCATCTGCGGGCGGGACGGTTCAATGCCCGGAGTGCAACGGCACGGGCCATGTGACGCAGATGGGCGGGCGGATGAAGTTCAACATCGAGTGCCCCAAGTGCAACGGAAGCGGGCATATTGCCAATGATTGTCCTACCTGCCGCGGCGAAGGCGTGGTGAGCCGCAGCGAGACGGTGGAGTTTCGCATCAAGGCCGGCACGCGCGACGGGCAGCGGATTCGGCTGCAAGGCAAAGGCAACGCCGGGCTCAATGGCGGCGCTCCCGGAGATTTGTACCTGATTGTTCGCACGGGAACGCACCCAGTATTTACGCGGCTGGGCGACGACATTCATTTGACGGTTCCGGTGACTGTGCCGGAGGCTTCGCTGGGAGCCAAGGTGGACGTGCCGACGATTGATGGGCGCGCGCAGTTGAAGATTCCGCCCGGCACGCAAAGCGGGCAAAAGCTGCGCATGCGGGAGCGCGGCGTGGAGAACGCGCAGCGGCCGGGACAACGCGGTGACGAGATTGTGACTGTGGAAGTGCAGGTGCCGCATCTGAGTGATGAGCGCAGCCGGGAGATCATGCGGGAGCTGGCGAAACTGAATAACCAGGACCCGCGCACGGCGCTGTTTGAGAAGATGTGATTCTGTTAAGCTCATGGCAGTGCTTTTTCATTTTGCGGGTGGTTCCGAATGTCCGGGCGGCAGGATGAGGAACGGCGAAATTTCAAGCCTGATGATGAGATGTCAGGCTTTGAGTGGCATCCAGCTAAAGCCGCTTCAAATTTGAAGAAACACAAGGTTTCCTTTGAAGAAGCCAGCACAATCTTCAAGGATACGCGGCGTATTGAGGCGCCAGACCAGTGGCATAGCGATGATGAACAGCGTTACCTTGGTGTTGGAAGGTCGATTGAAGGACGCATCCTGAGTATCTATTACACGTTTCGGGCCAGGAAGATAAGGATCATAAGCGCACGGCTCGCGGAGCGATGGGAAAGGAATGAGTATGAAACCGGCAATGAGCAGTTCTGAGGCGGAAATGAGAAGCCGATTTGACTTCTCTCGCGTCACGCGCGGCAGGTTCTCCGACCAATATCAGCACGGCCATAGCATTACTCTTTTGGACGGCGATCCTGATATGGACGATCCTCTTGATTTGAGTAAAGGTGACTCACAATGGACAGAAATAGCCGGCAAGCATCTACTCATTTCCCGGCTTATGGCTGCTGGCTTCGAAGTTGCTCAGCCATTACGCGATAAAGGTATAGATCTGGTTGCGTATCGAGATGGAGAGATCGGTAAGGAGTTAACCGCTTATCCGATTCAGTTGAAGGCCTCTTCGCA
>Ga0316217_10003003_pt1 | contig 19722 bp, 11 predicted proteins | sample 1anoAmetaG_FD_203633 | JGI IMG/M metagenome (GOLD analysis project Ga0316217, IMG submission 203633) | Freshwater microbial communities from Trout Bog Lake, Wisconsin, USA - 1anoA | ecosystem: Environmental > Aquatic > Freshwater > Lake > Hypolimnion/Profundal zone | place: USA: Wisconsin...
CGTTCAGTTTGGCGCGGCTGATCCGGATTACACCCGACGGGAAGGTACTTTACCGGGCCGATAAGGAGCACTGCCGGCAGTATCCGCGGCCTGCGGACCCGGACCGGTTTGGCGGGGTGGCGCGGAACTTCCAAGTTTTTGAGCCGCTGGATTTCCTAGCCGAGTTGTCGCAGCACATTCCGAACGAAGGCGAGCACTTGATTCGGTACTACGGGGGCTATTCCAACAAGGTCCGAAAGGGCGCTGGCGCAGCAAACGGCGTGAGCGATCCGCTGGCGCCGACGGTAATACTGCCAATGCCTGAGCCTATGCCGGAAACTGTGCCGCAAATCGCGGCGCCGGAATTGTCGCCGAGCACGGCGGCGGGGCGGCAGCAACGGCGGCGATGGGCAATGCTGCTCTTTTGGGCGGTGGTATACTGCGCCCGAAATGCCTGGAGACGGTCTCCGGGCGATGGTGGTCACGGGTTACGATGGCGGACATGGCCTGGAGTCATGGCGATTGGTGCCGCTGGGACGAATTTTTCCCCCCGCCCCCAGGCGAGTCCCGCCCGCCGCACGCAGACATTCGCTAAAATCAAATTTCCTACCAGTCAGTTTCAGAGGGTCTGCCAGGGTATCTGATGCACGGTGAAATATTCCGGCGCGCTGGCGATGAGGTAAATTGCCGTCGTCAGTGAGGGGCCAAACTGGGGGTCGGCATTGGCGTTGGTGAAGTTCGTCCAGGAGGTCAGGCCAAAGGGTTCCGGAGCGCGCAGCAGCAGTAGATTGTAGATCCGCGTGAGGTTGGCAGCCATGCCTTCCGCCGAATTGATTACCTGGAAGGCAACGGCGGAGGCGGCGGCGCCGTTGGCCAGCAGGCCGCCCCAGACCGTGCGGCCCACGCCATCGAGGTCCCGCCCGAGCACATCCTGGTAGAGGCTCTCGAGGAATTGCAGCGGATCGCCCCCGCCATGCGAGCTGATATACTCGGCGGATCCGAGCACATTGGCGGCGACGATTTCCACCGTCAGGCCCTGGCGCATCTGCCCGACCCAATAGTCCAGGGAGGGGCGGTCCACGGCCCGTCCGAGCAGTTGCTGGTACAAGTCGGCGACCATGATCTGGTCGCGTTCGACGCTGGTTTCGATACCCCGGGCCACAACCTGGTAGGCCGCACCATTATCCAGCATGGCCACCCAATCCCGGAAACCCCCGGCGTCCACCGTGCGCCGCAGCAGGTCGTGATACAACTGTTCCACATAACGCTCGTGGGCCGAGCCGATAAACTGTGTCACGGCGGCCGCGACGCTCGGTTGCAGGTTGGCATCGCCGGAGTACACCGCCGTGATCTGGTGGCTGTTAAGGCCCAGGCTCGATGTGGTCAGGGCCGCCTGCGCTACGGAATTCAGGGGCGCCGTGCCCAGCAGCGTGGTGCCGTCATAAAAGCTGATGGTGCCGCTGGCCACGCCGGTGCCCGGCAGGCCCACCGTGGCGGTGAAGGTGACGGGCGTGGCGCTGGCGCTGCCCGTCGGGGCTGAAGTGATCAGCGTGGTGAAACTGGAACTGCGGGTGATCGTCAACGTGCCGGGCACATAGGTAATGGCGTAGTCGTTGCCCACAGCGCCGGAGGCGGTGATGTCATAAGTGCCTGCGGGGGTGGCGACGGTGGCCGTGGTGGCCAGGGTTGGGTTCCGGGCCAGGGAGGTATCGCCGTTGACCAGGCCGTTGACGGTGTAGGTGAGGGCCGGGATGGATGCGCCGTAAATCGTGGTCTGGTTGTCAACGGTAACCGTCAGGCTGGCCGGGGTGATCGTCAGGGTGCCGGTGTTGAAGGTGACGGTATAGTTGGAATCGGTGGCGGCGGCGGTGATGTTATAGGTGCCCGCATGGCTGGTGGCCGGCGCGGTGGCCAGCACCAGGCCCGGCAGCGTGGTTTGTTCAAATTGCAGGCCGGTGATGGTGGCGGTCAGGGCCGGCTGGGTGCCGCCGTAGACCTGGGCCTGGTTGTCGGGGGTGACCACGACGGCGGCGGGGGTAATGCTGAAGTTATCGGCGACGAAGGTGAGCGTGTAGTTGCTGCCGGCGGCCAGCGTGCCCTGGCCGATCGGGTACGTGCCGACATTCTCCCCGGGTGCGCGGGTCAGGGCGCCGTTGAAGGTGTCGGTCGCGAAAAGCTGGCCGGCGGTCAGGGTATAAGCCAGGGCCGGATCGCGCTGGCCATAGACCTTGGTGCTGGTATCGGCGGTGAGAGTGACGGCGGCGGTGGCAATGCTGTCGTCCACCGTGCCGCTGGCGTTGTTGTAGTTGCCGGTGGTGTCGGTGAAGGTCCAGGCGTCTCCGGTGTAGGTGCCGGCGTTGGTGTGCGTGGTGCCCGCGAGGTCCAGGCCGGACAGGGGCTCGTTGCGCACGCCGGTGCTGTTGGCCACCGCGCTATGCGCGGTGCCGTCATAGCTGGTACTGTAACCGGTGACGATGAGGGTGGCGTCGGCCCGGCCTACCGTCAGCGTGCCATCCACGAAGGTAATGGCATAGTTACTGCTGGTAAGGCCGCCGGGGGTCAGCGTGTAGGTGCCGGCGTTAATGGCCCCCTGGGAATTGCCGCTGAAACTTAACATCCCGCCCAGCGCCGCCTGGTCTTCGCCGGCCACAAAGCCGTTGTAGGCGACGCCGTTGCCGCCGCTATAGGCGTTGCCGTCATAGGTCTTGCCAAAATCCTGGGCGGTAATGGTCAGCGGCGCGGCGGTGACCGCCTGCGTGACCACACCGTTGCTGTCGGAGAATCCGTCCCCGGGCGTGTAGGTGGCGGTAATGGTATCGCCAGCGGTGACATTCAGGCCGCCGGCGGCACTGGCCGTGACCGCCAGGGTCCAGGTGGCACTGGTGCCGCTGCTGCTGCCGAAAACGCCGATGCCAAAATCATGGCCGGTGGTGGTGTCCATGAAGTCCACACTGCCCTGGGGCGGTGCCGCGTTGCCGGTGGCGGCGGCCACCGTGGCGGTGAAGGTGAGGGCAGAGCCATACACCGTCGAGGCCTGCGTCGCGGTCACGGTAGTCGTGGTCGGCACGATGGCGGACGGCGTGGAGAATGTGGATACGGGGCTGGTGTAACTGGCCGCGGCGCTGTTGACGGCAAACGCCACGTACGAGTAGTCGCGCAGGTCTGTCAACCCGGAAATCGTTTCCGTAAACGTCCCGAGGGCCGTGCTGCCATCGTCCACTTCCGTTACGCCCGGGCCGCCGAGCGTGGGATTGGAATTGTCCGCGGTCAGGGCATACAGGATACCGCGCTTGGTGATGCTGGCGCCACCGTCGTCGGTGAGGGTCCCGCCCAGGACCGCACCGGTGGCGGTGACGGACGTGGCGGTGGGCGCGGTGAGCGTGGGTGCTGCGGCCGGGGCGGTAAACGTAGAGACCGGGCTGGTATAGGTAGTGCCCACGCCGTTGGTGGCAAAGGCCACGTAGGAATAACCCGTACCGGGCAGCAGGCCTGTAACCGCTGCCGTAAATGCGCCCGTGGTGGCGCTGGGGTCATCCACCTCGAGCACGCCGGTCCCGCCCAGCAGCGGATTGCTGTTGACCGATGTGGGGGCATACAGGATGCCCCGCGCGGTGAGGGTAGCGCCGCCATCGCTGCTGACGGTGCCGCCCAGCGTGGCGCTGCGGGAGGCAATGGCCGTGGCGGTCGGCGCCGCCACCACCGGTGCCGTGGGCGCCGGAGTGGTAAATGTGGACACCGGGCTATACGCCGTGCCGACGGTGTTGGTGGCATAGGCCACAAAGGAATAGCTGGTGCCGGCGGTCAGGGTGGTGAGGGCGGCGCTAAAGGCGCCCGGGGTGGCACTGGAGTCATCGATCTCGCTCACGCCGGTACCACCCAGGGTCGGATCGGGGTTGACGGCGGTGGGCGCATAGAGGATGCCACGCACGGTCAGATCGGCACCGCCGTCGCTGGTGACATTGCCGGCCAGCGTCGCGCTGGTGGCGCCCAGGCCGGTGGCTGTGGCGCTGTCCAGGTACGGCGTCACCGACGGCCCCTGGTAGGCAAAGGCGACGCCTATTCCCGGGTCCGAGGAGTTAACCTCCGGGACCCCAATGGCCACCGTGTTGCGGCTGGAGATCGCGACCGCGGAGCCAAAGCCGTCCCCGGCGGCAATAGCGGAAGATGTCCAGGCGGCAAACTGCGTCCAACTGGAACCGGTTAATGTATATTCGTACGCGGCCCCCGCGTACCCTTGCCCGCTGCGCGTGGCGTTAGGCGCTCCGATGACCATGGCATTACTGGGGCTCAGGGCCACCGGAAAGCCAAAATAATCATTGACACCGCCGTCGGCGGCCGTAATCTTGGCGGTTTGCGTCCATGTTGTTCCCGACCGGTGGAACACGTATACCGCGCCCTGGTTCGCATTGGCGCCCACCGTCGTTTGCGGGGCACCAGCCACCAGCGTATCACCCACCAGCGCGACCGAGTAACTGAAATAGTCATCAATGCCCGCACCGGCCGGCGAGACGACCCGCGTGGTCTCGGTCATGTTCGTCCAAGTGGCGCCCGGCTTGACGAAGATGTAAGCCGCGTGGGTGTTTTGCCCGCCTACCGCGATCGTGTTACCGCTGAGCGCCACAGAGTACCCGAACTGCGCGTTGTTGGTGGGGTTCGAGGCGGATAATTTGGCGGTCTCGGTCATATTCTGCCAGCCCGCGGCCGGTTTTGTAAACACGTAGGCGTATCCGGGGACAAAGTTGCTGTTGCCGAATTGCGTCTTGCCATAGGCCCCGGCGACGATCGTGTCGCCGTCGAGGGCGACGGAACTCCCCAGGAAGTCATAGCTCGCCGAGTCGGTGGTAATAAGCTTGGCCACCTGCGACCAGGTCGCGCCCGAACCCGTGAACACATAGACCGCACCACAGAGTGCGACCCCCGTCCGGCCCGTATCGGATTGGGCGCCGACGACAATGGTGTTCCCGCTAATCGCCACCGCCGAACCAAAACCTTGCGACACCAGCGGCGTGGCGCTGGTCAATACGGCAGCCTGCGTCCAGGTGGCACCGGAGCGCGTAAAGACGAAGGCCTTGCCCGCATAGCCATTGCCGCTCACCGTGGCGTATTGGGCCCCAATCACCATCGTATTGCCATCGACCGCCGCCGACCAGCCGAACGCGTCATTGGAAAGGCCCGCTACCGTCAGCATGCCTTGGGACAGCCACGGATCAATGGTAATGCGGCCTTGGGCGCCGGTCGTATCGACCTGAATGGAAAGTTCCTGGCCCGCGGCGGAATTCTGCACCTGCAGCGTGGCCGGCAGCACCTTGCCGGTGGCATCCCAGGCGTTCAAACCGGTGTAGCCCAGCGCCGTCGCGCCGTTGGCGCGGGTCAGCACCAGGCCGTTATGGGCCGCGTTGGCGGCGGCCGAAAGGTTGCCGCCCAGGGCCAATTGCACCGTCAGCGCGGGGGATTCGCCCGGCGCGGCCGGGTCCACCGTAAAGCCCTGCTCCAGGCCGACGGGACTGTTGATCAACCACTCGCTGCTGCCACCATAATTGGCATCCACGCGGTTGCCGCTGGTGCTGATCTGGGGCTGACCAACCGGGGCCGGGGTCGTGCCATAACCGGCCGCCGTCAGGGTCATGTCCCAGGTATCGCTGCCGCTGGCAATGTGCAAGGTGCCGGCTTGGAACCCCGCGGCAAACGCATTGGCGGGGTTAGCCAGGGCCACGCCCGACCCGGCGGCAGTCGCCTGGTATCCGGGTTGATCCTGCCCGAGCGCCGCCGCCACCGCCGCCTGGGCGGTCGGCGGGAGGCTGGCCAGGTCCATGGTCGCGCCGGTACTGGCCGAAAGGAGTTGCCGCGCTTCCAGCGCTTCAAGCAGCACGGGCCCGAGGACCCCGGCGCCGATGGCCCGTACATAAGACGGCCGGAGCGCCGTACGGCGCCGCGGCGGCAGGACCTGGTGGCGCATGGTGGACAATGTTTGCCGTGCGTTCATATTCCTTCTTTGCTCCATTTAGCCCGCTTGGCGCCCCGCTGCCAGCTCCCGCGCACGGCACGACGGCACCACGGCGGGCGGCGCCATCGTTGCGGAACCATTCAGTACAATTTTAAATATGCAAACTGTATTTATAGTCCATTATTTAATCAATTGGCGATGCAAGATTTTAGGCACCCCATGAGCAGAGTCAACTCGGACCGGGACGGCCGACCAAAGACTCCCGTATTGGAACCCGCGCCCGTGGAGGACCGAACGGGGACGAATTAAATTGTGGTTGCAGCCGCGGCGCCAAGGCGATACATTCATCGCCTGCCAGTCATTTTTCTTGAAAAAAGCAAGGGAACACAATGAGCACGCTACGGCCGGTGTTTATCGGGACAGATTTCGGCGCCACCACCTCCAAGATCGGCGCCGTGTGGGAAGACGGCACCCCCGTTTCCACGCAACTGCTGCAGAATACCAGCAACTCGCAGCACGGCCCGGGCGCGGTGGTGCAGGGCTGGATTGACGCCATCGGCATGTACCTGCCCCAACACGGCCTGGTGTGGGACCAGGTTAAAGGCGTCGGCGTGGCCATTCCCGGCCCGCGGCGCAGCTACGGCGTGCTGGAGCGCGGCCCCAATCTGCCGGAAAGCTTCATCGGCTGGGCCGTGCAGGACGCCTACCGCGCTGCCCTGCGCCAGCGCACCGGACGACCGATCCCCGTGGCCGTCGGCAACGATGCCAACCTGGGCGGCGTGGCCGAAGCCCACCTGGTGCGCGGCACCAGCAAGAGCAGCGTCCTGCTGCTGGCCCCCGGCTCGGGCCTGGGCACCGCCTACATTGACGGCAACGGCCTGCCGCTGGACGGCGATACCCTGGCGGGCATGGAAGCCGGCCACATGGCCGCCCCGCTGCACCTGCTGGATGCCAAAGCGTATCCCTGCGGCTGCGGGCGCTCCTGGGGCTGTATCGAAGTCTACACCACGCTCTCGGGCCTGCCGTACCTGCTGGCCGAGAAACTTCCGCAATATCCCGACCACGCCCTGGCCCATTCCACGCTGCCGGTAAAAGAACGGGCCCTGGCCCTGCGCGGCCTGGCCCAGAAGGGCGACGCCCTGGCGGTGGCGCTGTTCGATTTCCAGGCGCGGGCGATGGGGTTGTTTATCGCCAATATGGTCATGGCGCTGGACCCGCAGTTCGTGGTGATCGGCGGCGGGTTGATGGATGCCGAATCCACCACGGAAGCCTTCCGCACGCGCTACCTGGAGACCATGCGGCAGGCCGCCGAACCTTACCTGTGGCCGGCCCAACGTGCGGGCTTGCGCCTGGTGCGGGCTACCCTGGGTGATTTGTCGCAGGCGATCGGCGCCGCGCTTATTGCGCTCTACCAGAGCCGGGGCTGAGAGTTGAACGTTGAACGTTCACAAATATTTAGCGGCGGCCCGCGGGGCCAGGCATAACTGATTAAGGACCAACAAACCATGGCGGCGAACAAGGTACTGGCGATCATTTCCGTGCAGGGACGCGATCAAAAAGGCGTGGTGGCGCAGTTTGCCACGTTTGTCGCCGAGCGCGGCATCAACATTGAAGATATGGAACAACGCGTGGTCCACGGCGTGTTTGTCATGGACATGCTGGTGGATATCCAGGAGATGAGCGTTTCGCTCGATGAACTGATTCCCGGTCTGCTGGAAGTCGGCCGGCGCATCGGGATGGAAGCCAAGATCACCTTGCAGCGGGCCCCCAAGTCCAAGCGCGTGGCGATCCTGGTGACCAAGGAACCTCACTGCCTGGAGGCCTTGATCGCCGCCACGCGAAGAGATGAGCTGAGCGGGCAGATCGTGACGATTCTGTCGAACCGGCCGGACCTGGCGCCGGTGGCCCAAGCCGCCAACATACCGTTTGCCTGGCAAACCAGCGAGAACAAGGCGGCGCACATGCAGTGGCTGCTCGAAAGCCTCCAGGCCGCCAAGCCCGATGTGGTAGTCCTGGCCCGGTACATGCAGGTGGTCACCGGCGAGGTGGTACGGGCATTTCCCAGCCGCATTATCAACATTCATCCGTCGCTGCTGCCGTATTTCCCTGGCGCGGCGCCCTACCGCCAGGCGTATGAAAAAGGCGCCCGTGTTACCGGTTGCACCGCGCATTTTGTCACCGAACAGCTCGACCAGGGGCCGATCATTTTGCAGGATGTGTTCCACATCAATGTCGGCCAGGACACCGCCGAAGAGGTGCGCCAGCACGGCCTGGCCTTGGAAGCCGAGATCCTCACCAAGGCGGTGCGCTTCTTCCTGGATGAGGAACTGGTGGTGGTCGACGGCAAAGTGGTCTTCAAGCCCGGGGTAAGCAGCTTTGCCAAGGCGAAGGGAGGATAGGGGGCAATTGAGCCATCGGGTGATCGGGCCATCGAGCCATTGCTTTTTGCAATCGCCCGATGGCCCGATCACCCGATGGCTCGATTATTCGTCATTCGTTTCCGTCTGCCGCGCCTGGCCAACGCGCCCCCGCCCGTGTAACCTCTACGGCATGACTCAGGGTCCGTTGGAAATCACGGTTTTGGGTTCGGGCACATCAGCCGGGGTGCCGATGATCGGCTGCCACTGCGCGGTGTGCCACAGCACCGATCCGCGCGATCAGCGATCGCGGCCGAGCATCACCATCGCCTATGACAACTATCAGGTATTGATTGATACCACGCCCGAGCTGCGCCTCCAGGCGGTGGCCCGCGGTCTGGACCGGATCGATGCGCTCGTGTTTACCCATGGCCATGCCGACCACATTTTCGGCCTGGATGATGTCCGGCGCTTCAACACGATCCTCGGGGCGCCGCTGCCGGTCTATGCCACGCGGGAAACCATGGCCACGCTCGACCGCTGCTTTCCCTATGCCTTTACCAAGCAGGAAGATACCGGCGTCTATCGCCCGCAGCTTATTCCGCAGGAAATCACCGGCCCGTTTGTGCTCGGCGGGCGGCAGTGGACGCCGGTGCCGCTGGTCCACGGGCGCGTAAAAGTGCTGGGATTTCGTATCGGGGACTTTGCATATTGCACCGATTGCAACGCGATCCCGGAGGCCAGCCAGCAACTGCTCCGGGGGCTCGACGTGCTGATCATCGACGGCCTGCGGCCGCGCCCGCATGCCACCCATTTCTCCTTCGACCAGGCCCTGGACATGATCGGGCGCTTGCAGCCGCAGCGGGCATTCTTTACCCATCTGTCGCACGACATGGCCCATGCGGACATTGAACGCACGCTGCCCCCGCACGTGCGCGTGCTGTACGATGGCTTGAAGATTGTGGTCGGTTAATACTACCGCCGCAGGCCCAAAAACCGCTCCGGCGATTCGGCCTGGCCGGTGCGGTGGGAGACCATCAGGGCTTCCATGGTGGCGGCCACGGCCTCCAGGTAATGTTCCCAGCCGCGGTGCGGGGAAGGCTCCTGCCCGAGATGATTAAGGAATTCCCGCAGTTCTTCGAGAGCCCGCTGGGTGCCGACACAGGGCGGCGTGGTGCCTTCATCAATAAGTTTTCCCTGGGCGTCGGCAAAGCGATATGAGCACTCGTTGAGCCGCAGCGTGCCGCGCTGGCCCACTAGCAGCAACTCGCGTTGCCATGGCCCGATGTGATCGCTGAGCGTAACGCTGGCGGTCGAATCATCTGGGAAACGCAACGTCAGGGCGGCGTTGCCGCTGATGTCGCCGAAACTCTCACCGCTGCCAACGGTGCCCCGCACGGAGGCATAGACAGTTTGCGGCAACCCGACCAAGTCGATGAGCGTGCGCAAGGCATCCCACGCCAGTACAGAAAGCGAACGGATCGAATCTTCCGCCGCGCCCGAGGCCTTGGCCAGGGCATGATTAAAGGCGTAGAACTGGGCGACCATGAAGCGGATCGGCTTGACGAATTCGTCCGCCTGGGCACAGTGCTTATAGGCCGGCGTGCCGGCCAGGCGCGGCCAGATGTACAAGAGCGCCGTGCGCGGCTCCAAGCGGGCGGAGAGCGACCGGGCCTCGGTAACAGCGTGCACCGGCGGACCAAGGCTGAAGATGCCGATCTTCTGCTGGGCACAGGCGATCAGAAATTCCAGCGTGGCGTTGGGCGGACGATCGAGAAGGATCATCTGGGGGGTGGTTTGCAGCAGCAGGTGCCGCAGGTCATCAAACGCCGGTACCTTGAACAAATCGGCGATATCCCGGGCCGCCGCCAGGCTGCGATGGCCCGCCGCCACCGGCACGATCAGCCCTTCGACAGTCAATGCACGCAGGGCTTCGATCCAGTCTTTCTGGATGGGATCCAAGCCGATGATGGCACAGCGTAGAGCCATGGGGAAACTCGAAACACGAAACGCGAAACATGAATCGATTTAGTGCACCCGCTGGCCGGGCTGGGCGCCATTGTCCGGCGAGAGCACAAACACGTCCGGGCCGCCGGGGCCGCTGGCCAGGATCATGCCTTCGCTGGTGCCGAACTTCATCTTGCGCGGCGCCAGGTTGGCACAGAATATCACCAGCCGCCCCACCAGGCGCTCGGGTGTATAGGCCTGCTTGATGCCCGCCAGGATCGTGCGTTGGCCCAGCGGTCCGGCATCAATCTGGATCTTCATGAGCTTGTCGCTGGCGGTGAGCGTCTCCGCAGTCACCACCCGGCCGACGCGTAAATCCACCGCCATGAACTGGTCGATGGTGCAGGTGGGCGCCAGGGGTTCCGAATTCGTGGCGCGGGGGTCCGCGGCAACAGCCCCTGGCGCAGGGGCCGCAGCCGGCTTGTTTGCCTCCATATTCTGGCTACTGGATTCTGGCTTCTGGCTACTCGCCTCTAGCTGCTGACTACTCGTCTCCAACTTCTTCCCACCTTCTGTACTTTCTTCAATCATCGCGGCCACCTTTTTAGGATCAATCCGGTCCACCAGACGTTCAAACGGGGCAATGGTATGCGGGGGCATGGAATCCTGCACGTGCTTCCATTCCAGCGGGCCGATGGCCAGGCAGCGTTCCACCCGGGCCGCAAACTCCGGCAGAATAGGTTTAAGATAAATCGTCAGGATCCGCCCGGCCTCCAGGGCCGCGGTCAATACGCCACGGGCCTCTTCGGCATCTTTCTTGACCAGAGCCCAGGGCGCCTGGTCCTCCACATATTTGTTGGCCTTGTCGGCCAGGGCACAAATCTGCCGCGTCACGGCGGCAAAGTTGCGCCCCTCATACGCGTCTTCAATTGGTCCGGCGGCAGCGCGGCATTCTTCCAACAGCCCGACCGCATCCATGGCCGGCACGCCCAGCTTGCCTTCCAGCAATCGCGTAAGAATCGGCGCCGCCCGGCTGATCAGGTTCGCCAGTTTGCCGACCAGTTCGCCATCCACGCGTGCCCGGAAATCTTCGAAAGAAAGATCCACATCGTCCGGCTGCGGGCCCAGCTTGGTGGCAAAATAATAACGCAGCCATTGCGGATCCATGTGGCGGGCAAACGTGCTGGCCTTGATAAACGTACCGTCACGCTTGGACATCTTGCGGCCATTGACCGTCAGGAACCCGTGGATAGCCAGGCGGGTGGGCACGCGCAGCCCGGCGGCCGCCAGGATTGCCGGCCAGAACATGGCATGGAAATACTGAATGTCCTTGCCGATGAAGTGATGGACTTCCAAGGCGTCGTTCCAGTACTGGGCGGTCTGGGCGGCATCGAACCCCAGGTATTTACCCAGCGAAGCCAAATAGCCGATCGGCGCATCGAACCAGTTATACAAAAACTTGCCCGGCTCGCCGGGAATCGGGAAGCCAAAAAATGGCGGGTCGCGCGTAATGTCCCAGTCGCGCAGTTCCTGGGCCACCTTGGTGCGGGTGCCGTCTTCGGCGACTTTCTCTTTTTCAAACCATTCCCAGAGCTTGTTGCGCACCGCCGCGTCCACGAAGCCGGAATTAAAAAGTTGCTGGAGCGCCGCCCGCGAAGGCTCAAGGCGGAAGAAGATATGCTCGGACTCCTTGAGCACTGGCGTGGCGCCCGAAATGACCGAGCGTGGATCGATCAGGTCGGTGGGATCAAATGTCTTGCCGCAGGCCTCACAGGAATCGCCATACTGGTCGGGCGTTTTGCAGTTGGGGCAGGTGCCGGTGATGAACCGATCCGGCAAAAACATGTTTTCCTTGGGATCGTAGAGCTGCTCGACCGGGCGCCGCACCAGGTAATCCGGATGCTTCTCCTTGATCTGGTTGTAGATCAGGTAGGACAGGTCGCGATTGAGATCGGAATGCGTGGTGAAGAAGTTGTCGAAATTGACGCCAAAGCGGGCGAAGTCGGCCTGGTGTTCCGCCAGGTACTTGGCAATGTGGGCCTCGGGCGTGATGCCGGCCTCGCGGGCTTTAAGCATGATCGGCGTGCCGTGGGCGTCATCGCCGCAGACGTAGGTGACATCGTGGCCGCAGAGTTTTTGAAAGCGCACCCAGATATCGGTCTGGATGTACTCCAGCAGATGTCCAATATGGATCGACCCGTTGGCATAGGGCAGGGCCGAGGTCACTATAATCTGTCGCGTTCGCCGGCTCATGAGCACTCCGCAAGAAACGAATATCAGGGGTAATTGTAACCCGAGCCGGCCCGGCGGGCGAACGTGCCGCAACCCCACGTGCCGCAGCCCCACGCCTCCCCCGGAATCCCGGGCACGCCCTACGCGGGGCCTGAAAGAAAACGATATCTTATTGCCTGAAAGGCAACAAGCGGGGCGAATGGACTTAGCGGTCCGCGGCCGGCGGCTCCGGGCTGGTGGTTGGGGATGGGGCCATTTCGACGGGGGCCACCAGAGTGGGTGAGGATGACGACCTGACGGCCGACGACCGCGCGAGAAAGAGGAAGGCCAGCAGCCCGATCAGCACCATCACCACCAGCAAGGCGACAAGGCCGCAGCCCAGGCCGATCCAAAGCCACGGCGTGCCGCGGCGCGGGGCGGGGGTGGCGTACTCGGGGGTGGGCGGCGAAGAGACGTTGGTCATGGTTTATCCTGTAGTGGCAGCCAAGGGACATGGCGGAATTCCGCGACAGGCGGGCATTGTAACGAAAAACGCCCCAGCGGCAATTAAGCCGCATGGGGCGGATGGCGACGGGATTGCGACTTAAGACGTGCGCCCCCGTGCCGCTGTGCAATTCAGGACTGGGTCAAGGCGAAGAGTAACGCGGGACGAGTGCCACCGGCACGGGAACAACATCGTGGCGGCGTGCGACTCGATCCCGCGTTCTCTGGGCCCCGTGGGATTACAAGGGTTTATTCGCTTTTATTGCCGGGTTTTCGTGGCGGCCTGGCCGCGATGCATCACGGCCTCTTCACTACGGTTATGCCAAAACGGGGGCAATCTTGCGCGCCTTTTTCTCTTTTTATTCTTGCGCGATTCGAGTACCCAAGAAGATAACGCGGACCCGTTCCGCGGCGGGGCTCATGTAAATAAGCCACAAATGAACACCAATAAACACCAATTGGAACCAAGGCCTGACGCCATTGGTATTCCGCTGGCTCGTTCTCCTTTCATCTTCTGAATTTGTGCCACAATCCATCCATTTCATCGCACCGTGCGCAAATTTCCAGACTCTTCGTCCGCACGTTTAGTATCGGTGTTCATCTGTGGTTCCCTCTCGTTGCCTTTCTTCGTGCGTCTTCGTGACTTCGTGGCTTCGTGTTTATTCTTTTTGGTTGTGCCTCTGCCGCACTGGGTTCATTCGTGTTCATTTGTGGCTAATTTATTCCCGTTGCGGCTGCGGCGGAGACGTGGCCAGGAGCTCGCAGGCCTGTCCGTCCATATGCCCCCCCACCTCCGGTGCGTTGGCGCTGGGCGCAAAAAAACGCGGGACAAGTCCAAACCGGCGACAGAGAAAACAATACCTCTGTAGCGGTCACACGACTCGATCCCGCGCCCCCTCGGACCCGTGGCCTTATAAGTTTTTCGCTTCCGGGGATTTCAGCCGCCGGTTTGGTCATCCAGCCTTGCCAAAAACCCGGTCCTCCCACGCTGCACACCAGGATGTTCATTTGCCTTTTCATTACGGTTATGCCGAAACCGGGACAATCTTGCGCGCCACTTAGAATTATTTTTATTTTTTCTTTTGTGTACCATCACTCGCTACTTATACTGACCACCGCATGGACTCCAAAAAGCCTGAATCCGACGCCTTGCCGCCGACCGCCTGGACGCTTATCCAGCAGGTGGGCGTTGGTGCGCCGACAGCCATGGGGCAGTTCCTCACGCTCTACCGGCGGGCCATGGTCACGCACCTGGTGATCCGGCAGCATTGGCAGTGGCAGGATGCCGAGGACCTTGTCCAGGGATTTATCCTCGACAAGATCATGGCCCGGAACCTGGTCGCCGCCGCCCAGGAGCAGATGGGGCGCTTCCGGGATTTCCTGCTGACCGCGCTGGACAACTACGCCCGGGAACGCCGCCGCGCTGCGGCCACCAAGAAACGGCGCGTTGATACGGCCGAACCCCTGGAGGAACATCTCGATCTGCCGGACCGCCATGACCAGCGCACCGCCGTCGAAGCCGCCTGGGCGCGCGATCTGCTGACCCAATGCCTGGACAGCATGAAGCGCGAATGCCAGGGCACCGAACGGGCACGCATATTCGATATTTTCGATTGCCGCGTGCTGACCCCCGCGCTCACTGGTATCCCCCCGCTGCCCTATGGTGAACTGGTGAAGCGTTTCGGCCTGGCCAACCCCACGCAGGCCGCCAATGCCCTGGTAACCGCCAAGCGCACCTTCGAGCGTCATCTCCGCAATGCCATCCGCCAATACACCGGCTCGGAATCCGAAATCGATACGGAAATCCAGGAGTTGTTCCATGCCTTATCGCAAGCCCGCTAAGACCCCGGTCCAGACTCTGGAAACCTGTGCCCCGAGCACCTTGGCGTCGCTGTTGCGCCCCGCCTCCGGACTGGTCTTCACGCCCGATGAACTCACGGACCTGCTGGCGCACCAACTGGCGGCCAAGTTGACCTTCGGCGATGAGGCGGGCGATCGCCAGCTCCGGCGGGAACTCTATCAACTGCCCACCGCCGAGCGCGAAGCCCTGCAAACGTTTGGCGACCTGTTTGCCGCGCCCGCCCCGCCCGTGGCGGTGCTGACCCTGGTCAAAGACTACGCCAAGGGGCTGCTGGCCCAGCGCACCGGCGTACTGCCAAGCGAGTTGGCCTCGGTGCTCTATCTGTCGACCATTGTGGCCGCCAAGCTGCGCTGCCACACCAACATCACGCGCCTGGACACCCCGGCCTTATGCCACGGCATCCGCTGGGCACTCGATCAGGCCTGGCTTAAAGGGGTGTGCCGCGAACTGCTGCACGCGGGACTGGAAAAGTTTCAGGCGGGCGGGGGTAGTTGCTGATTTCTTACGTCGATCCGCGGCTTTGCCCGCCGTGCGGCGGCACGATGCGTGTCATCAGCTTGATTGCAGCACAGCAGGAATAGCAGTGATGGCGGTGTTGTGGGCGGTCGTGGGTGGGTGGCGGCTGGCAGGCGTGGCTTTCGGGGCCATGCATAAGAGCTATGCGCAGGTGGCAAAGCATCTGAACCAGGCGGTCAAGGAACCGACGATCGCGTTGCGACTCAAATAGGCGGGGACGGACGCGTTACGGGATGACGTGGTACGCCGAAACCTTCGCGCTGCGACGGCCTTTAACCGGAGCGCGCATCCAAGTACTTCTGTGGTCTTTCTTCGCCGGTGCGCACCGACCAGAAGCTGCCGGTCGAAAAGGCCACTTCTTCCACGTCGGCAGCGCGCGAAAAGCGCTGCGATTACGAAGTGGTCATCAATTAGGCGCGACCCGAGAGACCGTTGGCGCCGGCAGGTTTGGCGGGCGGTTCATTTCCCTTCGGCATTCAACACGCGGCGGTACAGGGCGAATTCCCTGATCTTGCCGTTGAATTGGTACGGCTTGTCATTCTGCGCGGTGTATTGTCCGAGGTAAAGTTCCTGGTTATAGAGCGCAGGGGAAGCGGGCACCGCCGCTTCGGCCACCAGTTGCCCGTTCTGATAGAGCCGCGCCATCTGCCCGTCGTAAACGCCGACCACCTTTACCCACTGGCCCAGGGGCACCTGGCCGCCATCGCAGGAGACGCCCGACAAATGGAAACGCCACTGCCCGCCTAACTTCTGCAAAAACCACCCCGCCCCGTTAAACTGCCCGAAACCCAAAAGCACCGGCATCTGCCCCGGCGTAGCGACGCAGACCTCGACCACAAAACTGAACGGGCCCGGGCCGTCCATGAGTCTTTCAGGCGTCGGATTCACGGCGGCATAGCCGCCCTCGGGAAACTGCAATACATTGCCATCGAAACGCGCTCCACCCCGCAGTTGTATGCCGTCGGCTGCCGCCGTCAGCACGAACGTCGGCGCGACGCGCACCGGAAGCGGCCGCGCCGAAACCCACGCGTCGTCCGGCGGCACGCCCGGATCCGCGTGGCGCGGCGCACACGCGACAACCACGTAGCTGGCTTCCTGCCCGTTATGAAACGCCATGTCCGAAAACTCCGCAGTTCGCAGCGGAGCGCGATTCAGTTTGCACGGCGCTTCCGTCTGGCCGCTATGGCGTCCGAACACGTCATAGGTCGTCACGCCGGGAACGCCGGCCGCCGGCCAGCGCAGGCTCACCGTACCTCCGCCCGGCGTCGCGTCAGGCCGCGACACGCGCAAGGCGGGCAACAACTCCGGGACCTCGACCGATACCCGCACCGGCACGCTGCGCTGCGCCACGAAGGTGGAGAGCGGACACCGCTCGCCCGGCAACGCCGGCATGCCACCCGGCTTCGGGTCGTGCTGGTAATCGAGCACCGCGCCACTCTTGCACGTGCCGCAGGTCTCGGCCGGATCGGAGACGAACACCACGGCATAATGGACCTGGCCGGGCGGAGGATTGGTGTCGCAATATCCGAAGAGTTCCGTGCGCGCGATCCGTGTCGCTGCGCCCGGCATGAAGGCCGCGTCCGCCCCGCGATGGATCTCCGCAATCAGCCCAATCATCCGCGCGGAGGACTCCCATCCAAGCCGCACGAATCCGTTCGGGTCCAGCGCTGCATGGATCTGCGGCAGCGGCTCGGGCAAAGTTTGCGGCAGGATCTGCCGCGGACGCCCCGCGTGGATGCCACCGCCCACGAGGTCCGCATCGGGCATGTCCACACGCGGGTTGGCCAGTTGCGCGCTGCGCTCCGCACGAATGATACCCAACATTTTCTGATAATTCGGGTCGTTGACCGACGCAAAGGGCGTCACCGGTTGGCCCTCCGCCGGCCACACGGTGGGCCACGTCTGGGTCGGGAACTTGTCCAGGTCCATGACGCCATGCGCGTAGCCGAACCCGTAAAGCAGGCCTTTGCGGCTGAAGTTCTGATCGACCTTCCGGGCGCGACAGAGCGCCAATCCATAACCGCTTTCGGCCGTGACGCCGGCGGGCAGGGGTGCACGGAGCACGCGGCTCATCTCCGGCGCATCGAGGTTAATCCACTGGTCGAAGCGCTTGATTGCGCCCTGATCGGTGGCGTGGCAGTTCACGCACCCCGCCTCTTTCATCACCTCTTTGACGCGTGCGACCGCATGCAAATACGGCTTGGAGGTCGGCCCCGCCGCCGTGTAGTCCCACGTTCCGAAGTACATGCCGTTGGAGTCCATCCACGCGAAGAGCGTCTCGCGTTCCTGCCGGGTCAACCAGTCCTTGTGCGGCGGCTTAAGCAGGATGTCGGCCAGGGGCGCTTTGCCGCTGCCATGCGTGTAAGGATCAAACACCTTGCAGGACCAATAGGCCGTCCCGTTCATGGCGCAAATACCCGCAATCAGATCGGCCGTATACATCTTCTCGCGCCGCGCGGTCAGATGCTCGTAGGAGATATTGAAGAACTCGGTCCAGCCGCGCGAGAGGTCGAGCCCCGCCGCCATGCCCTGGGCGCCGCCGTGGCAGCGCACGCACTTGGCATCCAAGATCGGCTGCACCCGGCTGGCGTAGTTAAGGTAACCGCTGCCCCAGGACTCTTCCCGCAGCTTCTGCGGCGTCCGGTTGGCCAGGCGCGGCAGTGCCGTCGCTTGCGGATTGTACTCGTGACAGCCCGTGCAACTGCGGGTCGTTCCGGGCACGGCCTGAATGAAGGTCCGCATGCCGCGCACCAGCCGGTAGTCCTGGTCCAGCAACTGGAAGTAGAGCGCGCGCCCGGACGGCGCTGCGAAGAAGACCGAGCCATCCGCCTCGACGGGCACGACGCCATGATAGATCTTGGCGCTCCACGCCAGGGCGGCCGAAATCATGAACGTCTGGTTCATCCATGAGCCGCCCGGACTCTCGGTCACACGCGAGGTTTCCTCCAGCACGCGCAGCCATTTGACCGTTCCCCGTTTGACCGTCGGCATGGAGGCGTACACGTCGTTCACGAAGAATTGCCCCGTGGTCCTGGTGCGGTCGGTCATGTCGATGGTGCCGCGCGGCAGCGGGCGCGGCACGAGCGGGATCGGGTTGTGCAGGTCGATGGCCGGATCGCTGTGCACCACAACGCGTGTGCCCAGGCGGTCGATCAACAGCAGCGCGTTAAGCTTAGGGTTGTTACGCGTGCGAAAGCCGGGAGTCGCAACTGGGATCGACGGCGCATCGGGCGTCTGCGGAACGCCGCTGTAGAGCACAATATTTTCATTCAGCGCCCAGGGGTCGCACGAATCTCCACAATTATACGTGGGTTTATCCGGCGTTTCGAAGTTGCGGATCGCCGCCGGGTCGTTCTTGCCGACGCGCGTGTCGATCATGGCGATCGTACCGCGCGGGGGCGCGTTGTGCGGCGCGAAGGTCGCCACCACCAGCGCGTCATTTCCCGGCACCGGCTTGGCCTGCAGGACCGCCTCCGGGAAGACCATGTTGTTGGCGTAGAGCGCCGTTTCGTTGCGCCCATCGGGCAGCACCGTCCACAGGCTCTGAATCACCAGGGCATTGCGATCAACATACTCCCAGCGCCCGAACATAATGCGCCCGTCGGGCAATACGCTCGGATCGAACTCCGTCACGTTGTTGACGGAGATGGCGTGGATGGCGCTGCCGTCGCCGTTCATTACGTGCAGGATCGCCACGCCGTCGTTGGCACACGGCACCAGACCGCTGTAGCGCGTGGAGGTGAAGACGATCCGTCCGTCGGGCAGGTAGCAGGGTTTCACATCGTGATGGCCACCGCCGCTGCCTTTGTAAGGATTGCCGTTCGCGTCGAGGTTGGTGATCTGCCGCAATCCCGTGCCGTCCACGCCAATCTCATAGATCGCCGAGTTACCCTGCGCTGCGCCTTTGAAGCAGAAGAGCAACCGCTTGGCGTCATAGGCCAGCGACGGATCGAAGTAGAGGCCCGCGCCCAGCGTCCCCGGGGTCTTGGGGTCAATCACCGCGCGCACGCGGTGCTGCGCCGGCGGATCGGCAGGATTCTCGAGCACATAGATGCCACCGCCCGGCCGCCACTGGTAAAAGGTGTCGTAGATGTGCAGTCCCTGGTAGTTGAAACGCTTGACGAACAGGACCGGCGCGGTGAGCAGCGTGCGGTCAAGCGGCGCCGGCTCCGCCGCCTGGCACCACGCCACGCCCAGCACGCACACCATCAACCAATAAACCGGATGCCCTTTCATCGTCGCTCTCCCGCCGTCGCGCACTTCTCACCGATCACCGTCCGGTAGTCGACGTCGATCCGCTGCGCCAGCGCCTCTTGCACCCCCTGGAAACAGGCCAGTATACGCTTGTAGTCCGGATCGTCGGCCGACGGGAACGCGCCCTGGGCCAGCGGCACCGCGAGAAA
>Ga0316217_10003004_pt1 | contig 19716 bp, 15 predicted proteins | sample 1anoAmetaG_FD_203633 | JGI IMG/M metagenome (GOLD analysis project Ga0316217, IMG submission 203633) | Freshwater microbial communities from Trout Bog Lake, Wisconsin, USA - 1anoA | ecosystem: Environmental > Aquatic > Freshwater > Lake > Hypolimnion/Profundal zone | place: USA: Wisconsin...
TTGCCCCTGTTTTTCAACAACCTTTGGGCGCACATAAAATCTACCCGGCTCCACTCATCGGGCTTTTGTACAATTTCCATCAACTCGGCGTCGGTAAAACTATGCAGGTACCGGCGCATATCTACCGCTTCAAACCGCTCGGTTGATTGCTTCAGCAGCAAGGCATTGGCTTTGTCAAAATCGCGCGGTTGCAGTTTTACGTGGTATTCTTTAACAGCATTGCTTGAAAGTACATAGGCCAAACCGGGCAACTCATCCAATACAGAAGTTATATGGTTGCGGCTCAGCATGTCGGCCACATCAGCAGCCTGCTCGCGCGTGCTGAACTTCTGAAACTCTTCGTACCCGTTTTCTTCCATAATAACAATGCCTTACACTATCTCCTTTATACTGGTTAAATGAAGCAAGCAACAGCCCGCGGGTAAACTTAAAAACTGTAAATACGCACCAACTGTGCATACCTTTTGCGGCTACGCAAAATACCAAAAACAATACATTTTTTACTTTACCGCTCTGTTTTTACACCCGTTTTCAGGGCCCCGGAAAGCCCGTTTTTTTACGTGGGCGTTCCCTAGGGGGCCACGGGCTAAAAGGTGGGTATGTGCATAACCTGTTTTGCAGGGCATTGTAATTACATACATTTGGAATATTCTTTCACTAACCAAAACAAATTGTATGGCAACCAAAAAGGCACCAGCAAAAAAAGCAGCAGTAAAAAAAGCTCCTGCAAAGAAAGCAGCTAAGGCAGCAAAACCAGTAAAAGCCAAAGCTAAAAGAAAACCTAATGCAGCGTTCATGAAGCCAATGGCTATCAGCGAGACATTAGCGGCAATCGTAGGCGCAAAGCCACTTCCACGCACTGAAGTAACTAAGAAAGTGTGGGAATACATCAAGAAAAACAAACTTCAGGATGCTAAAGAAAAACGTAACATCAATGGTGATGCAGCGCTTTCTAAAGTGTTCGGAGGAAAGAAGACTGTAAGCATGTTTGAAATGGCTAAACACATCAACAAACACTTATCGTAATTTCCTTCCTGCAGCAATGAAAATTGCTGTATGAAATGAAAAAATGCCCGTCTGTTTACAGTCGGGCATTTTTTTTTCCACATAGCCATGCGCATTTTCATAGGCAATACGGGCCGTTTTCATTGGTGATTTTAAATGCATTTTCGGGCCCATCGCCCTAAAGGGGTATTCTCTACCATGGTAGTAGGGTAACCACAGCCCCGCTTGCAGGTTTCAATATTACCAGCTTCAACTTTCAGGTCTGTCTGTTTACATGCATTGCCGTTCATGCAATATCAAAATTGGGGTATGGCATGCAGGGCAGGCTTTTCGCGCTATTGCTTGCAATAGATAAGGCCGGCAAGCGTAGCCATGTGGGGCACAGGCCTGTATCGGGTTGCTGCATATTCCAAAATAAATTTCCATTTTCGGCGCATGAAAAAGAAGATAACCGTTTTAGGCGCAGGCATGGTGGGCCGCGCCATAGCAGCCGACCTGAGCACCCACTTTGAAGTAACCTCAACCGACCTTTCGGCACAGAACCTGGAAACCATTAAAAGCAGCCATGGCGTAAAAACGCGCAAGGTTGACTTCAGCAACCCCAAACAGATTGCCGAAGCCATTAAAGGTGCAGATCTTGTAATAGGTGCCGTTCCGGGCTTCCTGGGCTTTAAAATGCTTGAAACGGTGATTACCTGCGGCAAGAACATTGTAGACATATCGTTCTTTCCTGAAGATGCCTTTGCATTAAATAAAGCGGCGCGTAAAAAAAAGGTTACTGCCGTGGTTGATTGCGGTGTAGCCCCGGGTATGGATAACCTGATATTGGGTTACCATAACGAACGCATGAAGGTAGAGCGCTTTTTGTGCCTGGTAGGCGGCCTGCCGGTTGAGCGCAACATGCCCTGGCAATACAAGGCCCCTTTTTCGCCGGTTGATGTAATTGAAGAATACACCCGCCCTGCCCGTTTGGTAGAGGGTGGTAAAATTGTTACCAAACCCGCTTTATCGGAACCTGAGTTTCTGCACTTTGATAATATAGGAACGCTGGAAGCCTTTAACACCGACGGCCTGCGCACCCTGCTTAAATTTGATATACCCGATATGGCTGAACGCACGCTGCGTTACCCCGGCCACATTGATTTAATGAAGACACTGCGCGATGCAGGATTTTTCAGCGATGAGGTAATAGATGTAAAAGGTGCCAGGGTAAGGCCGGTTGACCTGGCTGGAAAGATCCTTTTTCCGCAATGGAAATATGAGGAGGGCGAAGAAGACTTTACCGTAATGCGCGTAATAGTTGAAGGCAAGGAAGGCAATAAAAAGAAACGCTACACCTACAACCTGTACGACCGTTACGACCAGCCCACCAAAACCAGCAGCATGGCCCGCACCACAGGCTACACCGCCGCTGCCGCCGCACACCTGGTTTTAAACGGCACCTACACCACCAAAGGCATTATAGCCCCCGAAGCCCTCGGCACCACCGAAAAATGCTACCGCTTTATGTTTGAATATTTGAAACAGCGCGGGGTAAATTACAGTGTGGTTGAAGAGTAAGTACTGACTGCGCACAAACAGATTGCAATTATTTATTGCTGTGGGTTAAGGCAGTTTCTTACCAGAAAGATGATAAATACCAGTGCTGGCATTGTAAACCATATTTTAATCATTCTAGCTGCTAACACAACTTGCTTCACCATCGGGGTTGCGGAATAATCACTGTATTGCTTTTGTGTAACACCCAAAATTTTATGGTTGCCACGCTGTTTAAACTTACTTGGGTCTAATTCTGTGCGCAAACTGTAAATTGTAACCGGGTAATAAAAAAGATGGCCAGCAGGGTCTGTGCAGGCATTTGAACATAATACTAAAAACATGAATTTTAACCAACACCGGTTATATCGTTTTTATTGCTTTGTATTTTTTACCTGCCCAAACAATTTTTCTTCCCACTACAAAATTTCATATCTTGCTTATCTGTAATTATCCATCAAAAACCATAGCATGAAATTTAAACTGCTACTCCTCTCCTGTTTACTGATTCAACTTGGCGGCCGGCTAAAGGCACAGGCCCCGCAGCTTATAAACTTTGAAGGTGTTGCGCGCGATAATAACGGCAACACTTTAAAAAACACCTTGCTTGGCCTGCGGTTTTCAATTCTTGACAGCATTGATTCTGCCTCGGTGGTATATGTTGAACGCGATACCTTACGCACTAACGGGTTTGGGCTATTTTCTGCCTTAATTGGTGGGGGAACGCCCCTAACCGGAACGTTCAGTCAGATAAAATGGTACACCGGTTTAAAGTATTTGATGGTTGAACTCGATCCCAACGGAGGTTCCAATTACATTAATATGGGGTCTACACAACTGGTTAGTGCGCCCTACGCACTGTATGCCGATAGCGTTGGCAAAAACAGTTACCCCAGTCACCATGTAGGCGACCATTACGGCGGTGGCATTGTGTTCTGGACCGATAGCCTGGGCCAGCACGGGTTGATTGCAGATACCGTTGACCTTGATACCGGCATTGTTTGGAACAACGGCAGTTACTTTGTAAGCAATGCCACCCGCAATGGCATAGGTGCCGGTAAGTTTAATACCGAAAGGGTTATTTTCAGGCAGGGCACCGGGCAGTATGCCACACAGCTTTGTGCCGATTACCAGGGCGGTGGTTACAGCGATTGGTATTTACCCTCGGCTACCGAGTTAACAACGCTTTACCAGCAGCAGGCCGTAGTAGGCGGCTTTACCACCGGTACCTATTGGAGCAGCAGCGAATTAAGCAGCCACCAGGCCACCGCCATATCATTTACAGGTGGCGCCTTTACGCCATCCGATAAAGCAGTAACCAATGCAGTGCGTGCCATCCGTACTTTTTAAAAACGAAACATTTTCATCATTGTAATTATAGGGTATGAAAATCAAATTCATTTTACTGACGGTGTTTTCTATATGGCTGCAGCATGCTGCAAACGCACAGTGCCCGCAGTCGTTTTATTATCAGGCGGTGGTGCGCGATGCGGCCGGTAACGGCCTGCCAAATCTTACGGTTGCCATCCGTTTCACCATACTTGATTCCAATAATCCTGGCGTACCGGTTTATCAGGAAGATCATCAGGTTACCAGCAATATTTTTGGCCAGATCATCCCTTATCCGGGCCGGGGCACTCCCCGGTTAGGAACATTTCCTGCCATCAACTGGGCCACGGGGCACAAATATATGCGGGTGGAGATGGATGCAACCGGGGGCAGTCTTCTTGTAAACATGGGTACAGAATTACTGGGCAGTGTGCCTTACGCCCTTTATGCTGATAGTGCCGCCAAAGGCGGCTACCCGCAGCACCATATAGGCGAGCACTACGGCGGTGGTATTATTTTTTATGTCTCCGATAACGGTCAGCACGGCTTGATAGCCGATAGCGCCGACCTGCAAACCGGCAACGATACGGTAACCTGGGCCAATGTAGATACCATTACCCTAAACGCAAACCTGCCCGGCACCGGCGGCGGCATTATGAATACCGAACGCATAGTAGTAAAGCAAGGCGCAGGTAACTACGCCGCCAACCTTTGCGCCAACGACACCAGCGGCGGCTATGGCGATTGGTTTTTACCATCGGCTAATGAACTGGCCTTACTTTACCAGCAGCAACAAGTGGTTGGCGGTTTCGGCTCAGCGGCACCTTACTGGAGCTCAACCGAAAGCTCTGCCCGTGTAGCACAGGCCATTAACTTTGCCTCGGGTGCAACACTGCAACCGGCTAAATCATCGGCAGGTAATGTAAGGGCAGTAAGGGCGTTTTAACGGCAGGCCTTATCCTTATTTTGCGGCATTCATAAAGCACGGGTAAATTACTTACCGTACAATAAACACTTTGTTGCTTAATGTGGCCTCACCTTGCTGCAAGTAAATAAAATACATGCCATTGGGTTGGGCGCTCAGGTTAATTGTATTATGCGTAGTGCTTAATAAGCCGGTATATATCTTCTGGCCAAGCACATCGTAAACTTCAGCGGTGTAATTGCCATATCCACTGTTTACCTGTACATTAAAAACCCCGGATGATGGATTAGGGAAAACCTGCATAGTGTTGCCGTTAATAAGCGCAGGCCTGATGGCCAGTGGCTGGTTAAGCTCCACCAATCCTCCTGCCGGAGATTTGCCGGTAATATCGGTAAAGCTGTAAACCACTTTTTCAACCCCGGTATGTACGTCGTAGCTGTATATGCACCCGGTATTATTGTCGCCACCCTGGGTAGTAACGCCGTAAAGCAAACCATCGCTGGCCTGCATCAGTTTACTGTTGCCGGGGTATTGTCCATCGTTACCATTACCAAAGCTGTGCACTATCTTAAACGAATCGGTTACGGGGTTGTAACAAAAAATAGTACCTGCGGCTGCCTGGGCAGTTCCACCGTAGGTACTAACTCCGTAAAGCAAACCATCGCTGGCCTGTATCAACTCGCAAAACGCCGATGTTGCATCAGTTGCTGTTGAACCGAAGCTATGCAAAAGGGTTTCCTGATGTGTAAAATGGTTATAGCTGTATAAAGTGCCTGTGTTGCCGTTAATACCTCCTCCCCCATCGGTAGTAACACCATAATACAGGCCGTTGCCTGCTTCAACAATGGTATTAATGGGCGAATTACCGCCTGCACCGGGGGCAAAGCTGTATAAAACATTTTGTTGATTGCCGGCAATATCAAAGGAGTAAAGCACACCGCCAATGCTGCTGCCTGCCATTACATTATCAAACGCGCCGCCCGAGACCGTGGTGCCGTAAAGCAGTCCGTTACTGGCCTGGTAAAGGCCGCTGTAAGCCGTAATACCATCTACGCCCGACTCGGGAAAAGTAAATAAGGTGGTTATAACCCCTGTTTCTGAATTGAAGCTGAAAATAGTTTCGCTGGTTACCGAATAAAATAAGCCGTCACTGGCCTGTATCAGCGAGGCAGGAATAGAGCCGTTGCCACCGCCAACAAAAGCAACCGTGTTACTGGCAGGGTCCAGAAAATAAATGGCACCACGCGTACCGCCATTGGCGGTCATACCGAATATAAATCCGTTTTTTGCCAGTATCAGCGAGCCTTTGGGTTGCCAGCCGTCTCCGCAGTTTTCGCAAAAATCAAACAGATCTGTAAAAAAGCCGGTGGCTACATCATACTTAAAAATATATCCTCCGCTGCCCACTTCACTGGTGTTGCCCTGCGCAGTACCATATAGCACCGGTTGTGCTGCACATTTTAAAGCAGCAATTAAAAATACAATGCAAAAGATACCGGCCCTGTTCACAGATTTGCAATTTATGTATTAAAATTAATCAATTATTTATTCAGGGAACTGCACCCCCCCGCAAAAACTTATGGCTATGTTCAGCCATACTGACCTATTATGTAAACGGCCACAGGGCGCTCCATTTAATTATGATTTATGTGCCAACACAAAAAATAAAGAACACCCATCCGCTGGTAACGGCAGGCTTCGTATTTTCTTCTCAATTATATTTTTATAACTTTACTAAGCATGAAAAAACTAGTACTACTTTCAGTTATCAGCTTAGTTTGCCACGCAACCGTCTCCTCCCAGGGCAACTGTACCTCATTACGCTATCAGGATACCATCTTTCACTCGGTATCTGAAACCACAGATTATTATTTCGGTTCGGCCATGGCTTACCTGGGTGTTACGCCGCAGGATCTTTACCTGGATATTTATCAACCCGCTAACGATACCCTTAAATTACGCCCCTTAATTGTTTACCAGTTTGGTGGCGGCTTTGTTATTGGCTGGAGGGAAGAACCCGATATTCCGCAGTTTGCTACCTACTTTGCGCAGCTGGGTTACGTAGTGGCTACTATTGATTACCGCATTGGCCTCGATCCGCTTGATACTGCCAGCTCGGTACGTGCGTTTTACCGCGGTGTTCAGGATGAGCGCTCTGCCATACGCTATCTTTGCCAAAACGCCGCGCAGTTTGGTATAGACACCAGCCGTATTATTTTAACCGGCACCAGCGCAGGTTGTTTTTGCGCCTTTGCCAATGTGTATATGAACGATTCGCTGCGCCCTGCAGCAACATACGGCAGCGCGCTTGAGCCCACCGATATGGGTTGTATGGATTGCAGCGGCAATACCCTGTACGGGCACCGTATACCACGCGCCCTGGCTATATTTAACATGTGGGGCGCTATACTCGATACCAATTATATTTTCAACCGTTTAGGGGTGCCCACAATTACTTTTCAGGGCACTTTAGATGACCTGGTGCCTTACACCTACGGTTATCCTTTTACGGTTGATGTTTTTCCTGAAGTGTATGGCGCGGTGCCTATAAGCCAGCGCCAAACCAACCAGGGCATACTGCACGAGCTTCACCCGCTGGTAGGTTATGGCCACGAGCCCGAATTATTAGCCCCGCAATTAAACGATACTATTTACAATTACGGCCGCCGTTTTTTATGGCCGCTGCTGCAACCGCAAACCAGCCCCATTAGCGGCGATAGCGTAGTGTGCAAAAACGAAGTAGCCAACTACCAGGTTACAAACACCAACGGCAGCCAGTATTGCTGGCAGTTAAACGGCAACGGCACCATTACACAGAATAACAACAACGCTATATCAGTTATCTGGAACGATACCGGCACCGTATCGGTAAATGTTACCGAGCTTAATAATATTGATGCACAGGGTGTAACCCGGATTTTTCAAACCCATGTTATAGCACATACGCGGCCGGCCTTTACGCAAACTGCCAGTCAGTTACAGGTAACCTTTACCAATAACAGCACCGGTGCCGCCGGCAGCTACTGGACCTTCGGTAACGGCGATACCTCAACCGCCACTAACCCGGTTGAAAACTACACCGCACCCGGCACTTACAGCATTGAACTTTACACCAACAACGGCTATTGTACCGACTCGGCCCGCGGAAGCATAACGGTTGACACCTGCCCCGTGGCACGCCTTACAGCACAGATAAACGGCATGAACGGCATTTTTGTGGTAGATACTACCAACACCCAATCGTATGTGCTTAATTTTGGCGATGGCGATAGTGTTACCACTACGGCAACACACCTGTTCCACCAATACCTGCATTATGGTAATTATGTTGTTACGCTGCAGGTAACCAACAGCTTGGGTTGCGTTTCGGTTGATACTATACATGTTGATGTTGCGCAGCCTGCCACCGGTATTACCGAACCAACCGGAAGCCACACCGGCATTTTCTGCGATGGCACCGGGTGCCATATCAATTTCAGCGGGGCTTCTATGACTATGGAGGTGTTTGATGTTACCGGCCGAAAGATATTTACACAGCAAATACCCAACAGCTACTATTACGAAACAGCGCCGCTGGCATCGGGCATTTACCTGTTAAAGGTGTTTGATGCCAATTCGGTTACAGTAAAAAAACTAATAAAGCCGTAGCCTTTTACGCAATGGTGTTCAAAGCGGTTAATCTGGTAAGAAAAAGAATCAGGTAAGAAAGGGGGCATGCTCAGGTGGGCACATGGGTGGTTCAATTACCTTCTGCGCTTAGGCCGGCCGCGGCTATCAAGTTCATCATCATCATTTCTGAAATAATATTGATAGATGAACAATACCAAAGCCACAGCTAACATGATATAAACCGATTTCATAACCAGTTATAATTTAAGCTTTTGATAAAATCGTAATTAATATACTTCATAAATCTTAAAATTATTTGCACAGGGCCCAAACCTCATCCTTAAAAATCCTCCTGTCGTTCACGTCGTCGTTCAACATATTTACATCCGGCACCGGCACAAAGAAAACCAGCTGGTTGGGCATATTTTTTACAATCGGTAGTTTGTCATTGCGGCTTATCAATACATAAGCCGTGCTTATACCATTGTAAGTTAAGGTTTTTTGCAGGTGCACCAGCAGCCAATCTTTTTCGCCCGATAAATTAACCTGCCTTTGCACCCTGCCTTTTAACGGAAAAGCAATGCCCAACCGGTTTTGGCCCCTGTAGGGGGCAAAATACAGGTTAGCCCCAACCAATCCTTTAGGCCTGGTAAACACAAGTAAGGCCAGCAAAAAAACAGCCACCAGGTTAAGCCCGGTGTTATACGCTTCGCCCTGGTAATTGACATGCGCATAAACCGGAAGTTTAATGCCAACGGTAAAATCAATAATATCGCGCACACCTGCAGGGCCGCTATGGGTTATAACCACCAACTGTAGTATACACCAAAAAGCTATTATCAATCTGCCAAAACGGGGCCCGGTAAAATAAAGTAGCGCTGCAAGCAAACCAGCAGCCGAAACATAAAAAGATGGCGCGGTAAAGTTAAATGCCCCTTTAAAAAAGCCTATAAGGCTTAAACACGCTACTAGGCATGGCAAAAGCATAGCCGTGCCAAAATTCTTTGCATGGGAGTTCATGGGTGGTGTAAATCTACCTGTAAAATTAGATTTTAATTAGATATCGCAAAGAATTAACTGAAATTTAATATGCTATGCACGCTATATTATCATATATGTCAACGCTGCATTTACCTGTCCTTTTGCGCATTACATAACTGCGGGGGCATAACTGGGTTCATTACAACATATTATTAAAACGTTGGTAAAGGTGCAAGCAGCAGCCATAAAGGTGCAGTTGCGCCAACGGTGGTAAAAAACACGGCGGCAAAACGCAAAAAGATTTAGCCACCTGTTTTTTTTATATTTACCTTAAACATAAAATTATGCGCAAAACACTTTTAGCCACACTGGCTATCCTTTTTATAATTGCCTCATGTACAAAAAAATCGGCCCCCACGGCTTCTACTGCAGCTATTGACGGCGCCGGGGTTTTCAGCAAAAACTGTGCACGCTGCCACGGGCCGCAGGGCGTTAAAGACAGCCGCACCCCCAACCTGCAAACCATTGCTATTGACAAAGCCCACATGGTTAACAGCATTACCAATGGTAAAGATCATATGCCTGCCTTTAAAGATAAACTAACCGCTGCCCAAATCTCGGCCGTAGCCGACCTGCTGATTAGCTGGCACCAAAAATAACGAACAGCCATAAGGCCAGGGCGTTTAAAAGCCGGATACTGCTAATTTATAAGCCCCCCATTTTCTCTTCCATCCCGCCTCGGCACCAGGCTTAAATCTCTCCATCGTACAAAATACAAACGCGTTTCGCCGGCTGCCCCCGGTGCCATTGCATATCCAATGATAGAGAGAGAACTGAACTAACCGGTCACTTCTTTTTACCTGCAATAGGTATCATTTCCCTTACACCTTATTGTATCAAAGCCGGTAGAATCAAATATCCTTCTCCCCACTCCATTTTATACTGAAAATAGAGCAGGCAGATGTCGAGAGGACAGAGGGATGAGAAAAGCCAGTTAAATATCGTATGTCCCACTCATCCCGGCTATGCGCCATCCCCTTCTTTACAAATAATACATATATTTACCTGATGAAAAATACCCTGGTAGTTCTGTCTTTTTTATGCCTGTATGTGTGTGCTGAGGCGCAGTGGAGCAGGGTGAATACTGTAGCTAATTTTCAGAGCAGTAATGTGGCTATGCTTACGCCTGCACGTGGGTTTCTGGCTTATGCCAATGGCCTGCAGGTTACTAATGACGGAGGCCTTAACTGGACGGCTGCATCGTACGCGCAGACAGATTCGATATACTACCACGGTATGGCCATCAACGCCCTGTATTTTTTTGATGCCTATACCGGTGTTGCGGTGGGCTTTAGCACGTTTGATATGAAGGCTGCGGTAATACGCACCACCGATGGCGGCCATACCTGGAGCACCCCTTACCTGGGCGGCACCAACCACGAGTTTCTGGATGTATCTTTTGCTGACGCCAACAACGGCATTGCCGTAGGTGATGGCGGCACCATGGCGCGTAGCACCGATGGAGGCCTTAACTGGCTGCCGGTACTTTCCGGCACTACCGGTAACCTGTATCATGTGCGGTTCGATCCGGGTAGTCCTTCTATAGGCCTGGCTAATTGTATTGATAGCCTTATACTTCGTACTACCGATGCCGGCGCCACCTGGAGCCCAGCGGTTTTTAGCGGCGAAATAATTACGGCTGTTAAATATGCAGCGCCGGGAGTAGCTTATGCAACCGGAGTTAATCACCCATTGTATAAAACCACCGATAGCGGCATTACCTGGGACTCGGTGCCTTGTAATCTTCCTTTTTCAAACGATTTTCAGTTTACCGCAACCGATACCGCCTACGCAGCAGGCGCCGGCATTTACCGCACCGTTAACAGCGGTGTAACGTGGGAGAAAGCGCCGGGCATTTCGCTCACTACCAATTTTTTGTATTTCTATAACGGGCAGCTGGGCTTTTGCGGTGGGTATAACGATATTGTTTACCGCACTACTAACCAGGGTGGCACTGCCTGGGGCCCGCAAGCTAAAATATGGACCACCGGTGCTTATACCTGCTATGATTCTCTTTTTCATTACTACACCTCCGCTGGGCAGGGTTATACTTACCGCTGGTATTTAAACAGCACGCTGATCTCCACAGCATCTTCCGACTCGGCCATTATGCATGGGCGCAACATTACCGATACCCTTTCACTGGTTGTAAGCAACGGTAATTACAGCGATACCAGCCGCCTGTATTTTTTTGCCAATGGGCCGCTACCTTTTAACCTGGCACAACCGCGCAGCACCAGCGATACTTTGTGTTTTGGCTCATCAGTAAATATCTATGTAGATAGTACGCAGTATGATATTACCTATCAGTTATTAAACGGCAGCCAGGCCATTGGCGCCGCGCAACATGGCAATCTGGGCACCCTTACCTTCAGCGTGCCGGGTGGTTTCGATTCAACCATAACATATACTATAGTGGCTACGCGCACCACCGGGTGCGGCACTTATCAAACCAGCAAAAACCTGCTGTTAACTACGGGCACACCCTGGCAGGTGCCTATGGTAGCAGCACCGTCGGCTATTTGCAGCGGCGACACGGCCCGCGTACAAATACAGCAAAGTCAGGGCGGGTATATGTATAGTTTTTATTTTGGGGGCAACACACCGCCATTTGTGCCCAATGGCACAGGTGGCACTATCAGTATTGACCTGCCTAACCTGGTAAACAACGATTCATTTTGGGTGGCAGCGTATGGCCCCACCGGCTGCCAGAAAATATTTTATAACTATATACATTTTACTACTCGCCATATGGAGCTGAACGTGGGCAACATCGAAAATGTTGATACCGGCCAAAACATACAACTACGCAACTACAGCAACGGCGATGCTTATTACTGGACCTTCGACAGCACCGCCAACGAACTTACTGATACCGCTACCCAACCCGCATTTATAGCCTACAGCACTACCGGCGATAAAGAAGTAAAAATGGTAGGCACCACGGTTGAGGGATGCCTTGATTCTGTAACATTCCGCGAGCGGGTTAACCTGCCGGTTGATACCAGTGCACCGGGCCAGGTATGCATGCTCGATACTATCGCCTCGAACGGGTTGTATAATATTATGGCTTATCATGTAGATAGGTTTGGCAACCAATACGTAGCAGGCTATACGTTTTTACAGTATTACTACAGCGATTATGAAGGCGGCTCGTATTATTATTTTTTGCAGAAGTTTGATAAACAGGGGCAGCTTTTGTGGGAAAAGAAAACCCCTTATACCCAATACGACCTCTTCTATTTTTCAACCTACGTAACCGGTATAACCAGCGATCCATACGGCAATGTTTACGTATGTGGCAACTACGGTACCGATAATTTTATTTTTGATACCTACAGCGAATACCTGAATAATGCCGATGGCTTTTTTGTTGCCAGCTTCGATACCCTGGGTGTATTGAAATGGCTTACACATTCTACCTGCTCATCGTGCTCGGAGTCAGTACGCAGTTATGTAGCCCCGGCCGATATTCAGTATGTTGATGCCGGCCATTTGTACCTTTCGCTGAACGGTAAGCAAAGCAGCGATGGATTGGAATACAGTGATGGCGGAACAAAGCCAATGAGTGATATTTTTGTGTATGTACTTCAGCTTGATAATGCCGGACACTATCAGCGCAAATGGGATTTTACACCTGATGTAGGTTCCTCTACCACCAGCCTTTTGGGTACTTACCAGCCACCCAACGCCGCCAGCGATCCCGCTTGGTATACTGCCGTATCGCCTAAAATACACCCACGCAGCGATGGCAAAATAGATCTGGTAGGCGAGTTTACATCGTTTATGCGTATTGGCGATACTTTATTGCTGGACCGCGATAGCAGCAGCTACAGCAGCAAGTGCGGTTTTTTGGCCGTGTTAGATACCGTAAGAGGTTTTACAAGCGCCCGGCTTACTTATCATTGCACCGGCGGACGCATTGTTAGTTTCAACGCCTCAATATTAAACAACGCAATAACACCGGTTGATGTACTGGACGCCAACGATAATTTATATGTTGCCGTAAGGCTGGGGTTACCTAACTACCCTTTCGATTCTATTATTTTGCCCAACGGCAATGTAATAACAGATACAGGCATAGCTAACTGTATTATTAAGTATGATAAAGCCGGAAATATGCAGTGGGCCATGCCTTCGTTTATAAACGACGTAAGGGGATTGACCGTAAGCGATAATAACGACACCCTTTATATTTACGGCAACTACAATAAATTTCTGGGCTTTCTATCTACCAACCAGCAACCAAAGGGACGGCCCGGCACTGCATACCAAAACGCTTACCTGGCCGCGGCCGATACTGCAGGTAACATTGCCTGGATAAACAACTTTACCGGCGATAGAGAAATTTATTTCCTGACTTGGATGGATTTGCACTCGACCTAAAAACGCAATTTGGTATTACCGACTGTCATTACCGACACCATGATGAAAAACAAGAAGTCAAAAAATAAGTGGGCGCTTCTTGTAAAAAAGGCAAATTTTGCCTTCACGGCATCATCGCCTTTATAGCATCTGGCGACCAATAAAGCCGCCTGCCGATTCTGGTTGGTTGAGGCAGCCTACCTTCTTTTATCCAGTTATAAACGCACTGTTTTGATATATCAAGCGCAGCCATCACATCTTTCAGTGACATCCGGCCATCACGACCAAGGGTCTTATTATCCTGATTTAATACCTCACGCAGCTTGCGTTCTATCACCCGTTCAATCATGGCTTCGAGGTCGTTTAGTTCGATAACTACTAACTGGTTATTGTTTTCCATCGCATGTTTCTATATTATATGCTGATGGATGCCACCGGTTACAATCCGTATGTAATAACGTCTGGTAGGATGCGCACGAGGTTACATAAAATAAGAGCAACGCATTGATAACCAATGCGTTGCGACTTTACTTCGTGACCCGGACTGGATTCGAACCAGTGACCGACAGTTTAGAAAACTGTTGCTCTATCCAGCTGAGCTACCGGGTCATCTTTCGTTTAATCCCTGCCGGGATGCGCCGCCCTTACGGGCCTTGCTTAAACGAACGGGCGCAAAAGTATGTTTTTTCGGTTAAAATTTAACTATTGTGGCAAAGAAAACATGTGCTGCCACGTTCTTTTTTAATTTTGCACGCATGGATAGAGAGATATTGTCAATTAAGAGGAAGGCACTGCGTATAAACCTGGATGAAAGCATTTACGGAACCTTTGCCGAAATAGGCGCAGGCCAGGAAGTGGTACGAAACTTTTTTCAGGTGGGTGGAGCCTCGGGTACGGTAGCCAAAGCCATGAGTGCTTATGATATGACCTTTAGTGATGCCATTTACGGCGCCGAGGGCAGCGGCCGCTACGTTAGCGAAAGCCGCCTGCGCAAAATGCTGAGCCACGAATACGACCTGCTGCTTGAAAGGTTAACGGATGAAAAATACCAGAAACGCCGCTTTTTTGTTTTCAGCAACACCAGTACTACCCTCAATTACAAAAAGAACAACGATCCGCATGGCTGGATGGGCGTGCGCTTTCAGATAACCCCTGGCGGCCCCGCCAATGAAGTCATCATTCACGTGCGCTTAAAAGGCACCGATAGTTTATACCAGCAGCGCACCCTGGGCGGCATAGGCACTAACCTGCTTTTTGCCTGCTACTGGTACCCCGACCAACTGGATGATTTTATAGACTCGCTGCTCGATAACCTGGATACCGACCAGGTTGAAATTGATATGATACGCATTAAGGGCCCCGATTTCGAGAACATTGATAACCGCCTGCTGGCCCTTAAACTGGTAGAAAAACGCTTTACCGACGGCACCATTTTCGGGGCCGATAAAGAGGTATATCAGCCCAAAGACCTTTTGTATAAGAAAGATATTTTGTGCTTACGCGGCCGGTTCCGCCCGGTTACCAGGGTAAATGAGGATATGATGCGCTGTGCTATGGAGTATTTTAAGCATGCCGGCGGCGATAGCGATAATGTAGTTTTACTGGCCGAAATAACACTAAACAACCTGGCCGCCGATGGAGACTTTGTTACCAAAGATTTTTTAGACCGTGCCGATATTCTGTGCAGCCTGGGTTACACCGTAATGGTAAGTAACTGCCACAAGCATGATATGCTGGTAAACTACCTTGACCGTTGCAAACCGGCCAGCCTGGGCATTATACTGGGTATTTTAAATATTGTTGAGCTGTTTAACGAAAAGTATTACAAAAGCCCCGCAGGCGAGTTGCTGCACTACTTTGGCGAAATATTTTTGCGCAATGCAAAAATGCTGGTGTATCCGTACCAACCCGAGCGCGATAAGGCTGTAATAACCACCCGCACCTTACAGGTGCCCGCAGGCCTCAGGTTTCTGTATCAGCACCTGGTAAGCAACGGCTTTTTGGTCGACTTAACAGGTTACAATAAAGATGTGCTGCAGATATTTTCACCTAAAGTGATTGAGATGATACAAACCGGCAAACCCGGCTGGGAAGAAATGGTACCCGATACCGTAGCCGATATTGTAAAATCGAAGAAACTATTTGATTATCTGGAGCCGGTAGAGGCGAAATAGAAAAACTGAAAGGCTTTTAAGCTTTGTAAACTTTGCGTTAAAACCTGTTGAGGTATTAACAACATGAGCACCGAAAAATTAAGAGTAGATAAATACTTATGGGCCATACGCATATTTAAAACGCGTACGCAGGCCGCAGATGCCATAACCGCGGGCAGAGTAAAAAGCAACGGCCTGGATATTAAAAGCAGCAAACCAGTTAGCATTGGCGATCGTTTTGAAATTAAAACCGAAGCCCGCAAATGGGTTATTGAAGTAACCAGCCTGCTGCATCAACGCGTGCAATACGCCGAGGCCATGAACCATTACATTGACCTTACACCCGAAGAAGACCTGGTAAAAAAAGCCAACAGCGCCTTTATTGAATACACCGGCAAACGCCAAAGCAAACAAGGCCGCCCCACCAAAAAGAACCGCCGCAATATGGAAGGGTTTATGTAACGCAGTATGGCAAATACGGATTTTAAACAGCCCTACAAACATTGTAAATGCCCTTGCCCATCCCGGCCAAATACTGCAATGAACCTGCTATTTAGCAGTAGTTGGGTACCCCATACGGCTTGTTTAAACTTGCGGAGGTTAATGCGTAAAAACCCGGAAGCAGGCATTTTATTGTTGCTATGAAGTTACGACATTAACCAGCTTGAAACCAAAACCTGTAACACCGGCGCAACTAAAACAGCACAGGGTTCGGCTTATATTTGTATAGACTTTTTACTCGTAAACCGCCGTTTATTCACACCATATAAATTACAGGTGATAAAATTCATGTTATGAGTTGCGCTCTTTTTTTGCATTTTCGCGCCAACTAAAAAAACATAACTATGAAATTGAAATTGTTTTCTACTTTGACTTTCTCTGTTGCCATGTTTGCTGCAAACGGTTAAAGTTGCCAGCAATGCAGATACGTTGAAAATTGACATTAGTAAAATACCTGATGGCACAATATTTATTATGGGTTAAACAGGATAGCCACACCCTTTATAAAAACATGTGGAGAAATTATTAAGAATGTTGCTAATGACGTTAAAAAGGAATTGCATGATTTAGATACAATACATGGTGGGTACATTGATTACGTTTTTCACAAAACCAAAATGAGTTTTGAGGAAGAAAAAATAATTAAAAAATAAATTATATGCAAAAAATAATTTGGGTGCTAATTATAGCGCTTGCATCTTGTAATTTGAGAGGCAAGGCCAAAATAGTCAAATCCAAAGGAGAATGTGTTTACGAATCTAATGACAGTACATCTGAGCTGAGTTTTCAGTATAATAAGCAAATATGTAAAAATGGGAGTGAAAGTCTTATTTTAAAAGATTCAAATTATAATATTAATTTATTTCAATTTGACACCGGCACATATAGATATCTTTTGGCCTTTACTATTGTTAAAAATGGATCTACTGAAGTTATAACATTAGATTCATTTGGGCAACCGGTAAAAATGTTCCATAAAATAGGAGAAGCGAAGAACGGACCGATTACAATTTTTTCGTCATCCGGGCATATCGAATCTTTTCAAGACATTTATTTTGGATTACAGTATGGAGGTAACTGCGAATATTATAAAGACGGCATCCGAAAAACTTACAAATATTTTGGCGATGGCCCGGATAATGAAGATGGAGCTATAACTAAAATTGAATTTGATTCATCTGGGCGAATAGATAAATTTAATGGAAAAGTTATTGCCTCACCGATATTTATACTAAAAACTAAAGGTAAAATCAGAGTAAATACAATAGCGGTACCTTATAGCCGCGTTAAATTAACAGTAATTAAAAATGAGAAAGATGTATTAACTACTATGGATCACGAAGTTTTGCTTGATTGGGATACAACTGCTAAATATGTATTTAAAGCTACCTACAGCGATTTAATAGATAAAGGTTTTACAAGAAGCGAAATACGGACCTTTCCTTCTAATTAAAATGTTGGGTTTTTATTTTGGTGCTAACCCGACGACGATATGTAATAAGGGCACTTTAATGGCCCGGCGGTGGCGGGAAAGCCAGTTTTGTATTTAACAGTAATGAGCATGAATAACCTGTTTATAAGTTGGATGATAACCCTTTGACTATTCAGCGATAAATAATCATTGCAATATAAATGGTAATTATACTGGTTATGGTCAGTTTTTTTTGCGAAGCTGAACAATAAAATTTCTTTACCGATTTAGTATTTAAAATATGAGAAGAAATATACTCCTGCTTTTTTGTTTGTCAACTGTAATCATTATTAAGGCGCAGTTTTTATTTAATTGTCATACGTATATAATTCCTTTAGATGGGGTGGTTAAGCAGGTTCAAACAGGATAGCCACACTGTTTATGAAGACAGGGTGGTGATAATAAAATAATATGAAGCTATCAGTTTTTTTAATTGGAATACTTGTATCGGTTTCAGCACTGGCGCAGAAATACGATTATAATTGGATTACCGGTGATCCCGCAGGAAACATCTGCATATTTTTTACGGATACAGGCGCAACATCTGCAATTGAGCATAGAAATGTGGCTATGTTTACCAGTCAAACCACCATCTCTGATAGCAACGGCAATCTTATTTTTTTCACGAACAGCGAAAAGATTTATAATGCTCAAAGTGATGTAATGCCGAATGGAGACAGTATCAACTTCGGACCTGCAATTACAGATTATTATGGTGAGGGATATGATGCTGTTGAAGAAGTAAATGCGTTGCCAACGGATACGCCCGGAGTTTGGAACATACTAGATTATTATGAAGCATACACTGATACTGCGCCCTTTTTATATCCCTGGCAAATACGCGAAAGCAAAGTTGATATGCGATTAGATAGTGGGTTGGGTAGAGTAGTGTTTAAGAATAAAATACTGGTTCAAGATACAATCGGTGCTTATATTACCTCCTGCCAACATGCCAATGGAAGAGATTGGTGGGTTTTAGCCAGCAAGTGGAGTAGCAATTGCGTATATACCTTACTTATACAGCCAGATACAGTTATTCAATATCCGCTGCAATGCCTTGGTGATAACTACATTACCGAAGATGCCGGGCAAGCAGCATTTTCACCCGATGGAACTAAATTTGCATGGGTGGGTTGTTATGGTGGTATAAACATTTATGATTTTGACAGATGTACCGGAATGCTAAGCAATGCAATTCACCTGCCTTATTACTTTACTCATGCCCTTGAGTCTCAATATGGCTTGGCCATATCTCCAAATTCAAGATATTTATACATTGCCCAAACAACCTACATTTTTCAATTTGATTTACAGGATACAAATATTCTTAGCAGTGTTGATACGGTTGGAAGCTATGTAGCTCCACCTGATACAAGTTCTTTTCCGGGCTATTATTTCTTAATGCAGCTTGCGCCAGATGGCAAAATATATGTCAATTCAGGTAATAGTCTTCAATGGTTTCATGTTATAAATCAGCCTGATAAAAAAGGCGATAGCTGCAACTTTGTAAACTATGGATTTAGCTTACCTGGTCAAAGTAGTTCAGGTATCCCCAGCTACCCCGGCAACTACCGCTTAGGCCCCCTACATGGCAGCCCCTGCGATACGATATACAAAACAGATACTACTGGCAGAGATACCACCGGTATGGGCATAAGGGCACTTCGCGAAAAGACCCTTAAAATTTACCCCAACCCTGCCACCGATTACGCCATTATTGATTATGGCTTTACAGATTGGAGTATGGGCACAACGGTAAGCATGGAAATAATCAATGTTAT
>Ga0316217_10003005_pt1 | contig 19715 bp, 16 predicted proteins | sample 1anoAmetaG_FD_203633 | JGI IMG/M metagenome (GOLD analysis project Ga0316217, IMG submission 203633) | Freshwater microbial communities from Trout Bog Lake, Wisconsin, USA - 1anoA | ecosystem: Environmental > Aquatic > Freshwater > Lake > Hypolimnion/Profundal zone | place: USA: Wisconsin...
TTCTGTGCCACGAACAACAACCGCCGGTGCGGCTTCCCGGTGGGGCTGTGGGTTTTGGAGGCGCCATGGAAATCACCGTCAGCAAGCGCGAACTGTTGCAGGAATTGACCGCGACGCAGGGTGTGGTCGAACGTAAGACGACTATCCCTATTCTCTCCAATTTTCTTTTTGAGGCCGCTGGTGACTCGCTCGCCATCACCGCCACCGATCTTGATCTCAGCCTGCGCACCAGTTGCCGGGCTAACGTCAAGAAAGAGGGAGCTTGCACTATTCCTGCCCGCAAGCTCTATGACTACGTAAAACTGCTGCCCGACGTGGATCTCAGCCTGAAACTACTGGAGAATCACTGGATCAATATCCGCGCCGGACGTTCCAGCACGAAGATGGTTGGCATGGCCCGCGCCAATTTCCCGGCGCTGCCCAGTTTTCCCACAACCAACGTCGTTCGTATTCCTGTTGACCTGCTTCGTACCATGATCGCCAAGACCATCTTTGCGATCTCGAATGAAGAGTCGCGCTATACGCTCAGCGGCGCGCTGCTGGTGCTCAAGCCGGAATCCATCGCCATGGTGGCCACCGACGGACATCGCCTCGCCCACATCGAAAACTCCGAAGTTAAGTTTGAGGTCAGCGGCGAGCGCCGGCCGCTCATTCCCAAAAAAGCGATGCACGAGTTGATGACCCTGCTCCAGGGACAAGGCGAAGGCGATATGGTGGAGTTTGCCGAAGACGAATCCACGCTTTTCTTCCGCATCGGCAATCGCCTGTTGACCGCCCGCAAGCTGACCGGCCAGTTCCCCAATTACGAAGCTGTGCTGCCGCGCGAGGTTCCCAAGTCGGTCACCGTGCGCTGCGAAGATATTCAGGCCGCCATCCAGCGCGTGGCCCAGTTTGCCGATGAGCGCTCGGGCGCCATTCGCCTTAAGCTCGACAAGAACGAAATGCGTCTGCTCGCCAACTCCAATGAGATGGGCGAAGCCGAAGACGTCATCGAAATCGTCTATGCCTCCGACCCGCTAACCATCGGCTTCAACTCGCAATATTTACTGGACTTCCTCAAGGCCACCAACAGCGGCGAAGTTCGCTTCGAGTTCAAGGACGCGCAGTCGGCCGGACAGCTCCGCCCCGCCGAGAGCCCCAATGGCGATCAGTTCAAATATCGCTACGTCGTCATGCCCATGCGTATCTGACGGCGCGCAGGTTGCGCACCGGTCCGATCTTCGTTCCAGTCTTGGGTGCCCCGTTCTAGCCGGTTTTGCCAGGGCGGGGCATTTGCATTGCGGCCGAAGTTCAGTCACCAGGTGCTCCCCATGATCGCGCAGCGCTGCGGCAATGCACCTACCAAAGTGACCCTGGTATGCGCCGCAGCTAACTCCACAAAGCTCCTCCCTCGGTCATGGCGCACACCTGGGATCAACAACTCTCCCGAGCAAACTCCCGGCGATTCGGCGTACAATCTCCCTCCATAGCTGGAAAGGAGTCTGTCATGTCCGACTTCACTCGCCGCCAGTTCCTCAAGTCCGCCGCCGTCACCTCCGCAGGTGTCGCCCTCGGCCCATATTTCTCCTTTGGCAAGGCGCAGCCCGACACCCTGCTGAAACGCACCCTGGGCCGCACCGGCTTTGAAGCCACCACGCTCGGCCTCGGCGGACAGGCATCGCTCCAGTGGTCTGCCCCCGGTGTTGACCCCATAAAGATCATCCTCAAGGCCTTTGATCTCGGCATCAATTATTTCGACACTTCGAACGTATACGGCCCCAGCCAGGCCTACTATGGCAAGGCCTTCCGTGAGCTCCACCTGATCCCCGGCCAGCCCGGCTATGACGAGTCGTTGCGGCGCTCCATGTGGCTGACCAGCAAGACCATGCTTCGTTTCGCCAAGGGCGACCGCGCCGGCGTGCGCAGCTTTTCCAACGGCGGACCCGGCACCCACACGGCCGACGACCTCCGCCGCAGCCTCTCGCTGATGTTCGGCGACGGCCAGGGCAACTATCCCAAGGGCGCCTATCTCGACATGGTGCTCAACCACAACGTCAGCCAGATGGAAGAAGTTGACGCGCTCTACGAAGGCTATGCGCAACCTGACCCCAAAGCCGAGACCATCGGTGCCCTGGCCGTTCTCATCGACTTCCGCGACGGCACCAACGCCACCGGCCTGAATCCCAAGGAAGAAAAACTCATCCGCCACATCGGCTTCAGCGGCCACGCCAGCCCGGCGGTCAGCATGGAGATGATCCAGCGCGACACGCGCAACGTTCTCGACGGCATGCTGGTGGCGATCAATGCCAACGACCGCCTTAACTTCAACATGCAGTACAACGTCATCCCCGTAGCCGCCGCGCGCAATATGGCGCAGATCGCCATGAAGGTCTTCGCCGACGGCGCCATGTACACGAAAGCGGCCGCCTGGTCGCGCGCGCCCGAAGACGTGGTCCGTACCGTCGGCAGCCCCTCGCTGCCCAGCCGCAGCCTCGTCCAGTATTCGTTAAGCACGCCCGGCATTCACCTGGCCATCATCGGCACCGGCCAGATCAGTAACGATGCGCAAGCCTGCCAGTTGCAGCAAAATCTCGCCGCCGCCCAGATCAAGCCCGACGGCCTCGGCCAGACCGATCGCCGCGCGATCGAAAAGCTGGCCGCTCAGGTCAAGGACGGCAAGACCAATTATTTCCAGGTCGCCGCCCAGCCGTTGAGCGCCGCGCGCCGGCCAATGGCTACGCAGCAGGTGCAGGACCGCAAACGCATTGTGAAGCTGGAATGGCAGACCGCCTACGCCGGAGACGAACCCATCCTGGGCTACGACATCTACCGCGACCACCGCAAGGTCGGCCAGATCCCCTATCGTCCACAAACGACGAAAGCCCCCCTGGTCTTCCGGGAAGCCGTACCCGACAATGCCCCGCACCAGTACGAGATCATCACCATCGACACCATCGGCCGCACCGCCAAAACCCTGGCCCTGCCGCTGGCGCCGGTGTAGTGGACTGGATCTGTGCAGGGAGACGTAGGAGATTATCGAGCTGAAGTCTTAGCTCACAGAGGTTGGCCCAGGTATGCGCCGCGCAGGTCGCTTGTACATGGCAAGACTCCACATGGCGCATACCTGGGATCTAGCCGGGTACCCTGCTCAAGCCTGGCTTGAGTGGGGTTTGCCCTTCGCTTTAGCCCACGCCGGCGCTGCCCGTTGATTTACTTTCAGCGAGGTTGGGGAAGACGGCGGCGCCGTTTAAAGATGCGCTGCCCGGCCGGCAATTTCTGCTTCTGCCGTAACCCAGTCTTGCAGCGCGTAACCATGGGTTCGTCCCCGTTGTTCATATAACTGATAGGCGCGCCTGCGGATTGCGTCCTCGCCAGTAGGCATGGTGACACGCTGTGTAGTACTTGGCGCCGTCTGTGCCGGTGTTTCCTGGTGCAGTGAAGCATTTTTCTTCGATCGCGACTTGCTGACCGCATTCTTGATACTCATGCAATGAGTATAGCTACTCGGTAGCGCGAGGTTTTTCGCGCAGCAAGAAATTATCAAATATTCACGATTCTATTTTGTGGGAAATGGCCGCGCTGGTTCGCCACTCAAGCCCGCTGTTGGATTGAGTGGGTCTTTTCGCCGGCACCGCGCAGCACCTACCGCGGTGCCATCGCCAACTCCGTCGCTCGCACCACCGCCCGCGCCTTGTTCAAACACTCCTCATACTCGCGCTCCGGATCCGAATCAGCGACAATCCCCGCGCCCGCCTGGACGTAGGCCTGCTTGCCTTCCATTACCATCGTGCGTATGGCGATACAGGAATCCAGGTTTCCCGCGAAATCCGCATAGATCACCGCCCCGCCATAGACGCCGCGCCGCACCGGCTCCAGCTCTTCGATGATCTCCATGGCCCGCACCTTGGGCGCGCCGCTCAAGGTACCGGCCGGGAAGCAGGCCGCCAGCGCATCCAGCGCATCCAGCTCCGGACGTAACTTCCCTTCCAGTGACGACACCAGGTGCATCACGTGCGAGTAACGCTCCACGTGCATCAGGTCGCGCACCTTGACCGACCCGTATTCGCTCACCCGGCCCAGGTCGTTGCGCCCCAGGTCGACCAGCATCACGTGCTCGGCCCGTTCCTTCTCATCCGCGCACAGGTCTTTTTCCAACTGCAGGTCCTCGGCCTCGTCCTTGCCCCGCCAGCGTGTGCCCGCAATCGGACGGTAGTTGAGCTTCCCGTCCTTCACCCGCACCAGCATCTCGGGCGACGAACCCAGCACCTGGCTGCGGCCCATCCGCAGGTAGTACATATACGGCGAGGGATTCACCGAGCGCAGCGAGCGGTAAATATCAAACGGCTCGACCGACGGCCGGAAGTCCAGGCGCTGCGAAAGCACTACCTGGAAAATGTCGCCCGCCGTGATGTACTGTTTCGCCCGCTCCACGGCGCGCATATAACCGCGCTTGGTCGTCGCCGCATGCACCTTCAGTTTGGTTGCCCGGCGCTTCTTGCCCGCCTCCAGCGAAGAGGCCAGGCGGCGGAAGCCGCGTGCCAGTTGCCGCTCCAGGCGGTCAATGTCGGCCACCGCGCGGTCATAGGCCGCCCGCGGAGTTTCTCGCGCTACATCGGCCGATGCCACGATGTGGATCTGGTGCCGTACGTGGTCGAAGGCCAGCAGGCGGTCAAAGAACATCAGCCGGCAGTCTGGCGCCTTCATATCGTCCTTGGCCCGCTCGGGGAGCTTCTCCAGTTGCCGCACAAAGTCGTAGGCGAAAAAGCCCACCGCCCCGCCGGTGAACGGCGGCAGCCCCGCGACGTGCGCCGGACGGTGCTCGGCGAGCAGCCGTCGCACCACCTCCAGGAGGGGGCCGCTCATTTGCTGGCGGCGGCGGCCGCGCTCCACGACGATCTTATCGCCGCGCGCCGTCAGCGTCATGTAGGGGCGCACGCCCAGGAACGTATAGCGTCCCACGTTCTCGCCGCCCTCGACCGATTCCAGCAAAAACGCATTCGGCTCATCGGCGGCGATGCTCAGAAACGCCGAGACCGGCGTCAACAGGTCGGCCGGGACTGCGCGCGCTACCGGAATCAGGGTGGCGTCGGCCGCCAGGCGGGAGAATTCTGCAAAATCGGGGACCAGCATCGGGTGCCTGCTCCGTCGTGAAATTGCCTCGCCATTGCTGGCGGATGCCCGATTATAGCTGTCCCGCCCGCGGCGTCTTCCTCCCTTTGGCGGAACCGGGGAGTCACCGGCGCAGGCGGGATTGGGGCCGCGCCGGGGCGGCGTTCCGCTTGAAGCAGGGAATACGCCGTCCAAGGTTGCTGACTGGCTGTACGATCAGAGCGCCGTATTGGAGAGGAAGATCCGAAACTACTGATCGCAGTCGCAGCATTCTTTCTGTTCGTCAGCGCTGGCATGGCGGACGGCAAGCTGGTGAAGTGCCAGGCCGGTTCTGGGTGCTCAGGCGGGAGTTGGGCCCGGTTGTGCAGTTCTAGTTTTGTAAAGACGAAACAGGGTCGTCGCTCTCTCCGGTAAACTACCCATCAGCACCGATGGAAGCCACCCGCATCGCCGCCTTGCTCGATCCATTTTTGCCCGCGCCGCCCAGCGCCCTGCAGATCGCGCAGCTCTCCGCCTACCTCGACCTGCTGCTGCTCTGGAATCGGCGCATCAACCTCACAGCCGTGCGGGATGAAGAAAGTATCGTGCTACGACATTTCGGCGAATCCCTCTTCGCCGCTTCCTGCCTGCTGCCGCCCGCTCCGATCGCCGCCGAGCAGACTGCTGCCGGCGCGCCCACTCCGGAGTTGATTGACCTCGGCTCCGGTGCCGGCTTCCCCGGTCTGGTCATGAAGATTTACTGTCCGGCGCTTCGCCTCACCCTGATCGAGGCACAGCAGAAGAAGGCCACCTTCCTGCGCGAGGTGATCCGCCAGCTCCAGTTGTCGGCTGCCGAGGTCCTGGCAGTTCGAGCCGAGAGTTGCGCGGCGCGCGCCACCCTGGTCAGTTTGCGCGCTGTCGAGCAGTTCGAGCGCATCGTGGCCGTGGCTGCTTCCCTGCTGCGCCCGCCCGAAGGCGCTGCCGCATCCAGGTTGGCCCTGCTGATTGGAGAGCTGCAGGCTGAAACTGCCCGTCGCCTCCTGCCTGCTTTCAGCTGGCAGCCGCCGATCAACCTTCCGGAATCCAATTCCCGCATATTGCTGGTCGGATCGCCTGTTTAGGCTGTCAAAATGCGCGAAACGGGTGCGGAATGGACGGAATTGCCTGCTTGAACCAGAAAGGTAAATAAGGTAACGAAAGAGTAACTACTACATATATAGATGAGTACCGAAAAGGTAATAGCATGCCTGGTTCCAGCCTTTCCATCGCTCCTTAGGAGCTACAATTTGACGAAAAGCCGCCGGGAATACATGATTCCAGCGATCATGGCCCAGAAGGCTGCGTAAGCCAAAGCCCAGACTAAGGATCCTCCCGCCGGAGTCAGCCAGGTCGCCAGGAGCGTCTGCGAAACCCATTCGCTGGCTTCGGTCAGCAAAGCCATCGCCAGCACTTCGGAGCCGAAATACAACGAGAGTGCGTTGCATCCCTGCCATTGAAACGGTCGCCCCAGTTTCAGCCCAGTTTCTCTCTCTCCCGCCCAGCAGCAGGCAGCAAGTACCAGCGCCGCCAGCCCTGTGGTCAGAAATACAAAAGAACTCGTCCACAGGCTCTTGTTGATGGGAAACACCCATCCCCAGATCAACCCTGCCGCCGTCATCATTAATCCAGCCGCCAGGAGCCTCCGCAGCAGGTGGCGATTCGCCTTATTGGCTCCTGTGCCGCCTTGTTCCGCCTTTTCCTTACGCCAGTTCATCAGCCATTCGCCTGCAATCGTGCCCAGCAAGCAACTGGCTATCGCCGGCAGGGTGCTCAATAGGCCTTCAGGATCAAATTCTGGCTGCCACATGTGTCCGGCCATGATCCGGCGATCCAGATAGGATGCCAAATTTGCGTGCGTGGAGAAATCTGCCGAGGCGCTTCCGGGCGGTGGAAACACTGCCAAAAGGAGCCAGTAGCCGACTAGGAGGAATGCCACGACGGCGGTGCGCCATCGAATCGCAGCCCGCCAGGTGATGCAGGCCGTCACCAGGTACACCACGCCGATCCTCTGCAGGACCCCAGCCCAGCGGACTTGGTTCCAAGGCAGGTAGAACAAGCCATTGAGAATCAGGCCCAGCAGGATGAGGATTCCTGCGCGAACGGTTGCGTGGAGGATCCACCGCCGCAGCGAGTCTCCCCGGTCACACCTTTGGCGAAATGAAAGGACCACCGACGCGCCAACGCTGAAGAGAAAGAAGGGAAAGACCAGGTCTGCCAGCGTGCAACCGCTCCAGACGGCGTGGCGAAGACAGCCGAACACGGCTGCAGGTGATCCCGGATTGTTCACTACGATCATGGCCGTGATCGTCAAGCCGCGGAATACGTCAAGCGCCCAGATCCTGCCGACTGCGGAGTTCGCAGTGGAGGCCTGATCCGTCAAAAGCTTGTGGGAAGTGCTCGTCAGCATAGGGTTCTGTTGCGATTCTCGGCGTTGATATCGGTTTGTCAAGGGTTAAGAGGCAGGCATCAGTGGGGATGTAATCGGCAGACCTCGTTGGTTATCGGGTTGGCACACGAGATGTCGGGCGAGGTTTCCTTGGTTGCTTGAAGTGATTGTTCCACGTGGAACATTTAATAATGTCCCTAAGCTCCAGCACTTGTTGGTGCTCCGAAATGTTCCACGTGGAACATTCTTGTCAGATCAACTAGCGAAACCCACCATGAGAGAACAAGAGGCCGGTGTTTGGCACTCGGCGACCGACAACCAGAAAGCCTGCAGGCGGGACGGCAACTGGACCATCGATCTTTGAACAGGCTGCGGGAGTTTGTCTCCCGTCAGAACTATTCCTCGGACGTTGCGGCCTATGAACAGCTGAACTGAGGAGAAGGCCTGAAGCTCTTTTCCGTGCAGAGGCATGACTGACCTGGCGTCGTTTGAGCGGGGATATCTCCTTATCGATCAGGTATTCCCCCTTCGGCCAGCCAGAAGCCCAGTGGCTCGCTTTGAATGGAATGGTGGACTCACCGCCTTTGTCTCAAACGTACCGATACAGGCATGGATGAGCGTTAGCGAAATCTGGTATTGCCAGCCAAGCAGCCAGTCGGGTACTCTCATCTCTCAATTCAAGTTCACGCCGATCGAGCCTCTACCCGAGGGCAGGACGATCAGAATTGTTCCACGTGGAACATTTTGCGGGCAGGGAATGCTTAGGTTGCTGGCTGGAAGGGTGAATTAGATTTCGTGCAACTTACTACTATGGCACGTGTTATAGCAGTTACTAATCAGAAGGGTGGCGTCGGGAAAACCACGACGTCTATCAATTTAGCCGCTTCTTTTGCGGCTGCCGAAGTGCCTACGCTCCTGATCGATTGCGATCCCCAAGCCAACGCCAGCAGCGGCCTCGGTTTTGCCAAGGATCCGGACCGCCTAAATGTTTACCAGGTAGTCATGGGAGAAGCCACGGCCGAGCAGGCGCTGCAGCCCACCGAACTCGACCAACTCTGGCTGCTGCCCAGCCACAAGAACCTGCTCGGGGCGAACCTGGAGCTGGTGGGTGCCGAAGACCGGGCCGTGCGTCTGCGCCGGGCGATCGAGCCGCTGCGGGAGCGCTTCGCCTACATCGTGCTCGACTGCCCGCCCGCTCTTGACCTGCTCACGCTCAACGCCCTGGTCGCCGCCGATGCGGTGCTGATTCCCATGCAGGCCGAGTATTTCGCGCTGGAGGGCGTCAGCGAACTGCTGGACACCATCGACCGGGTCAGGCAGGAGCTCAATCCGGGCCTGGAAATCGAGGGCGTAGTGATGGTGATGTACGACGACCGCACGAACCTGGCGCAGCAGGTGGCGGAGAATCTGCGCGGATACTTCGGCGACAAGCTGTGCAACACCACCGTGCCGCGCAACGTGCGGCTGGCCGAGGCTCCCAGCCACGGCAAGCCGGCGCTGCTCTATGACGCGCGCTCACGCGGCGCGGAAGCCTACATACGACTGGCCAAGGAGCTGATGGAACGCCGCGGACAGGCAGGCATTGCGGCGGCCAGGGCGACCAGCGATTAGCGGCGGCAGGCGAAATAAGTTCCCGACGAGGAAATGACGATGATCCAGGATAAGAAAAAAGCGCTCGGACGAGGGCTGGAATCGCTCTTACCCCCCCGGCCACAGGCCGGAATAGGGGGGGGAACCAAGATAGTAACGGTCGGGGCCGAGCCGGAGCCGGTGCCCGAGGCAGAAGCCGAGCTGATGTCGGCTGAGAAGGCGCCGACGCTGACGGAGTCGGCCCACCTGAAGATTGAAAACATTCAGGCCGCAGCCGAAACCCGAAAACGTGCCGGAGTGGCGCACCTCGAGAGCAAGATCCGGGTGGGCGGCAACATCGTCGAAATTCCGCCGGCGCTGATTATGCGCAATCCCTTCCAGACGCGCTTCACCTCGATGGATGACCCGGGGATGCAGGAGCTGGTCGATTCGATCAAGACCCACGGCGTGATGCAGCCGGTGGTAGTGCGTCCGCTCGACACGCCGGGGCCGAATGGCGAGCTCTACCAGATGGTGGCGGGCGAGCGGCGCTGGATGGCCTCCAAGCAAGCGCGCAAAGAGATTGTGCCGGCCACCGTAAGGGTGATCAGCGACACCGAGGCGATGGTCCTGACCATCATCGAAAACCTGCACCGGCAGGACCTGAACCCGATGCAGCACGCCCGCGCCTTTTACCGGCTGATGGAAGAATTCCGGCTGACGCAGGAAGACATTGCGCAGCGGGTCGGCATGGCCCGCTCGGTCGTCGCCAATTACCTGCGGCTCACCCGTCTGCCCGAGCTGCTGCAGAAGGCAATCGAAGAAGGACGCCTGAGCTTCGGCCACGCCAAGGTGCTGCTGCCGCTGGCCGGCAGCGAGTCGCTCGATCTGTGCGCGCGCCAGGTGCTGGCCGGCCGGCTCAGCGTGCGCGAGACCGAGGTGCTGGTGGAGGAGTTCCTGCACCCTGCGGCGCCCCAGCCGAAGCCGGAGCGGCAGGTCGATCCCAACGTGCGCGCCGCCGAGGACGAGATCGCCCGCTCGCTGGGCTGCCGCGTGCGCATTAAAGACCGCAACGGCCGCGGCAAGATCGAGATCGAATACCGTTCGCTGGAAGACTTCGATCGCGTGGTGGAAGCGCTGAAGTAATACGCGTCGCGGGCCACGAAGAGCGGGGAATTATCGGCGGAGGCTTAAACCGATGAGAGCGTGTCGCTTGCTCCTGGCGCTGGTACTGGCGGGCGCCTTCTGCATTTGCAGAGCACAAACTTCACGGCCAAGCAATGCGCCGGCGGTTCCGGCGAGCGGCGCCAGCGCCGCGCCATCAGATGGGTATATGAGTACCATTGACGATGCGCTGCGCGCCAAGAACTGGAAAACCGTTGAGGCCGTGGCGCGGCAAATGCTGCAGCAGGAACCAAGACGCTGGGAGCTCTACGCTCCGCTCGGCCAGGCGCAGTCGAACCTGGGCAACTTTGAAGAGGCGCTCAAATCGCTGGCGCGGGGCATCAGTGGCGGGCTTAAGGAAAACGCGGCGACCCCGGAGCCGAAACGGCTGGCCGCCGTGAATGCGAAGCTCGGCGAGATGTACGTCCACCAGGGCAACGCGTACCTGAAATTGCGCAGGAACGACGAGGCGATAGCGGCCTACGCGAAAGCCGCCGAGCGCGATCCGCAGCCAGCGCGGGCCTACTTTAATCTGTGCGCCACCAGCTACAACGTGGGCGATACTGAAGGCGCCATCCGCGCTTGCCAGAACGCCGTCGAGCTTGATCCGGCCAAGGCCGATGCGCATTTCATTCTGGGTTCCTGTTACTTTTCGAAGTCGGAGTTGAAAGACGGGAAAATCAAGATGCCGGACGAGGGGCTCAAGGCGCTACGCAAATATATGGAACTGGCACCCAACGGCCCGCATGCGGCAGATGTGAAGGCGATGCTTGACACGATGAAGTAGGTTGAAGCGGCTGCGGTAAGATCGAGATCGAGTACCGGCCCCGCGAGATTTCGACCGCATCGTGGGGGCGCTGAAGTAGAGAAAAACGGAGTCCTGAGGCAACATCTTCATCCTGAATCGCGGGGAGAAACTTCTTGCAGCCCGTTAAGACATTTGCCGTAGGCCAGCTATACACGAATGACCAAATCCGCTTCACGCTGGGACTCGAAAACCTTGGCGGAATCCGCCCCTCGGTTGATTCGCAGGGGAGGCTGAAGCATCTTGCGATCATGACTTCCGAATTAGACTGCGACCGAAGTCTCTCCGAAAATCCATACGCGGACAGGATTGAGGATGGCGTCTTGCTTTACACGGCAGCCGGGCGCGAAGGCGATCAAAAGCTATCGGGACGGAACAAAAGGCTCATTGAACAGTACGACACCCCGACACCTTTCTTCGGTTTCTCAAATGTCGGCAGGCAAGTATATCGATTCCTCGGCCTACTCGAATTGGTCAGACACTATCGAGACGTTCAAGCGGACATAAGAGGGAAAATCCGAAGCGTCTGGATGTTTGAGTTCAGGATCCATTCAGCCCTTACCGAAATGCCTGTCGATGATGCGCGCCTGATTGCGCTGTCCTTCTTCCAGAACAAAACATCGCAGGAAGATCAGGCTGACGAGGATCCAGTGCCGTCAGCCATCTCTCAATTACCTGAGTCGGAAGTGGAACAAGTTCGTTCAAAGTTACTGGCTCTCTCGCCTTTAGATTTCGAGAGATTCACGGGCCGATTTTTTGAATTGAGCGGCTTCAAGCGGGTCCATACCACTTCATTCCAAGGCGACGGTGGAATTGACTTGGAAGCGTACGTTGATGGCGAGGACTTGTTCTTTGGTGGAACACACATCCAAGCCCAGGTAAAGAGATGGAGACATACCGTTAGCAATGTTGAAATAAATGGTTTTCGGGGCGCTTTAGCGAGCACCGCTAAAGGGGTATTCATTTCGACAGGTTATTTCAGCAGAGCTGCCACGCAGGAAGCCACTCTTCCATTCAAGCCGACCATTGCATTAATTGATGGTCGGCGTTTGGCGATGACCTGCCTCAAAAAGGCTTGTTTGCCGTGATAAGACAGCGCCCGCTGGAGCATATCAACGCATGACGCGCTGGCCGGTGGCCCATTTGAGCCCCGCTTTTGGGCGTGAGTGGGGACTTTTGTCCGAGCTAAGCCAGCGTCGTGCCTTGGGGATTGAAGCGCTTCTACGACTCCGGGCAGACCCAAGAATGGATGTTGCGCGGGCGTGTGCGCGGAGCACTGGATAGTTCAATGCTAACCGGGAACTGCCCCACTCAAGCCAAAATCAGGCTTGAATGGGCCACCGGCCTGCCTGCCAATCCGACCCTCGGGGCGCAGCTCTACTCACTCTTCCCAAAATTGCAGTTCTGGAATAAGATGGCGCCCGCCCGGACACCCGTCTTTTCCTAGCGCAGCGCGCAGAGCCAGTGCGACAGGTTATTTCGCTGGCTTATGCGGACAATTGCCTGCCGCGGGGGTCCGAGACATTTCCAACCGTTAGCTGGGAGGGGGGCATGAACGCACTGGTTCTGGTCTTCGTGGCGCTGCTGGTATTTGCGATTGGCTACCGGTATTACGGGCTCTTTCTGGCGCAGAAGGCGCTGGGCCTGGACATGCGGCGGGCGACGCCGGCGGTGACGATGGATGACAACCATGATTATCATCCGACGAATAAGTTTGTGTTGTTCGGGCATCACTTTGCGGCGATTGCCGCCGCCGGTCCGCTGCTGGGACCGGTGCTGGCGGCGCAGTTCGGTTACCTGCCGGGGGCGCTGTGGATCCTGATTGGCGCGGTGCTGGCGGGGGCGGTGCATGACATGGTGGTGCTGTTCGCCTCGGTGCGTCACCAAGGGCGGAGCCTGTCGGTGATTGCCGAATGCGAGGTGGGCAAAGTGGCGGGAGCGGTGGCCTCCTTCGCCTTCCTGTTCATTCTGATCCTGACGCTGGCCGGGCTGTCGATCGCGGTGGTGAACGCGATGTTTGAAAGCTCGTGGGGACTGTTCACCGTGCTCATCACCATACCGATTGCGCTCTTGATGGGCTTGTGGATGCACAAGATACGCCCGGACGACATCGTGGGCGGCAGCGTGATCGGCGTGGTGCTGCTGTTTATCGGGATTCTGGCGGGACCCTACGTGGCGGCGTCGCCCTTCTGGTCGCACCTGCTGTCGCTGTCGAAAAACCAGATTGCGATCAGCATTCCGGTCTATGGGTTCATCGCCTCGGTGCTGCCGGTTTGGATGCTGCTGTGCCCGCGCGACTATCTGTCCACATATCTGAAGCTGGGGACCATCGCGCTGCTGGCGGTGGGAATTTTCTTTGTTCATCCGACGCTGCTCATGCCGGCGCTGACGCCGTATATCCATGGCGGCGGGCCGGTGATACCGGGAAAAGTTTTCCCGTTCGTATTTATCACCATTGCCTGCGGGGCGCTGTCGGGATTTCACGCCATCATCGGCACGGGCACGACGCCGAAGATGGTGCCCAACGAGAAGGACATTCTGTTCATCGGCTACGGCGCGATGCTGGCGGAAGGCTTCGTGGCCATCATGGCGCTGATCGCGGCCTGCGTGCTGGTGCCGGCCGACTATTTCGCGATCAATGCATCGCCGGCGGCATTCAAGGCGCTGAACGTGTCGGTGGTTCATCTGCCGGAGCTGGCGGCGGCAGTTGGAGAGAAGATACAGGGGCGGCCGGGCGGGGCGGTATCGCTGGCGGTAGGCATGTCGTATATCTTCTCGGGCGTGCCTTTCATGAAACACCTGATGGGCTACTGGTACCACTTCGCGATCATGTTTGAAGCCGTTTTTATTCTTACGGCGGTGGACACGGGAACGCGCGTGGGGCGCTTCCTGCTGCAGGAGATGATCGGCAAGGTGATCCCGAGGGTGGGCGAGGTGCACTGGATGCCGGGGATCGTCTTGACGAGCTTTCTGTTCACCGGGGCCTGGGGGTACCTTGTCTACACGGGAGACATTGCGACGATCTGGCCGCTGTTCGGCATCAGCAATCAGCTGCTGGCGTCCAGCGCGCTGATTATCACCACCAGCATGCTGATTCGGCTCGGCAAGGCGAGGTACGCCTGGGCGACCGCGGTGCCGGGCGTGTTCATGGCGTTCGTGACGGTATACGCCGGATACCTGAACATCGTGGACAATTATCTACCCAAGAAGCTTTACCTGTTGACGGGGCTGTCGATTGTGGTGATCGTATTGGTGCTGATCGTGCTGGTGGCGACCGTGCAACGCTGGATCGAGCTGCTCAAGGCGAAGGAGCTGGTGCGGCTCCCGGATGATGTGCCCATAATGTTGACCGCCCAACAATTGGCGAAGGCGGGAATTCGGGAGAAAGACATGGCCGCCGCTGCGGGGGATTGAGCGGCTGCGGGAAAAGGTGGTTGCCAGGAACCGGAGTGCCCGTTCCCGTTGATCTGGCGGGAGTGGGCACTCGTCACTTTGGGGAGAGCAGGCTGTCGCTGGAGCAGATGAGTTGCGGCAGGAACCAGGAAGACGGAGAACCCTATGTCGAGCGGTGCGATTGCCGGCGGACGCCAAGTTGAGGCTGGCATACTGGCGCGGCTGGAGCGGTTGCCGATTTCGCGTCTGCTGGTGCGGGCGCGGCTGATTGTCGGCGCGGCCACTTTCTTTGACGGCTACAACACGCTGGCCATCGCCTACGTGCTGCCGGTGCTGGTGCGCATGTGGCACCTGCCGCCGAAGCAGATTGGTTACATCATCTCGGCGGGATACCTGGGGCAGCTGGTCGGGGCCTTCTTCTTCAGCTGGCTGGCCGAGCGCGTCGGACGCCTGCCGGTGCTGATGTACACGATTGCCATCTACGCCGTCTTCGGGATTCTCTGTATTTTCTCGTGGGACGCCACGTCGCTGATGGCCTTCCGCTTTGTGCAAGGCATCGGCACGGGCGGCGAAGTGCCGGTGGCAGGCGCATATATTAATGAGTTCGTGGGGGCCAAGGTGCGCGGCCGCTTCTTCCTGCTCTACCAGGTGATCTTCCCGGTGGGACTGGCGGCGGCCGGAGTGGCCGGATATTTTCTGGTTCCGCTGTTTGGCTGGAAGGTGCTGTTCCTGATTGACGCAGTGCCGGCGCTGCTGCTGCTACCGCTGCGCTGGTCGCTGCCGGAGTCGCCGCGCTGGCTGCTGGCGAAGGGAAGAGCGAAGGAGGCCCAGGCTTTCGTCGAGCAGGCCGAAGCCGAGGCCGTGCGCGCCGGAGTCGCCCTGGCGGAGCCGAAGCCGCTTGCGCTCAAGGCCCGCGCCGCCGGTCCCCGGGCGCGCTACCGCGATTTGTTCAAGGGCATCTATCTGCGCCGGACGCTGGTGCTGGCCGTGCTGGCGACCTGCGCCTACCTGGTGAACAACGGGCTGATCACCTGGCTGCCGACGCTGTATCGCAATTACTTCCACGTCTCGCTGAAGACCAGCCTCGGCTACGGCTTCGTCACTTCCGGGATCGGCGTGCTGGCCTCGATCGCCTGCGCGCTGTTGATCGATCGGGTGGGGCGCAAGCCGTGGTACGTCGCCGCCGCCCTGCTGCCGGTGATTCCGCTGGTGGTGCTGGCGGTGATGGGGACGGCGTCGGCGGTGCAGGTGCTGGTGCTGGCCTCGTGCGTTTACGCCGTCATACAGACGATCAGCTTCTCGCTGTTCCTTTACAGCGCCGAGCTGTATCCGACACGAATGCGGGCGCTGGGGGTGGGCATGGGCAGCGCCTGGGTGCGCATCGGCTCAACGGTCGGTCCGATGATCGTGGGCGTGATCGTGGCGGGCTACAGCGTGCGGTGGGTGTTCATCATTTTCGCCATGGTCTGCGCGGCGGGCGGCACGGTCTGCGCCATGTTTGCGCTGGAGACCAAGGGCCGCGTGCTCGAGGAGCTTTCGCCGGAATAGGATGCCTGGCTGGAATCACCACAGCGAGGGGAAGGGAAGCAAGCATGGGAGAAGGGCGCCGGTGAGCGCGTGGTTCACCCGGCGCCCTTCCTTTAGGAGCCGAACCGGGAAGCGCGAGCGCGATCGGCAGCCAGTGGATTGGCTATCGTCGCTCGACGCGCAGCTTGACGCGCTCCGGATTTGCCTATAGTTTGTTGCCGGCAGCAGAGGGTGCACGGCGGGCTGCGGCAAGCCAGGAATCATTGCTTAGGGGCGGGGCACAATCATGAAAAAGATCATTTCGACGATTTTATTGAGCGTGCTATGCGCGGTTGTTGCCATGGGAAGCCTGGCGATGGCACAGGGGAATCCCGGCGCTGCGGCGGATCAGATGGTTCCAGCCGACGCGGACACGCTCCTTGGGCAGGAGAAGATTCCGTCCGGAGCGCGGGTCTTTATAGCGTCCATGCCGAACGGCTTCGACAACTATATCAGTGCTGGCCTGCAACAGAAGAAAGTCCCCGTCGTTGTTGTCGTTGACCGCAGCAAGGCCGAGTTTGAAATTACCGGGGTGTCGGAAACAGACAAGGCGGGATGGGCGAAGATGCTCTTCCTGAGCTCACAGAACTCATCAGAGACGGCCAGCGTGAAGATGGTCAACCTGAAGACGGGCAATGTCGTGTTTGCCTATTCCGTTCACAAAGCCAATTCGGTGCGCGGCAAGCAGAGCGCCGGTGAGGCCTGCGCCAAGCATATCAAGCAAAAGATTGTGGATTAATTTTCGCCGGTGATGGAGAGAAAAACATGAAGCGATGCCTGTGCTGCCTGGTGTTCCTGTTCACTTTCTGCGCGCTGTCGCTGGTCGCACAGACGCAAGCAAAGGCTGAGGAATCCACCGTGATCCCCAGCGGGGCCAAGGTGTTTGTCGCGCCGATGCCGGACGGTTTTGATGAATCCATGAAATCTGCCATCCTGAAGAAACAGGTGCCGGTAACCCTCGTCGAGAAGCGGGACGAGGCGGAATTCGAAATCACGGGATATTCGGAGACGCAGAAAGCGGGCACCGCCAAGATCCTGATCACCGGCAGCTGGCATTCGCAGGAGACGGCCAGCGTTAAGGTGGCAAACCTGAAATCCGGCGTGGTGGTTTTCGCCTATTCCTATCACACCGCCAACTCGGCCCACGGCAAGAAGACCAGCTCGGAAGCCTGTGCCAAGCACCTGAAGACGAAGATCGAAAGCGGAAATTAGTTCGGAGAAAAAAACAGGCCCGGACAAAGAGGCAGCTGCGTTGAGGCTGCGTCTCACCCGGGCCATAGTTTTTGCGCCGCCGATAGACGCTGGAGACAGCGTGCGACGCGCCGCCCCAGACGGCTGTTGTTGCCGCTACTTCCGAGGCCCAAACTCCTCACTGGCTCCCGCCGATATGGCGAGTGAGCCAGCGGAAAAGCGCTGATTCACAACCCGACCATTAGCTCGTGCGCTTGCGGCGCTTCAGCCAATGCCGGCCAATGCCGAGCAACCCGGTTCCGAACAGCAGTAGCGTGCCGGGCTCAGGCGTTATCACCATGAATTCCTGATAAGTCCCGTTGGGATCGCTCAGGATGCTGATGTTGCTGAAGTTAATGCCCTGCCAACCGGCGGCCTGCAGGTTCTTTGCGGTCGTGACCCAACTGTTGTTGTTGCCGAGAGGATCCGTGTTGTTGGCCAGATACCAAACGGCAGTCTGGATCGCCGTGCGCTTGGCCGTCGTGGTGCCGGGATCCATGTAGCCGGTATCGAACAGGAGGTAGGCCATTTCCTGATAAATGGCCAAACTGCCGGCACCGAGAGAGCCGTAGAGCCGGGTGCCGTTCATGTTGCCGCCGGCCAGAGAAGTTACGTTAACTGTCCAGCTGGTGCTCCAGGGAGCGGTATGGTTCGGGTCGACGCAGTAGAGATCGACTGCAACGCCATTGAGGGCGCCGGCATACGGGCTGATGTAATAGCCGTTGTAAGACTCGCCGGTAATGGCGTGATTGCCGAAATCCAACATGGCGGTATCAGCACGGGCACCAACGGCGACAAAAACAATCAGGCAGCAGAGCAGTATCTTGGCAATCTTCATGATCGCACCTGTCAAAAAATGGAAATGCATGGGGCCGGTGAACGAACATATATATGCAATCCCAGCGCCAGATAAGAGTTCGGGGAGAAAGGCGGTTTAGGCTAAATTTAGCCGTTTATTTGTAATGATTTACGAGAATATAAAATCGCGACGATCCAACTATACGCAACGTTTTGCACATTTATAGCAAACACTCTTCCTATTATTGGGTCAAGAGAAGGGAAGAGAGGTTCCGCGCCGCGAGCCCGGCGACGGCAGTGTCGGGGCGATGCAATGGCTATTTGGCGGGGGACTGGCTCCAGGTGCGGCCGCCGTCCGCAGTGCTCCACTGCTCTCCCCGCGAGGTGGTGACGGTGCCGGCCAACGGATTGGCGAAGCCGAGCCGAGTAATGGCATCTTGCACTGGCTGTTGCGGCTCGCCGACCGGCACGCGCTGCCAGGTGGATCCGCCGTCGGAGGAGTGATAGAGCGCGCCGCCGCTGCCGCCGGCCCAGAGGTTCGGGCCAAGGTGCGCCACGCTGCGGAAGGAGACGCCGGCGGCGACCTCAACCGTCTGCCAGGCCAGCTGGTCAGACGAGCGCTGCAGCTTTCCCTCGGGGGAGATGCTCCAGAAGAATGGAGCGGGGGATGCCTTGGCGGCGATGCCTTTGGAAGCCGGGGCGCGTTCTTCGGCGCGCACGGCTTCGCGCTGCGTCAGGGCGGCCATGGCCGACTGCTCGGTAACGCGTTTGCGGGCCACGGCATCAGCGCGGGATGACTGGGCTGCGGCGTACTTTGCAGAACCTTCATTCGGGAGCGCTCGATCCCCACCAGGCGCATAGGCGGGGTTCGGCGGAGGCCCCGCGGTGGCCATGGCGGGACGGCTCGCCGTACCGCCAACGGCGGCGGCGGGTGGCGAAGGGGGTGGCGGAGGAACGCCGGCGGCGCGGAAGGCGTCGTTGCTCTCGATCCGGCTGCCGGAGGCATCCAAACCAGCGGCGTAGGAGCGCACGGGGGCTGTCGGCTCGGTGCGGCCCGGCTCCTGTCGAGGGGCGCGCTTGGCAATATGAGTGTCGCGCGGCGCTGCCGCGGGTGGGGCCGGCACGGGGGCGGGAGCCGATTCGGCGGGTGCGGCACTGGCGGCAGACTGGCTGGCAATCTTGGCAAACTGCCGGTTCCAGGTAAGCCAGTTAGGCTCGGAACGATGCAGCCACAGGGCGGCGGAGACCACGACCAGTGCCGCCAACCCCGTGCCCCAGCGGAACAGCTGAGGCACGGCAAACCAGCCGCGCCGCGTTGCCACCGGAGCCGGAGCAGCCGAACTAAGGGGCGGCAGTGCCAGAGCAACCACCTCGCGGCAGAGGCCGCACTGCGCCAGGTGGGTCACCACGCGCCGGCGTTCGCCTTCGGTCAGCGACTGCTCACGGAAGGCTGCCAGCAGCTCGGCATCCGGGTGAACACCTGCGTCGCTGGCGGCGGTTGCTGCCAAGCGGTTGCGCACGGATTGGGGAAGCTCAATCATGGTTTCCTGTCGGACTCGGTTCCTATCCTGGTTGCTCCCTCCACTCGCCTCAACTCGTGTCCTGTTTAGAGAACGGAGACGCGGGCGGCTCTTGCACAGAGAATGATGACGCGGAAGCCGCCGTCGCTGGCGGTGGCTTGGCCCCGAGGTGCCCGCG
>Ga0316217_10003006_pt1 | contig 19708 bp, 12 predicted proteins | sample 1anoAmetaG_FD_203633 | JGI IMG/M metagenome (GOLD analysis project Ga0316217, IMG submission 203633) | Freshwater microbial communities from Trout Bog Lake, Wisconsin, USA - 1anoA | ecosystem: Environmental > Aquatic > Freshwater > Lake > Hypolimnion/Profundal zone | place: USA: Wisconsin...
AGAAACTCGCAGACCTGGAAAGCCGGTGGACCTCTCCGGGCGGACGATCCTGCTCCCTCTCCCTCGGGAGAGGGCTGGGGTGAGGGGAATCGCGGTGTCACCTCATTTCCACGGTTTCAGGAGTCCTGAGACTAAACGGCCGCCGGAGGAAGGTCAGGCGTCGGGACCCAAAAGCGTTCATTAACGGGTTTCGCTAAAGCCCTGAACCAACCCGCCGATAAGGGCGCTGTCCGTGTTACTATAATCATTACAACAATACGCACTTATGACCATATCAAACGTCTCCATGAGCAGCATGACCCCCACGCCCCCTCCCGCGACCGCTCGTCCCGCGGCCGGGGCCGCGGCTTCCCGCCCGGATAACGATGGCGACAACGACGGCGGAGCTAAAGGCGCCTCCGCAGCCGGCGGCGATGTGGATTCGCCCGTCGAATCCCTGCTAAACGTCACGGCGTGAGGCCCGGCTTTCTCCGGCCCAGCTTGCCGGGAAGAGCCCGGCGGCTGGGCCGCGAGAGATCGCTGGTCGGAAGCCCTTGCGGTCGCTTCTTAGTCGCTGTCTATTTGACCGGCTGGAGCGGACGGGGCGCGATGGGAGGCGCGGGGGGCAGGTCGCGCGGGTCTTTGGCGATTTGCTCCAGCAACCCGTCCACCGCGCGATCCAGTTGCAGGTCATGGCCGTGAATTAAGCCATCGGGGGCCAGATCGATTTCGACATCGGGGTCGACGCCGTGGCCTTCAATGATCCAGGCCTTGCCCCGGGGGTCCCAACCGCCAAATTCAGGCTGGGTAATCATCCCGCCATCGCGAAGCGGTTTGTCGCCGCGGATACCCACCCAACCGCCCCAGGTGCGCGTGCCGATAACGGGGCCGAGTTTGAATTCCTTGAACCCGAGGGCGAGCGTCTCGCAATCGCTGCCGCCCTGACGGTTGATGAGCGCGGCCAGGTGGCCGGGGAGGACGCGCGAAGGAACGGTGTCGACGTTGCCGTGGCGGGTCCCGCCAATAGCCAATAACTTGCGGTCCAGGTGGGCCAGAATCATCGGGGCGACAAACCCGCCGTGATTCCAACGGTCATCAATGATCAAGCCGCGTTTGCGCGCCTGGAACGGGTAATCCCGGGCAAACTCCCGGAGCCCGCGAGCGTCCATGTCGTAAAGGTGGATGTAGCCGACCTGGCCCTTGCTCTTCTGATCGACGTATTCGCGGTTTTCCCGGACCCAGGTGGCGTAGCGGATACGGGTGTCCTCGGCCACGGGCTTCACGACGACACGACGGGCGGCTTTGAGGCTGGGCGCATCGCTGATCGAGAGCTCGACTTCGTGTCCGGCGCGATCGGCCAGGCGTTTAAGGTAATCCTCGCCTTTGGCGAGCGGCTTGCCGTCGATCGCGACCAGCCATTGGCCGGCTCGCACCCGCAGATCGGCGCGGGCCAGGGGCGAACTCCAATCAGGCATCGGGTAATCGCCGCGGTAGATCTTCAGGATCTGCCAAAAACCGCTCTCCGGGTCATAGCGAAAGTCGGCGGCCAGCAGACCGGCGCCGACCTTCTTGCCGGCGCGAATGTCGCCGCCGCCGTGGTAGGCATGGCTCACGTTGAGTTCGCCGAACATTTCGCCGAGGCAATCCGCCAAGTCGCCGCGGGAGGCGATGCGGTCGGCCAGGCCGCCGTATTGCTTCCAGACGCCCGGCCAATCAACGCCGTGCATCTTGGGGTCGTAAAAGAAATCCCGCTGCAGGCGCCAAGCCTCGTGGAGCATCTGCTTCCACTCTTCGCGCGGGTTGACGCGCAGCGACCAGCCCGAAAGGTCGACCTTGGCCTCCTTGGCCTCATCGTCTTTGGGCGCCGCGGTTGCCCCCGCCTCCAGACGAACAAACCCGTCCTTGGTCTGATAGACCAGGACTTTGCCATCGAGCGAGACCGCGTAAGCCTTAACGTCGGAAGTCAGGGTGGTAAGTTTCTCTTTCTCGAGGTCATACGTCTGGAGCTCCGAGGTCGGCTCTTGCTCGGCAGCGTCTTCTTTGAAAGGCATCATGCCCCGATTGGGCGTCTTCAGCCAATGCAGCTTGCCCTCCAGGGCGTAGAGATCGGAATAATTCCCGGGCTCAACCGGCGCCTGCACGAACCGGTCCATCAACCCGTCGAAATCGATCGTGATCGGCTCGACCTTTTCCTCCTTCGGCTTGTCCTTCTCCTTTGGGTCCTTATCCTTATCTTTATCTTTGTCTTCGGGCTTGGCGGGATCCAGGTCGCCGCGGGGCGCGAAGGGCAGCTTGCCGTCGGCTTGGAGGGCCAGAACGCAGGGCAAAGTGGCGTCGTTCACAATGAAGCGCGCCTCGAACTTGTCGAGGAAAGGATTGATGAAGCGATCGGACAGGAAGAAAAGGTATTTGCCTTTGGGCCCCCACGCGGGAAACGAGGCGTTATAGGCCGGTTCGGTGGCGGGATAGGACTTCGAGGTCTGTCCGTCCCAGATGCGGATCTGGGTCAGCAAATTGGACTGCAGAATTTCATAGGCCAGGTAGCGGCTGTCCGGCGACCAGGTGTAGCGGGTGATCTCGTATTCGCCCCGGTCGATGACGGCGGTCAGGCCGTTGGCGACATCCGTGACGCGGATCTGGTATTTCTCATCGCCCCAGGCGAGCGACTTGCCGTCCGGCGACCAGGCGGGCGCGAAATGCCAACCCGGCTCGACCTGCCCGATTTGTTTGGGCGCCTCGCCATTGTCCGCCGCGCGCAGGAGCAATTGTTGCTCGCCGTCCACCTCGGTCCAGGCGGCAATCGTCTTGCCATCCGGCGCAAAGGCCGGGAATTGGGTGCGGGCGGCGCTGCTCTCGGTGATGCGGCGAATAAGCCCCTTCTTTTTCGTGCGAGCCACGAACAGGTCACCGCGCGTTTCGAGAACCATGCGCTCGCCGTCTTTGGAGAGCGCCCAGCCCTTGAGGTAGGCCTGGGGATCCACGAAGCGTTCGCGGGTCTGCAAGCGGTCGCTTGGCAATTGAATGGGAACCATTTCATTACGGCCGGAGGCGATGTCATAAACCCAAATATCCATTTTGTGCTGATAGACGATTTTGCCGTCGCCCAGTGATGGCCAACGCACATCGTAATCTTCGAAGTCCGTCAACCGCTTCACCTCGCCGCCCTCCGGGTTCATCGAGGCCAGGTTGGGCCGGCCCCAGCGATCGGTCACAAAATAAATCCGCCCGTCCTGGTTCCACATGGGGAAAGCGCTCTTGCCGTCGTAGCGGCTGACTTCCGCGAAGTTCAGCGGCTCGAGGGCGCCCACATAGATCTTTTCCGCCTCGCCGCCCTTGTAGCGCTTCCAATTATGGAACTCGAGCCCGATCTTCTGCATGGCGATGCGGCTGCCATTGGGCTCGAAGCTGATCCAGGCGGCGGGTTCGAGCGGGATGAGTTGGGGCGCTCCGCCTTCGGGAGCGATGGTGTAGATCCGGAAATCGTTGTTGGGCGTGTCGCGACGACTGCGAAAGAGGATCTTGCCGTCGGGGGTCCAGCCCAGGGCCTGATCGGGAGCGGGGTGATAAGTGAGACGAGTGGGTTCGCCGCCGGCAACCGTCATCACATAGACGTCGTCGTTGCCCTCATACTGCGCGGTAAAGGCAATCAGGCGGCCGTCGGGCGAGATTTTGGGAAAGATCTCCTCGCCTTCATGAGCCGTAAGCCGCAGGGCCACGCCGCCGCTCGAGGGCGCCTTCCACAAATCCCCCTCGGCAGAAAAGACTATGATGCCCTTGCCGATGGACGGGTAGCGGTAGAACCCATCCGGCGGAATCTCTGCCGCGAACGCAGGAAACAACGCCCCCACAGAAACCGCGAACGCCACGGAAACCATCCATCTCGTCATCGTTTGCATTCCCACCCAATACCTCCAGTCCGGCGGAAACGCAAGGAACGCCCCGTCCGGGGGCGGAATTAAAAGCGCCGGTCGACGCAAGCGCCAGTAGCGCCGGTTTTTCAACCCAATGCGATTGGGTTCAATCAACCCGGCAATGGACTAAAGCCAGCGCGTCAAAACGCTCCACGGAGGAATCAGGCGACCGGGGGAAGATAGTGTGTCGGAAATCCTTCCACTCTCCTGCGGGGCATGGGCTGTTAGCGCTTGTGATTGATTACAATACACTTACGAATCGTAGGAAGGCTTACATCACGCTCCGGGCGAGGTGACCGTCGGATTTCCTTACACAAGGCCCTCGTGTTCACAACCACGACTCGAGCTGGAAGTCAGGAGTTCATTCATGGGTGTAACTCGTTTTTCAACAGCGTGTTACGAATGCCATCCGCGCCCGTCTGCACAGGCGGTCTAATGGTTTATATAATGTGGCACGCTTGCTGCTGTGGGCTTCACATTGTTTGTTTCTGAAGGAACAGGCATACACTAAATAACCATACATAATACGGATCATCAACTCATGATTAGCAACATTGACCGGCGGATGGCCCGCGCGAGCGGCATCCTGTTAGCCGTCACCACGCTGGCCGGCGCGAGGGCCCTGGCGGCGGATGTCGGATACACTCTGGACGTAACCACCCTCTACCAATATGGGGCGCCCGCAAACGTCCTCAACGGGTATTCCGGCGGTCCGGATACGGGATTCTTTACCATCCAAAACGATGGTAGCTCCACGTTCACTGGGACCATTGGAGACATTGCTCACGCCGGAAACGGAGGCGACTATAGCTTCACCTCCGCGCCCCTCACACTTGCCCCCGGCCAGTCGGCGACTTTCGGCGTGAACAATGAGAGCAGCAATCAGGGCGGGTACAATGGGCCGACTGGAAGCGCGCAGCCGGGCGTCCAAATCGACATCTCCGGGTCCATTGCTTTGGGCGCTAACAGCGAAGGGGTCAACCTATCGGTCAACGACGCCGACATTCATTCGGGAGTTCCCCGGACTTCCCCCGGGTCGGGCCTGGTGTCAGACAGTTATGTTTTGCAGGGCGGCGACCCGCGGGGCAACGACAATGGCGATGCGTACGAGACGACCCAGGCTAATGGGCAGTATCGGTTCTTCCAACCAGCGAGCGGCGTACCCGAGGCGAGCAGCACCGTCGCCATGTTAGGCATGGCATTGGCTGGCTTGGCGGGATTGCGTCGTCGTTTCGTGAAATAGTCCAAGGCATCCTGCCGTCATCCGTTTGGTGGTTTGGATAAACGGGAGGGTTTTCGATCAAGGCCGGCATTATAACGCCGGCCTTGCTTTTTCGCGCCGAAGCTTCCCGAAGAGGCCGAACGGGCGCGTTCCGAAGGCTCCCTGGCGTGAATGATCCCGGTCGGACACTGAGATGAACCGATCCACAGCGACCGACCATTAGTTACATCAAGGGAGACAGCCGCAGGGTCGAGAAATCCCGCCGCTCAGCGGGACGCCCGCGCGTCAATCGGTAATCAGGTGCAGGCTGACGATGGCCAGGATGCCGCCCGCCACCAAGGTAGCCCCGGCGATGAGGATCGTGGCCAGGCGTCGTCGGGCGAAGGCCAGCATCGCCCACAAGGCCTCTCGAAACTCTAGATGACGCCGCAATCTCTCCGGCCGCAGGCGTAATCACTACCCGGGCTTTTGGGTCCAGTGCTCATGGCGCGCGAGAAGTTCCCATTCCTTGAACCATTCCGTCTCCCACCATTGAAGGTTATCGTTCATGGACCCTATCTTACCCGTTCGGGGAGATAAGCGGCAATCGGGGCAGCCGGGTAAAACCGTCCCGGGGATTCCCTGGGCCGGGTTTGATACCCACCTCGCTGTTGGCTTTCCGAGGCGCCAAGGTAGGATGAGGACTGCGGGTTGGAGCGTGAGTTACGCGATCCAGGCATCGTTTCCGTTAAGTGAAGTAATGTCGGATCCCTTTACGGATCCACGATACCCGCCTTAAGCTACTGACCGCGCACGTGTTAGGAATCCCGAGAACACGGAGCCGGTCGGATATCGTCGGATTCTCTTACAGCGCCTACGGTTCCACTGCCTGGTACGCATTTGTTTATCACCTTCGCAAGCAGCTCATCGATAATGCTTTATGCGCGGCGTCACCATTCGATCGCTTAACTGGCACCTCCGATGCTTCATTAGTTCAATCTATGAAACCTCACTCACTCATACTTGGCGCCACTACCTTGGTTGTTGCGATGGCTGCAAATGGCGGCGGTGCGAATCTCATCGTCAACGGCTCGTTCGAGCAGGGGAATTTCGATTATACCGGAACGGGGTGGTCTTGGAACAGCGTGCCGGCCGGTGATTCAACGAAAGTGACGGGTTGGACGGCGGCTCAATATGGGTTCGACTGGCATCGCGCTGTGGAATTCGGCCCTGCATTTGACGGAAACATGATGGTCGATTTGACTTATGGAAGTCTACCCGGAGGCATCTCCCAGACCTTTGCCACCGTACCCAGCCAGGAGTACACCCTCACGTTCGCCTTGGCGGGTCCGGATGACACTTACGGCAACCCACGGAAGGTGAACGTCTCCGTCGCCGGGGACACCGCTTCCTTTGAACAGGCGGCGTCGCCCGCCGTGCCGGGTTCGACGCAGCCAGTAGCGACCCTGGTGTGGGGAGTAGAGACCATGAGTTTCATGGCCAGCGATGCGTTCACGACCCTGACTTTCACAGGCGACTACAACGGCGTTCCCTGGGGCCCGGTGATCGACGATGTCAAGGTGGAATCCGCAGGAGTGCCGGAGGGTGGCACCACTTTATGCCTGCTGGCTTTTGGGTTCGCTCTGCTCGCGGCCTTCCGCCGAGTGTCGAGTTCACCTTGCCTGCGCTGACTGACGGTTCCCGGACAGGCCCCTGTGCCGCCTGTGGCGCTGAGCCGCTGATGAGCCTGGTTTTCCGCTAGCGCGCCGAGACCGGTGGCGAGGTAATAATTGGGTGTGGCGGCGTACCGCCCGGTGTGGCATCAAAGAACTCCGGCGAGTACTGGATCCCGGGCTCATAGACCTGACCGGGACTACCTGCCAACCCCGCGTCGGCCGGGGCCTGCTCTACTCCTGCCCAGCGCTGGATTACGCCAGCGCAACCGGCCCTTTCCCCTGCCGAGGGGACGGTCAAAACCCCGCTGGATCGCCGGGGAGCCGAACGGGGGCCGGATCGCTCCGACTCTGATTTTGCGTCTCCGTGCTGAATCCGCCTTTATTTCTCCCCCATCCCTTCTTCCCCTTTACGCGCTCCGCTTTGCGCCTTAGTTTCTAGCCCTGACGGCAGTTTGAAATTGTGAAAAAAGTTCGTACGATTCCCACGCGCAGCGGGCTGGACCTGCAGGTCGAGACCGCCTGGACCGAAGATCAGATTGAAGTGACGTTCCTGGCGCCGGTCGCCCGGCCTTGCGTGCTGCATTGGGGAGTTCGTTCCCCGGAGCGGGACGGTTGGAAGGCGCCGCCGGCGTCCCTGTGGCCGCCGGGCACGGTTGCCTTCGGCGCCGAGGCGGTGCAGACTTCGTTCGACCGCCAAAATGGAGCGGCCCGGGTGGTGATCCGTTTCGCGGCGCCTACGCCGTATCGGTCGCTGGATTTTGTATTGTTTTTCCCGCAGGAAAAACGTTGGGACAACAATGGAGGCCAGAACTATCGGGTGGAACTGGAGGCGTCCCCGACGGCGCCCGGGCTGGAAACCCTCGGGACGCTCGCCTCCCTGGCGGAAGAGATCCTGCGCGCGGAAACCCATAACTCCTGGACCCTGATGCACCGGTTCAATCGGTGTTATGACCTGCTGGGCCAGGCGCGCGGAGACCGCGAAGGGCTGGCGCTGGTGTTCGTCTGGCTGCGCTTTTCGGCGATCCGCCAGTTGACCTGGCAGCGGCGTTACAATACCCAGCCCCGGGAACTGGCTCACGCCCAGGATCGGCTGACGCAAAAGCTGGCGGACCTTTATCGGTCCGAACGCGCAAGCCGGCCGCTGCTGCGACTGATCCTGACCACTGTGGGGCGCGGCGGCGAGGGCCAGCGCATCCGGGACGAAATCCTCCAAATTATGCATCGCCACCACGTCAAGGAGGTCAGCGGGCATTTCCTGGAGGAGTGGCACCAAAAGCTGCACAACAATACCACCCCCGATGATGTGGTCATCTGCGCCGCGTACCTCGAGTTCCTGCGCAGCAACGGGAACGCGGATCGTTTTTACCAGGTCCTGAGCGAGGGCAACGTGAGCCGTCAGCGGCTCGAGAGTTTTGAGCGCCCGATCCGCAGCCGGCCGGATTTTGTCGGTCATCTCAAAGAGGGCCTGATTCATGACTTTGAACAGTTTCTGCGAATCCTGAAGGCGGCGCATTGCGGGACGGACTTTGAGACGGCGTTTCAGGCGGCGCGCGGACGGCTCGATGGACACGAGCAAGGGCTGATGAACTGGATTGCGGGTCATCGCCACGAGGGCGCGGGCGGGGTGGTGAACCTCGCGGGGCGGATCAGCGAAGTGCGGCGCCGAATCGCCTCCCGGCTCGAGGGCGGGGAGGGTCTCCGCGAACTCCTCTACCTGGATCTGGCCTTGGAGCAGGAATTGCGGGGCGCGGTGGAGCGGAACCTCCATCTCCACCTTTCGGGCGACGCGCTGGCCGAGCTCATCGGGTTGACCCTCGAGAACCTGGGGTTCGTCGGGAGCGACGCGGAGATGGCGGCCGGCGCGCGACTTTGGAACCGGCTCTTAGGGCTGCCCCGTTTCGGGGCGGAATGGTCGTTGCGCGCCAAAGCGGCAGCCGACCATATTGGCAATGCCTTGGGCGAGGCGCTGGACCGGCTCTACCGCCTGCTGCAGCCCAAAGCGGAACTTCTGGGACGGGGCTTCCAGGCGGAGGCCTGGAGCATCAACCTGTTCAGCGAGGAGGTCGTGCGCGGGAGCAGCCTCGGATTTGCGCTCTCGATGCTCCTGGGCCAACTCGGTCCTATCTTACGGCAGTCGGCTCGGCTGGGGGCGTGGCAGGTCGTCAGCCCCGGCCAGGGGTTTGGCCATTTGGAAGTGGTCGCGTCGCTCCAATCGGTCCAACGCCGCGCCTTCTCCGAACCGGTGGTGCTGGTCACCGACCAGGTCAAGGGGGATGAGGATATACCCGAGGGCGTGACCGCCGTCCTGACCCCGGGCGCCACCGATCTCGTGTCGCACGTGGCGGTGCGGGCGCGCAACGCGAAGGTGCTGTTTGCCACGTGCTACGACCCCGAAGTGCTGGCCGCGGTGAAAGCGTGGCAGGGGCGGCTGGTCAAGGCGGACATCGATGCTTCGGGGGAGGTGCGGGTGGCAGAGGCCGCGGTGGGCGACGGGTCGGCCGGCCAGGTGGCGCGAGCGGACCGACCGGTGCTCCAGAGGCGCCCCTTCACCCAGTACGCCCTCACGATGGAGGAATTCAATGAACGGTCGGTTGGGGGTAAATCACGCCATCTGGCGGAGTTGCGCGGCAAGTTGCCGGATTGGATTTTGCTGCCCGCCTCGGCCGCCCTGCCCTTCGGGGTCTTTGAGCGCGTCCTGGGGCTGCGGTTGAACCAGGAGATCAAGGCCCGCTATGAGGAGTTGGCGAAACAGGCGGAGGAGGGGAGCACGGAAACGCTGGCCGCCCTGCGGGAAACCGTGCTTTCTCTGGCCGCGCCGGAAGAACTCAAGGCCGGCCTGCGCGCGGCCATGGCCCGCGCCGGGTTGCCGTGGCCCGAAGATTGGACGAAGGCCTGGCGCTGCGTTCTACGGGTGTGGGCCTCGAAGTGGAATGACCGCGCCTTCCTGAGCCGGCGCAAGCTGGGCATCCCCCATGACGATCTTTGCATGGCCGTGCTCATCCAGGAAGTCGCGGCGGCGGACTACGCCTTCGTCATCCACACGGTCAACCCGGTGACGGGGCGTCGAGACGAACTGCTGGCCGAGGTCGTTTTGGGGTTAGGCGAGACCTTGGTAGGCAATTATCCGGGCCGCGCCCTGACTTTCGTTTGCGACAAGGTCGGCGGGCCGCCGACGGTGCTCTCCTTCCCCGCCAAGAGCGCGGCTTTGTACGGCGGCGGCTTGATCTTCCGTTCCGACTCCAATGGCGAGGATCTGGCCGGGTATGCCGGCGCGGGCTTGTACGACAGCGTCCTCCTGGAGGAGCCGCGCCGCGCGGTCGCAGACTACTCCGGCGAGCCGTTGGTTTGGGACGCGGCGTTCCAGCGGGAGCTCCTGGCGGGGATTGCCCGCCTCGGGGCCGAGGTCGAGCGAGCCTGCGGTACGGCGCAGGATATCGAAGGGGCGATCGTTGGCAGTCGCTTTTATCTGGTGCAAACTCGGCCGCAGGCCGGGGCGGATTGAAGGTATGTTAGCTATCGGCAACCAGACGTCGTTCTCCGCCCTCACCCCCACCGAGCCTTTTGATTACGCGGTAGCCAATGGCTTCGGGGCCTTCGAGTGGTTTCCCGACAAGCACCCCGGGGCCGGGTGGGACGACGCGGATCTGGACGGCGCGCGACGCGCGGAGATCCGCGACACGGCCCGCGAGGGCGGACTGCGCCTATCGGTTCACGCCCGCCTGGAGGCCAGCCCGTTCGCGTCGGATTCGGAAGTCCTTTTCCACGAGGACATTGAATTGGCGCGCGACCTGGGCGCCGAGTTGATCAATATCCATCTGGATCATGAGCGAGGAGTGGCGGCGTTTGTTGCCGCCCTCAGGCCGCTCTTGAGATGGACCGATGAGGCGGGGCTCATTCTCTCCATAGAGAATACTCCCCCGCATACACCGGAAGACTTCAATGAGTTGTTCGCGGGTCTGGGCGCCCTGGCGGATGCGCCTGTCAGCCACGTCGGCATGTGCTTCGACCTTGGCCACGCCAATCTCTGCCCCGCCACCCGCAACCGCTACCTGGAATTCCTGGATCGACTCGACCGACGCGTCCCCATTCGCCATCTCCATCTGCACGAAAACTGGGGCGATGCGGACGCGCACCTGGCGTTGTTCACCGGCCCCTCGGCCCGAGATGACGCGGGCCTTCGCGGGGTCGTCCAGCGTCTGCAACGGCGAGGGTTCTCGGGCTTGGCCATCCTCGAGCAATGGCCGCAACCGCCCTCGCTGCTCAATGCCGCGCGCGACCGGTTGGCGTCGCTCTGGGAGGCGACTTCCCAGAAGCAAACGAAGGCGGCGACCGTTTCGGAACGGGAGGAAGCTGAGGTCAGCGCTGTCCCCGCGCCCACCGTTCAACCCCTCCCGTCTTCGACCCTTGCTGTTCGGCCGCTGGACGCGCTCCCCGCGGAGCCGCGCTTGCTCGTCCACTCCGCGCCCGCCCGCGCTCCAGCGGCGGAAACCACGGCGCCGTCCGCCTCAACAGCGGACCTGGCGGCCGAGCTGGCGGAGGCGAATCGGCGTTGCCGGAGCTGGCGAGAAAAGCTGGAGGCGGTGGGCGCGCTCCTGGCGCGCGAGGCGCAGCCCCTTAACGCCGGACGGCTCGTGGATCTGGCCATTTACCTGCGGTTCTTGGGAACCGGGGAAATTACCTGCGCCGAGGACGGACGCCATTTCCGACCGGCTCACCACGCCCGCATCGCGCGGCAAATCCGCGAGCGCCTGGCCTTGCTGACCACGCCTGAGACGCTGTGGATCGCGCGCCGGATTTATCCCTGGCTGCCGTCGTCGGCGCCCGCCTTTCAGCGGGCCGAACCGCTGACGCGCATTCGCGACATTGCCCACCGCAACGATATCCCGGCAGAACTGAAACGGGAGATAAAGGACTCGCTCCAAAACAAACTCCATCGCTGCGCGGGACCGGAAGACCTGGTGGTTTCCGAATCTCTGCTCGCGCGCGTGACCGCTCCCGGCGCGAGTTATTCTCCGGACTTCGTGGAGCAGTTCCGGATCTTCCACGCGGAGCTGAAGGAATTTTTCAACGCCCGCTCCCTAGAGGACCAACTGACCGCGCTGCTGCAGGCCGCGCCGGGCGAAGCGGGGCTCATCCGGACTTTCCTGAGTCAAAAGTCGGGAACCGGCAGCGCCGACGCGGCGGCCCTCTTGCGCGTCCTCACCGCGATCCGGCGGCGGTTCCAGGCCAAGCGCTCCCCAAACTCGGACCCCGCGTGGCAAGAACTCATGCTGGCCGACATCGCCCTTGAGGATTACGCCTTCGTCCTGTTGAGCGAGCGGATGAACGCCTTCGAGGCGGCCAAACCGGAGGCCGGGTGGGCCGCGCTGCTCGAGACGCTGGCCCTGGCGGTCGAGAATGCCGGCTTAAGCGGCATCGAACCCGAGGAAGCGGCCGCCATCCAATCCGAGCTGCGGGCTTGGGGCGTCGACGCGCCAGAGGGACGGGAGCCGAGGCTGCGGCTCAAGGCGACGGTGGACCGCGCCCGGAGGTTGGCGGAGACCCACAGCGAGCGGGTGATCGCCTGGTTCGCCTCGCGCGCCGAGCGGTTGGGACGCGCCTTGGGTGTCGCCGAGAGCGCCCTCCGCGTGTTGGGCGAGGCCGAAGTGCGCGCCCACCTCGTCTTTCAACTTTCCAAGCTCTGCACCCATATGGCGCGGCGGCTCAGAGCCAGCCTGGCTCAGGCGGGTTGGGACGTGCTGGTCGGCGGCCGGGCGACCGGCTGCGTCCAAAGCGTTGCGGCGCTGGATGAACCGGGAGCGCGGCCGACCGAGCCGGCGATCCTGTTGGTCCGCCAGGCGGCGGGAGATGAGGAAATCCCGGCGGGGGTAACGGGTGTAATCCTGGCGCACGAATTGCCCCACCTGTCGCACCTTGCCGTCCGGGCGCGTCAAGCGGGGGTCGTGTTGCTGGCTTGCGAGGAGCCGCGATTGATGACGGAACTGGAAGAAGCCGCTGGCAACTGGGTTGAATTAGCCGCCACAGCCGACCGCTTAACCTGGCAGCCAGCCGCTACCAAGGCGGCGCCAAGAGGCCTCGTCCATCGCAGGGTCCAGATCCCCAAGGCCCGGCTGACTCCGCGGCGAACCACCATGCCCCTTTCCGAAGCCACGCCCGAACGGGCGGGCGGCAAGGCGGACGGCTTGCGGCGTTTGGCCGAGCTCGCCCGGTCGCCCGACGCCTTGTTCAGGACCGCCCCGGCGATCGTGGCGCCGTTCGGAGTGATGGAAAACGCCCTGAGCTCTTTGCCGGCGTCGGAGGCCGAGTATCGGCGCTTGCGCGGCCGGTTGAGCGAGCTCTCCGGAGGGGTCGGAAGCGCCGACGCCTTCGAGCACACCTTGTCGCGATTAAGAGAACTGGTCGGCGGGCTTCCGGCGCCTCCCGAGCTCGTGTCGGCCGCCAACCTCGAGTTTGGCTCGACGGCGCGACTGATGGCTCGATCCAGCGCCAACGGAGAGGACTTGGAGACGATCGCGGGGGCCGGCCTTTACGAGTCGGTGGCCAATGTGGCGCCCGAAGGGATTGCGGAGGCGGTGCGAAAAGTCTGGGCCTCGCTCTGGACGCGGCGCGCCGCGTTGAGCCGCGCTCAAGCCGGGATACCCCATGAAGCGATCCACATGGCGGTCGTGCTTCAGCAAATGGTCGTTCCGCGGTTCTCCTTTGTGCTCCACACCGCCAACCCGAGCGACGGCAATCCGACCGAAGTCTATGCGGAAATTGTCGTTGGGCTGGGCGAGACCCTGGTAGCCGGCGCCGCGCGCGGCTGCCCTTACCGGCTGGTCTGCGACAAGCGGTCGGACTCGGTCCAAACGCTCGCCTTTGCCAACTTCAGCCGCGCCCTGGAACCGGCCGCTTCGGGCCTGGCCTCGCGCATCGTGGATTACTCGCAAATCGAACTGTCGCGCGACACCGCTTTTCGAAACGCGCTGGGACGCCGCCTCGCCGCCATCGGAGCGGCCGTGGAGACCGCATTCGGGCGGGCGCAGGATATCGAAGGCGCCATCGTCGGAGACCAGGTATTCCTGGTCCAGGCCCGGGCGCAACAGGGACTATGAAGCTCCTGGGCTTGTTCGAGCGGCAGATCCCGGGCGACGATGCGCTCCTGGAGCTCGCCCGGCTGCGGTTCAGCCAGGCGAACCTGGGCGCCGAAATGCACGCGGGCGCGCCCGAAGAGCTGGAGCGGATGCTGCTCTTTCGGCCCGCGTCGCCGTCGAAGGGCAAGGCGTCGCCGCGGCCGGTCCCGCGGGAGTTGCCCGTTACCGCGCATCTCGCGCGCGATTTCGTCTTGCCGGAGTCGCTGCCGCGGATCCTGGCGTTCGCCGCCCGCTTCGCCGGGCGGATCTATGGCATGACGCTCCACGACCATGCGGATCTCGCCGCTCGGCCCGCCTACTACCTGGAGGCGGCGCGCGAGCTGGATCGCGGCCTGGCGCGGATCCCGAATCGACCCTGGCTATTCATCGAGTACGCCGCCGGGATTGACCTCGGCGCGTATCGGAGCTTTCTCGAATCGACGCGGGACTTGGCGCAAGTCAGCGCCTGCGTGGATGTCGGCCATGTCGGCATTTGGCGGGCCTGCCAGGCCTTTGCGGAACGCCATCCCGGACTGGACGCGCGCGCCTTGAAGCGCGCGCCGAAGCAGGCGCAGGCCTTAATGGCGGACCTGGAAGCAGCCGTTGGCGAATCCCTGCCGGCGGTCTTGGAGCTTATCGCCGGCCTAGGTTCGCTCGGGAAACCGGTCCATTTCCATTTGCACGACGGACATCCCCTTTCCAACTTCAGCCCCTACGGGGTGGCGGACCATCTGAGCTTCCTGGCGGAACTTCCGCTGGGGTTCGACCATGTCGGACGCCGGACCGCGCCCCTGATGTTCGGCCCGGCCGGCCTCGCGCGCATCGTTCGCCAGGCATTGGAGGCCCTCGGTCCGGACCGGGTCTCCTTTACGCTGGAGATCCACCCCACAGCGGAACGCCTGCCGCTGGACTCGGAGGCGGCGAGGCTTTTCGGTCATTGGGTGGACAAAACCAACGCCGAAAGAATGAACCACTGGCTGGCAATGCTGGTGGAGAACCAAAGCCTATTGCTGCGGGCAGCGCGCCAAACCGCGCGTCAATAGACCCATCAGAACCAGCGCCTCGAACAGGTCTGGAAATCGGGGCCGGAAAGGCGGCTTGATAAATGAGGATTGAGCATGGGTCATCGAGGTCCTCAATGAACCGTGAATCCCAATGAGGGCTTCGCTTCAGACTTAGGACTCCTGAAACCGTGGAAATCAGGTGACACCGCGATTCCCCTCACCCCAGCCCTCTCCCGAGGGAGAGGGAGCAGGATCGTCCGCCCGGAGAGGTCCACCGGCTTTCCAGGTCTGCGAGTTTCTGTGCGGCGGGATCAGGAATCCTGAGACCGCGGCGCGGGCCTCTTGCCGGCGCCCCAAACCCAACCTGGTTCACCTCGCCCTACCACTCGATCACGGCGGCGCCCCAGGTAAGCCCCGCGCCGAAGACCACCAGCAGGAGCAGGTCGCCCGCCTGCACGCGCCCGCTATGCACCGCCTCGTCCAGGGCAATGGCCACCGAAGCGGCGGAGGTATTGCCATACTTGTGGAGGTTGATAAAGATCTGTTCTGGCTTGGCCCCCAGCCGCTCGCCAACGGCATCGATGATCCGGCGATTGGCCTGGTGCGGGATGATGCACTTGATGCGCGAGATATCGATCTGACAGCGGCGCAGCGCCTCCTGGGCGGCGGTTTGCATGGCCTGCACCGCGCTCTTGAAGGTCTCCTTGCCTTCCATCTTGAGGTAATGCCTGCGGCCGGCAATCGAGTCGGCGGTGGCCGGGCAGCGGCTCCCGCCCCCCGCCATGAAGATCAGGTCGGACTTGCGGCCGTCGGCCCCCATAACCGCCGTGAGCAGACCGTGCGAGTTCGGACGATTCTGCAGGATCGCGGCGCCCGCGCCGTCGCCAAACAAAACGCACGTGTTGCGGTCCTGCCAATCCACGATGGTGGAGAGCTTTTCCGCGCCGATCACCATCACGGTGTCATACGTGCGGGACATAATGAACTGCTGGCCGACTTCCAGAGCGTAGATGAAGCCGGCGCAGGCGGCCTCCAGGTCGAATGCCGCGGAGCGATGCGCGCCGATCTTCTGTTGCACCAAACAGGCCGTCGAAGGAAAGGGCATGTCGGGCGTGATGGAAGCCACGATGATGAGATCGATCTGCTCCGGCGTGACGCGCGCCATTTCCATCGCGCGCCGCGCCGCGTGGGCGGCCATGTCGGAGGTAAACTCGTCTTTGGCCGCGATGCGGCGCTCTTTGATCCCCGTGCGGCTGACGATCCATTCGTTGGAGGTGTTTACCGATTTCTCGAGTTCGGCGTTGGTGAGGACCCTCGCGGGGACATAAGAACCCACTCCGGCGATCGAGCAGGTTCGGCCCTGGAAATTAAACTTGGCGCGCGGATTGATGAATTTAGGGGTAGTAGTTGGAATAGGGCTCATGCCGGTCTGGCGAGGTTGGGTTTAGGGTGATGTCGAAAGCGGGACCAAGAGAGTGGAGGGTAGCGTCCGGAGGATCACGGAAGGCGGCCGGGCTAGCCGGCCGAGAGGACCGAAGCGGTGCCGGAGGTTTGCTCGAAGGCGGCCAGGCGCTCGTTGACGCGGGCAATCTCCTGGGCAATAGTCTGGTTCACCTGATGGTGGATATTGGCGGCGGCCACCCGGATAGCATTGGTGATGGCCCGCTCGCGGGCGGATCCATGCGCTTTCATGATGGCGCCGTTGAAGCCGAGCAGCGGGGCGCCGCCGTAACCCTCCGGGTCCATCTTGCGGCGGATCGCGCGGAAGGCGTTGCGAGCCAGCCAGGCGCCCAGCTTGCGCTTCGGGTTGGCGGCCAATTCGCGCTTGAGCATCGAAAACATCGCCGTCGCCAGGCTTTCGCACGTCTTCAGGACGATGTTGCCCACAAACCCGTCGCAGACGACGACATCCACGCTATCCGTGAACAGGTCGTGGCCCTCGATATTCCCGATGAAGTTGAGGCCCAACTGCTTGCAGAGCTTAAAAGCCTGGAGGGTGAGCTCATTCCCCTTGGAATCTTCCGTGCCGATGCTGAGGAGGCCGATGCGGGGGTTCTGGCAGCCGAGAATCTCGCGGGAATAAATATTGCCCATGACGGCGTAATGGGCCAAATGGAGCGGCTTGCACTCGATATTGGCCCCGGCGTCCAATAACACAAATTCGCGCTCCGGACGCGGAATGATGGCAGCAATGCCGCCGCGGTCGACGCCCGCGATCCGGCCCAGTTTGAAGGTGGCGGCGGCGAAAATGCCGCCGGTGTTGCCCAGCGACACCACCGCGTCGGCCTGGCCTTCCTGGACCAGGTCAACCGCGCGCGCGATGGAGCAGTCCTTCTTCTTACGCACCGCAGCCGCGGGTTTATCCTCCATCGTAAGCACTTCGCTGGCATGCACTACCTGAACGCGGCGGTCGCGAAAACCTCCCTCGGGGAGGGCGCCATTAATCGCCGCCTGGTCGCCCACCAAGTACAGAACGGTGATCTGCCGGTCAGCTTCCAGCGCTCGCTTTGCCCCTTCTATGACGACCCCGCAACCGTGGTCGCCACCCATGACATCCACTGCAATGCGCATAGGGACGGATAGCAGGCGGACAACGGAGGTCGCGCGCCGCGGGGGAGACGAGTCCTAGCCTCCGGCCGTGACGGTCAGAACCTGCCGCTCCTTATAAAAACCACAGGCGGGACAGACCCGGTGGGGCACAAAAGGCGCCGCGCATTGCGGGCAAGTGCTGAGTTGAGGCACGCTCATCGTGCTGTTGTAAGCCCGGCGCATGCGCTGACGGCTCCGGGACGGTTTGCGTTTAGGAACACCCATAGCTTGTAAAAATCGTTCAGATCGTTAAACGGTTAAAACACCCGCTCCGCGTCAATTCGTCATAACGTCTTAACACGGTCAGGCGCCAAAATACTATTCTACCACAAAAACTAAAGCTTCAATTTGTCGAGTTCAGACCAAGCGGAAGCATCTGGTTCAGCCTGGGCGGCGCCGCGGGCCTTCTCCGGTTCGCCGACCGCTGTTTTCGGCAACCCCCGGCACTCCGGGCTACACAACGGATGTTGCGGAAACTCCAGGAGAATATCTTCTCGCAGGTAGGGCGTCAAGTCCACACAGTCGTTGACCACGGGCGCCGCTTCCTCCTCCTCCAGCGGCACGTGGCAGGCCCAGTCGGTTAGTTCGAGCTTGAAGGCGAACGGTTTGAGACAGCGCACGCATTCGCACGCCAGCGGCAGGGTCAACCGCCCTTGCAGCAGCAACCCCCCCTCGAATTGTTGAACCTCGAGGTCGTAGCCGAGCGGTGACGCGACCCGGACGACCTCGTCTTCGGGTCCCAGATCCAGCTCAGCCGCCGGGATCTCGCCCTCCACATGGAGGTCCTGGGTCTCGATATGGCGCAGATTAACGATTAGTGGCATAAAAACGATGTCGGCGACCCGGTGGTTCATTCGCTCCGTGACCCTCCGATGACCGTTGACCGGAGGCTCGAGACATCCCTCGCGGATCGCTTTGCCCATCGAGGAAAACTTAACAGGATTCAGGGTCCATGGCTAGAGCGGAAAAGACCATCAGGCCGGCTTTGCGGGCCGACCCGATGCGAAAAGAAAGCCGTTAAGACGCTGACGTCCTCTACGGTTACGCGGCGCGGCGCTTGCCGGAGCGCCGACTTGCGGTCGGCTTTGGACGTTCGTCCTCTCAGCCGGTCCGGGTTTGGTTGAACGCAGGATTTGGGCCTCAGTTAGCCGCGCGCTTCCTGGATTAGACGTTCCCCGCTGATAGTCCGCCGCGTTAAGCCGACTACAAGTCGGCGCTCCAGGCGGTTCCGCGCCCCGCCGTCGCATCCCTGTCTCGCGAGACGCCTGGAGCGGCGCATCCCGCCGTCCTTCAGTGCGGTCGCAGTTACGTTCGAGTTTGTGCCGCCCTCATCGCCTTGCATCTTCGACATACATTGAGGTTGAGCCGAGGAACTCCAACCGGGCGAATGCGTCCCGGCGAACAAAGATCAGGCCGGCTTTGCGGGCCGGCCTGATACGAAAAGAAAGGCGTTTAGACGCTGCTAATATCAGCGATTACGCGGCGCGGTTCTTACGCAAAGTCCGGAGGGTACTGGCCCCAAACGGCAGGAGCAGGAGCATGCCGGCCACGAGCGTTGTGGGCTCGGGGACTGGAGCGTAGGTGTTCAAACCAGACTGCGACCCGCCATCCTGGACAGTTGCCGTGCTACCCGTATAGCTCGTCAAGTCCGAATAGAAAAGCAGATCGGCAGTCTGACCTTTTTTAATGTACCCACCCCAGTTGACGTTGATTTTACCGAAGGGAGACCCGGGCCTCATCACAGAGGTGGGGGCTTGTCCACCCTGCAGTGCCCCAGCCATGTTGTAAGAGTCCAGCCACCCATTAATTGTGGACGACTGCAAGCTGTCGGTTGAATTACCATCCACTGAGATCTTGTATTCAAACGTGAGTCCACTAAGCGGGTTGTTGGCATCCCCGGACCAAACAGTGGTAGCCAGCGTCCCCGAAACGGTGTAGCCGGACGTCGTAATAGAGAAAGGTGAGGTTTCTGTGGCAATCTCTGACGCGCCCGACAAGCCGACTGTGGGCAAAACGTAATTGTTAACGTCACTAACGGGCATGCTTATTTGCGCCTGGCTGCTGACGGCCAGGGAGCAAACTACGGCGACTGCCGTGAATATTTTTATAACTGACATTTTGGCGATAATTTTGGGCAAGAAACGGTCACAAATAACCTAACTCTTCCGCCTTCAATTGCACCGCTACTTGTTCCGGACTGATTTGCAGGGCCTGGTTCAAAAAGCCCTCTACGGTT
>Ga0316217_10003007_pt1 | contig 19703 bp, 14 predicted proteins | sample 1anoAmetaG_FD_203633 | JGI IMG/M metagenome (GOLD analysis project Ga0316217, IMG submission 203633) | Freshwater microbial communities from Trout Bog Lake, Wisconsin, USA - 1anoA | ecosystem: Environmental > Aquatic > Freshwater > Lake > Hypolimnion/Profundal zone | place: USA: Wisconsin...
TTATCGGATGGAAGAGTTCAGCCGCATTCAGCGTCTCCCGCCTTACGTCTTCAACATCACCGGGGAGATGAAGTCCTCCGCGCGCCGCCGCGGCGAGGACATCATCGACTTCGGCATGGGCAACCCTGACGGGGCCACCCCCAAGCACATCGTCGACAAGCTGGTTGAGGCGGCGCTCAAGCCCGCCACCCATCGCTACTCGGTCTCCCGCGGCCTGCCCCGCCTCCGCAAGGCCATCTGCAACTGGTACAAGACCCGTTACGACGTCGATCTCGATCCGGAAACCGAGGCCATCGTCACCATCGGCTCCAAGGAGGGCATCGCCCACCTCTGCCTGGCCATTCTCGACTCGCGCGACACGGTCCTCGTCCCCAATCCCAGCTACCCCATCCACATCTACGGCCCGGTCATCGCCGGTGCCCACGTCATCAGCGTCCCGGTCCACGATCAGGAGCAGTTCCTTGCCCAGCTTGAAGACCTGATCCCCCGCATGACGCCCCGTCCCAAGGCCCTCATCGTCAACTTCCCTTCCAACCCCACCACCGAGTGTGTGGAGCTGCCCTTTCTCGCCCGCCTCGTCGAGCTGGCCCGCGAGCACGGCTTTTATCTCATCCAGGACCTGGCCTACGCCGATATCGCCTTCGACGGCTACAAGCCGCCCAGCGTCCTCCAGGTCCCCGGCGCCAAAGACGTAGCCGTCGAGTTCTTCACCCTCTCCAAGAGCTACAACATGCCCGGCTGGCGTGTCGGATTCATGGTCGGCAACCAGAAGCTGGTCTCCGCCCTCGCCCGCCTCAAGAGCTACTTTGACTACGGCACCTTCACGCCCATTCAGGTCGCTTCCATCCAGGCCCTTGAAGGCCCGCAGGAGTGCGTCCACGAAATCTGCGAAAACTACCGCCTCCGCCGCAACGTATTAGTCGAGGGACTCAACAAGCTGGGCTGGCCCGTCGCCCTGCCCAAGGCCACCATGTTTGTCTGGGCCAAGATTCCCGAGGCCTTCCAGGCTCTTGGCTCTCTGGAGTTTTCCAAGCGCTTATTGACTGAAGCCAAAACCGCCGTCTCGCCTGGCATCGGCTTCGGCGACTACGGCGACCACCACGTCCGCTTCTCGCTCATTGAGAACGAAGAGCGCACCCGCCAGGCCCTCCGCGGCATGAAACAGATGTTCGCAAAAGGGTAAGAGCTGATCCAGTTGCGGAAAATTTCGGGATGGACCATGAAGCAATGAAAGACGCAAATTCCTGAGTCTGCCTGAACCGCAATAGCTCTGCACCGGCTGCTGCATGCTTGCGCTGCGCCTTTGCGCACCATCCAGCTGAGACAGTGGCGTTAAAAACTTTCTATTCGTGCTTCAGGGATTCATCCCCTCCACAAGAGGAAGGCCCACACTAAGCAAGTAGTTCCAAGTCGGATCATAAAACGCAGGGTCACGAGTCGGATCAGTTGTATCACCTTCCGGAACTACGATTACAATCCCCTGGCGCGCGCGCGTCAGTAGAACTCTCCCGCTTGGCTACTTGCGAGGGCTCCAAGAACAGCCTGAGGGTCTGCACTTCGAAAAGCATCGATAGATGACATGTATGCAGACCGATTGTGTTGCATATTGAGGTCTACTCTCCTAGAGTGAGAAACTTGGGAATACCAATACCCTATCCGGTGACATTAGCACTTCTCCCGTAGGGAGGAATCGAAAATAGCCCAGGGTGAAACCCTGGGTAAGCATCCAGCCAAAGGGCCCGCGCCCCGTAGGGTGCGCGGCGAAATCTTCACCGTGTCCCCATGCCGCGTGATCGCAACCGAAGCTTCGGACTCCAGCAGATAGCAGGAGAACTTGTTCTGGAACTCACGAATTCCGACCTTGCTCGCTTCCATGCAGGTCTCCTATTGCAGATAATTACCCTCCCCAGGCGCACAATGTATTTAGCAGTTCCAGAGGAACCTGCACCCGGCATCCCGGAACCCCCAAATCCGCCTGCGCCGCGTACCGGGCGGTTCCCACAATGCGGCACGAAAAGCCGGAAAAGCCCCGGAAACCGCCCCTAAGTCCTTATGGCAGACGATTCTGCAAATAACTTCAATGGTTAGAGGATTTTAGAGCGGCGACCTCTCTGTAAGTCGATGTGCCAGAGGATTTTACGCCCAAAATACCAGTGGGGGGGGTACCGGTGTGCTGGATCACAGGTACCGGGCGGCGGTACTACCCCACACCGAAAGCTGAGGATCACGCACTGGCGCCATGACCGCGAGATTTGGTCATTGGATGAGTGGAACGCCGGCCTCCCGGCCGGCTGTAGCGCGGGCGTCCCCGCCCGCGCTTTTCCCTGGAGAATGACCAATCCATGCAGTCATGGCGCTGGAATGGATGCCGGGGAGAGCAGCCGTGACCGGCCACACCACTCCGCAAATCTTCACAGCCCGGCTGATGCAGAGCCATCGTGTCGCCTCCGGCCTCATCGACGACCCACAACCCGCCGTCTTTCTTATCGCTGTCTTGCTACAATCGAAGAGGCCCGATTTCAGCGCTTTCCGAGCAAGAAAGACACATGTCTCTCCGCCTCTTCAATACCCTGACCGGACAACTCGACGAGCTCACGCCCTCTGACGGCAAGGCCCTCCGCATGTACGCCTGCGGGCCCACGGTCTACGACTACGGCCACATCGGCAACTTCCGGACCTTCCTGCAGATCGACGTACTCCGCCGCACCCTCCACCTGCTCGGCGTCCCCGTCCGCCACGTCATGAACATCACCGACCTCGACGACAAGATCATCCGCAACGCCACGGCCGCCGGCATCCCCATCGCCCAGTACACCGCGCCCTATGAGCAGGCTTTCCTGGATGACCTGGATTCGCTGCGCATCGAGCGCCCTGAGCAGCTTGCCCGCGCCACCGAGCACATTGACCGGATGGTCGGCCTCATCCAGCGCCTGGCCGCCTCCGGTGCCGCCTACCAGACCGAGGACGGCTCCTGGTACTTTCGCCTTGCCTCCTTCCCGGAGTACGGCAAGCTCAGCAAGAAGGACCTCAGCGGCATGGAGGACGGCGCCCGCGTCGATCTCGACGAGTACGAGAAGGACTCCGCCCGCGACTTTGCCCTCTGGAAGGCCGCCAAGCCAGGCGAAACCTCCTGGGATACCGCAATCGGCCGCGGCCGTCCCGGCTGGCACATTGAGTGCTCCGCCATGGCCATGGAGTACCTGGGAGACAGCTTCGACCTCCATGCCGGCGGCGAAGACCTGATGTTTCCGCACCATGAGAACGAAATCGCCCAGAGCGAGTCCGTCACCCACAAGCCCTTTGCCCGCCACTGGATGCACGTCCGCTTCCTGCTCGTCGACGGCCGCAAGATGTCCAAGAGCGAGGGGAACTTTTACACCCTGCGCGACCTGCTCTTGAAGGGCTACAAAGCCTCAGCCATCCGCTTGGCACTGATCTCGGTGCCTTACCGCCATCAGCTCAACTTCACCTTCGACGGTCTCACCGAGGCCACCAACGCCATCGAGCGGCTGAGAACCTTCCACCAGCGCCTAACTACCGGCAGTTTTGCGCCCGGCGAAAATCCCGCGCTCCAGGCCGCAGCCCAGAAGTCGCAAACCGACTACGTTGCCGCGCTCTCCAACGACCTGAACACCGCTGAAGCCCGTGCCCCCATCTTCGACCTGATTCGCGCCGCCAACACCGCCATTGATCAGGGGCAGCTCCTGGCCGGGGATCGCGATGCGATTCTGGCCGTGCTGGTCAGCTTCGACGCGGTTTTTGACGTGATCAAGGACAACGATGCCGAGCCCACCCGCCGCGCCATGGAATGGGCCGAGATGTCTGGACGACAAGCCGATGTAGCTCCCGAACTGCTGGCCAGCCAGTCGCTCACCGATGAGGACATCGACGCCTTGGTCGCCGAGCGTACACTGGCCAAAAAGCAGCGCAACTTTTCCCGCGCCGACCAGATTCGCAACGAGTTGGCGGAAAAGGGCATCGTCCTGGAAGACTCCAGAGACGGCGTCCGCTGGAAGCGCAAATAATCGCAATCGAGTCACACTCCCAAGGAGACCCCCACCATGGAAGCCAACGAAGCCCAGGAACTGCAGGAAAACGCCGAGCACGGAGCCCACGAATCCTCGCTACGGCCCGTCGCCTTTACCATGGCCGTGCTGGCCGTTCTCGTGGCCCTCGCCACCGTGCTGGGCCATCGCACCCACACCGAGGCCATCCTTGACCAGAACAAGGCCACCGATACGTGGGGCGAGTACCAGGCACAGAACATCCGCTCCTACGATGCCGATCTCATCCTCAATTTGATGAAGGATATCGACATCAAGAACAAGGATGACGCAAACAAGAACGCGGAGGACTACCGCAAGCACCAGGCCAACTGGTCAGAGAAAATGACGGACGAGTTCAAAGAGGCAAAGGAGCTTGAGGCTGAGGTCAAGCAGGCTGAAGCCCGTGCCAACCGCTTTGACCTGGCCGAGGCGCTGCTTGAAATTGGCCTCGTGATCACCTCAGTTACGCTGCTCACCCACAGCCGCATCTACTGGTATCTGGGCATTGTCTGCTCCATCGGCGGCATCGTATCGGCAGCCTCGGTCCTGCTGCTCAAATAGTTTCGCCAGTGCCGGGCAATATAACCTAGAGACAGACCATGAAGCCTCTTCCCCCCAGGCCGCCCAGGCGCGGCATGGAGGCCTTTGCCTCCCGAGATTTCCGCCGCTTCCAGTTGGCGCGCGTGGCTGCCATTCTGGGCGCGGCGGCGCAGTCGCTGGCCGTTGCCTGGCAGGTCTACTCCATCACCCACCGCCCGCTCGACCTGGGCTATACCGGCCTGGCCCAGTTTTTGCCGGGCCTGCTGTTCCTGCTCCCTGCCGGCCACGTCGCCGACCGCTTTGACCGCCGTCAGATCATCCTGGTCTGCTATAGCCTCCAGTTCGCCTGCACCCTGGCGCTGCTCCAGCTTGCCTGCTCCGGCCAGCACAGTGTCTATCCCATCTATGTAGTTCTGTTCTTCATGGGAACGGCCCGTACCTTCTCCGGTCCGGCCAATACGGCGCTCATTCCTCACCTGGTTTCCGAGAAGCATTTCGTCAATGCCGTCACCTGGGGCGGAGCCATCTTCCAGTTCTCCACCATCATCGGTCCGGCGCTCGGCGGAGTGCTCTATACGCTGCCTCTGGCACACCTTGTCCCTGGAGCCCGGCTGCAAGGCGCTGGCATTGTGTACGTATTTACGCTGGCTACTCTGGTATGGGCCCTGGCGCTGGTGGGCAGCCTGCGCACCCGGCTCGGTCGCATGGAGCACCGTGCCCTTTCCCTCAAGGTGGTCATGGCCGGTTTTCAATACATGGGCCGCTCGCCGCTGCTCCTGGGAGCCGCTTCCCTTGATCTGTTCGCGGTGCTGTTGGGCGGTGCAGTCGCGCTCACGCCCATCTTTGCCAGCGAAATCCTCAATACCGGACCCCGCGGACTGGGCTTGCTCCGGGCCGCTCCCGCAGCCGGATCGGTGGTCATGTCTCTGCTCATGACCCGCTTTCCCTTTCGCCGCCGCGCTGGCTTGCGCCTCCTCGTGTGCGTCGCCATCTTTGGCGCGGCAACTGTTGTCTTCGGCCTCTCGCGCAGACTGGCGCTTTCGTTGTCCGCGTTGTTTGTGGCGGGAGCGGCAGACTCCATCAGCGTCGTCATCCGCGGCTCTCTCCTGCAACTGGCCACCCCGCCCCAGATGCGCGGCCGCGTCAGCGCCGTGAACTCGCTCTTCATCGGCGCATCCAACGAACTGGGCGAGTTTGAGAGCGGACTGACCGCACAGTGGTGGGGCGTGGTGCGCGCTACGGTGTTTGGGGGGATTGGTGCGCTGGCTATTGCCGGTCTTTGGTCGGTGCTGTTTCCCAGCCTGCGCCACGCCGATGAGCTCACCGTAGAGGGCCTACGTCCACAGGCTGAGCTGGCAGGTAATCAAAAAGGCGATTAGTACTGCAATTGTTCCGTACCCATTTTTCCGCGTTTCTGTGGAGAAGGTGGGAATTCATGAAATCGTTGCTGCGCAGCTTTTCGCTCAGGCGTGAAGTGTTTCCGCGGGCGTCGTCGACGACCTCCAGTTGATTACGTGATAAACCGCCTGGTCCGCCCCCACGTTCTTCAGCCCGTGGAGCTGATTTGAGCCGTTGAAAATCACAGACCCCGGTCCGACCGTCTTCCACTCGCTGTTCGACAGCGTATTCAAGGTCCCCTGCCGGATGATGATCATCTCCTCGTTCGGATGCCGGTGCGGCTGGTGCGGCATCTCGCCAGGATTCAGTGTGGTCACGTGCAGCTCCAGGTTTTCCAAAGTGGCCGTGGGCGTCGTGAAGAACGAACGCACCGACCCCACCTTGGTCGGCTTTACGGGAATCGAATTCCAATCGAAGACCGACGAGCCCATCGCGGGCTTCGTATCTGCTGCGGCAAAAGCTCTGCCCATCGCGGCTATCGCCGGCAACGCAACCAACAAATCTCTGCGGTTCATCTGTGTCCCTGTCTGCTGTGGATCAGCGCGTGAAGTGGGGCCGGGGTTCAACGCAAATTCAAACCGGCGCTCGGGTCGCAGTTACTTATAGCGGAAGCATGTGCGCTTGGCAAGCCCGCAGACAGCAAAGCCCACGCCGCGCGTGGGCCTCAACTGCTGGAAAAGGGGAAGCTGCTACTTCTGCGCCGTCAGCGTCGTCTTTTGCGCTCCCGGCGCCGGCGGATTGACCTTGTAGTTCAGGTAGTCGGTGAGATCGTTAATGTCCTGCTGCGTGCCCACCATGGGCGGCATAAACCGGCTGTATGGTGAGTCGGCCTTGTGCTCGTGCAGCATGGTAATAAAGTTGCCAATGCTGGAGCGGTCACGCCCGCTCAGCAGTTGCCGCAGCGGCCGGTAGCCGTCCAGCGTATGGCAGGAGCCGCACTCCCCGCGGAAGATCGCCTCGCCGCGCGAATAGCTTGACCCCGGCCCGTTCCGGTCTGCGCTCCAGGTCCAGTTCGAGTGCGTCAGGTAGCCCTCCCGATCGATCCGGTTGGCAGACGGAACGCGTACCCCGTTCGAGTACATCCAGTTGCCAATCACGTAGGGCTTCCGCAGCATCTCGCGCGAATACTCTCCAGCGCCGGTAGCCATCAGCGCCAGCAGCAGTATGGCTATCGCGTGCGAAAGATTGAAGTCCACCGGATTGCGGTAGGCCAGGTAGTAGGCAACGCCCACAATCGTCGCTGAAGTAATGATGATGATCAGAGCCATCCGCGTCACCGCCGAAAAGGTTCCGGCGTTGATCGTGTCGATGCCCAGCGTTAGCAGCGCCTGTTGCGATGTGGGAACCATCATGTAGTACCAGATCATCAGAAACGGCATGGCCACAAACGAAGGTACCAGCCACTTCACGCTCCACTTCACCATGCTCGCCTTCAGTGCCGGCTGCTTGTCGCCATTGATGCGGCTGGCGCTGATCAGCGCCCAGATGCCGGCCAGTGAGCAGCAAACACAGGCGCGCAGCAGCAGGCTGGGCCAGTAGGTGGGGTTGAAGAATGCATTCCAGAACTTGCTGGCTTCCTGCCCGGTGCCCGCAACGCCGAGCCACGTGTCGCCCGGCGTCAGCATAAAGGTGAGAATGCCGTTGATGATCACCAGCGTGGCCACCGATGCCCCCGCGTACACCCACCCCACGGTCAGGTGCAGCTTGGCGTCGATCCGGTTCCAGGTGTAGTAATACACCGCCGCCGTGATCAGCTCCACCATGAAGAAGACCCACTCGATCGCCCACCCAAAAACAAAATTGTGGATCAGAGTGCTGGTGGCTTCGGGTTGCGTCAGGCCAATGGCGAACCAGATGCCTACGCCGGACACGGTGCCAAAGACGCCCGTGAGAATAAGAAAAAACTTGGAATAGCTGACCAGTTGATCGTGCCAGTCGGTGCGGCCTTCGCGCATCGCCTTGCGCTCCGCCAGCGGCAAATAGAGTCCGCCGCCCACGGCAAACTGCGAGATCATGACGTGGAAGATCGCGATGATGCCGATCACCCAGCCCGAACCAAGATATGGAATGTCCCAGAATGGATAGTTCACGTTTAGCTCCTAGCTTCTAGCTCTTAGCTTCTAGCTCTTTCGTGCTTCGCCCGGCCGGTTTGTATCGGCAAGACAAAGCTGGCAGCTAGAAGCTAGCAGCTAGAGGCTGCTTTACCGAATGGTCCAGTAGCCAATAACCGTCGTGGCCAGCAGCGCAAAAATCGCCAGCAAGCCAAAGTAATGTGCGGCGCGGCCGCGCTGTCCCGAGTCCTTGTTGGTGTCGTAAAAGGGAATCAGAACCCACAGCAGGATGCCCACGCTAAACAGAAGAATTCCCGTAATCTCGCCGATCTCCCCAGGCAGCACCGCGCCCAGCAGCTTCAGCATCTCGAAGGGACTCATAAAGTACCACTCCGGATGTATCCCGGCCGGTGCGGGCGCAAGCGGGTCGAACTGCTTGCCCAGAGCCCACGGAAATACCGACGCCAGCAGCGCCAGAATGTTCAGCGTGATCAGCCACATGGCCAGATCCTTGCGCAGAAAGTTGGGCATGAAGGGTATGCTCTTGCGCTCCGCGGCTGGCTTGGCTTCTTCGCTGGGCGGCGCGGCGTTGCCGTGGCGCTGCACCAGCCAGAGGTGAAACCCCAGCAGCGGCAGAAACAAGGCTGGAAGCACCACCACGTGCAGGGCAAAGAAGCGCTGCACCGTAAACTCGCTCACCTCCGGGCCGCCGCGCAGCATGTTCGCTATCGCCGCGCCCACATACGGAATCGCTGTCGGAATCTCCAGGCCCACCTTGGTCGCAAAGTAGCTCAGCTCGTCCATCGGCAGCAGGTAGCCTGAGAACCCGAACACCGAGGCCACTCCCAGCAGCGCCATCCCGCTCAGCCACCCAAACTCGCGCGGCTTGCGGTAGGCCTTCATAAAGAAGACTGAGAACATGTGCACCAGGATCGAAAACATCATCAGGTTGGCCGACCATGCGTGCACTGAGCGGATCAGCCAGCCAAAGTTCATCACCACCGTGATCTGCCTGACCGACTCGTAAGCATCCGCTCCCGGCCGGTAGTACACCAGCAGCAGCACACCCGTGAAGCACTGCACCATGAACAGGAACAGCGTAATGCCGCCCCAGTAGTACCAGAAGGACTGGGAGTGGACGGGGACGGTCTTGTGGCGCGCGAAAGCGGCCAGTTCTGACAGACCCAGGCGCTCATCCACCCATTCGTAAGCGGAACTCGTAATGGTTTTTACTGTCATGCCTCTATCCTTTGAACTCGCTGCGGAAACCCTATGTCCGCGAAACTTCCACGCCGGTATCGTTGACCGCCACCTTGTAAAGGGTGAGTGGTTTGGGTGGTGGTCCGCTCACGTTGGCGCCGGTGTAGGCGTTATAGACGCCCCCGTGGCACGAACAGTGGATGCGGTCCGCCTGCGGCTCGTACTGCACCGTGCAGCCCAGGTGCGTGCACACCGCCGTCATTGATATCCAACGCCCGTCTGCATGGTGAATAAGCATCGCCGGACGCGTGCCGAACTTGAACATCAGCACCGAACCGGCTGGCAGCTTCTGCGCATCTTTCAGCGTCACCTCGGTCACCGCCGTCGCGCTCAGCGCCATCTCCTCGGGAGAAGCCAGATAGCGATAAATGGGATAGGCCAGCGCCGCTGCGTACAACACTCCCGCTGTTCCGGCTGCCGCCAGAAAGGCTCGGCGTGTCGTTTGTTCGCCGGGCTCCTCCACAATGTTTCCGGAATTCGTTACTTCGCTCATAGCTATCTCTTCGCCGGCCTACGCCGCGCCCTCCATGACTTTGTTCGCGCGCGCCACCACGGACACGAGCCAGCCAACCACCACCAGGCCCGCTACAAACAGGACCAGGAACAATCCCACCACGCTCCAATTGGTAACCACAACCCGGTCCCATACGTCGTAGCCCTTGCTCAGCAAGGTTAGGTCGCGCACGCCGTCGCGATATACGGTGAACATGATCTCGGTGAGCACAACAACCACGGCGCCAACCCAGCCCAGCCAACTCACGGTAATCTTGCCGTACCCGGCAACAGCGCCAACCAGAACGGCGACGACAACCAGAGCCAGCCAGCCGTATCCGGCAAAGCCGGCAAGTTTGTAAAGCGGGTAACCGGAGTGGCCTGCAAGCCCGGCCTTGACGGCTTCAGGCTGCACGCTCGACGCCCACAACCCTGCAACCAGGTAAACCGCCCCGAACCCGGCAGCTAACTTGCCGCCCAGCCCGGCCACAAACTTCTTCTCGTCGGCCGTGAAGGTGCTTCGGCCCGCCAGGTACACCATCCACAACCCGCCGACGAAGAAGCCGCCCGCCATCATCATCAGCCAGCGCGGCTCAACCGTGGGATCGCCGGTGGGCAGATACGCGCCCATCGCCGAGGAAGAGTACATTTGCCGCCATACCTCCGGCCTCAGCATCAGCGTCATGTTGGTGGTCAGCAACCGCGCGATGCTTCCAGCCAGCAGCCAGGCAACCAGCCCCGCCCACCACGCCGTCTTGCCTGCCTCAAGCCGCGCCGTGAACCGGTACAGCAGCCAGTAGGTCAGCATCAGCAGGCCGATGATCGAGATCCAGTACACGCCGATCAGCACGCTGCTGGTGTAAAGCGCCCGCCCATACAGCACCTGGGCAAACAACAGCGGCGGCACGGCAAGATTGATCACAAACGTCATCACCACTGTCAACCGGCGCGCCAGCGCTTTCGCGGTGATCGTGGCTAGTGGCGAGTTGCGGAACAGGCTGAGCACTACCGCGATCAGCAGTCCGCCCAACAGCATTTCCACGGCTACAAAATGCAAGGACAGCGTCACGATATGCAGCAATTTCAACAGCCATATCGGGGCCGGCAATGGAATTGGGTCTACAGCGGGATATGGATTCATGAGATTCCGGAAGTTCCTTTCACTCTGTAACCGGCGCAGGATCCATCGCGAATGCAGCCCCGGGCAAGCGCTCAAGGCTTACATCGCAGGCCCGCACCGGGATGGGCCGGCAAAGGGAAGCCGCGAAGAATTTCTTATGGGACATATTGGACTGTTTCTCTCCAATATCAATTGGCAAACGTGAAGCTATCGCCTGTGCTAACCAGTGGTCTGTGACGGAGGATACATTCGGCTGTGACAACTTAAATTACGCTCCCGTTTAGCAGTTCCGATGCTCCCGATTCCGGGCCGGCCGCCTCGAATCGCGACCGCGGTTTCATCGATCTTCGGGAGATTAATGCCGTAGTATCTGCTTCACAGGACGACACCATGGAGAGACTCAATTCGTCGATGCAATTGACCCGAGCCGCCGATTATGCCGTTCGCGTGATGATTTATCTGGCTGCGCAGCCCACTGTGGAGCGTCTCTCGCTGCCTGCGCTGGCCGCGGCCACCGATGCGCCGGAGAGCTTTCTCTCCAAGGTGTTGCAGGCCTTGTCGCGCGCCAATCTCATCTCTTCGCGGCGCGGACAGTCGGGCGGCTTTCAAATTTCCCCGCAGGGCCGCACGGCATCGATGCGCACGGTTATTGAGGCCATTGACGGCCCCATCTGCCTAAATATCTGCCTGGTCTCCGGGAAATCCTGTCGCCGCAAAGCACGGTGCCCGGCTCATCCGGTTTGGGAGCAGGCACAAATGGCCATGCTGGAGGTTCTTTCCAAAGCCATGATTGCCGAACTAGCCTCCCAGACCCCGCCCTCCAGCCCCGGGCATCGCCAAACTGTACGCTTGGTCTGACGAGGACCGGTACTGCTAGAATCTTCAGAACGTAATCCGCCCCGAGAGTTCCATGCTGCGCGGCCCCGCGCCTTCGGCTGATTGCAACGCCGTAGTGCTCCCGAACCCGCCCGAATCCACCTGCATGTTGGGCGGTTCGTAATTTCGATGGTTGAAGACGTTTGCCGCTTCCAACCCGATCTGGAACCTTGTTTGTTCAGTCAGCAAAATGTTCTTCATCATCGACAGCGAGAAGTTGGCTGTGCCCGGTCCAACCACCCCGCCTACCGGGGCGTTGCCAAAGCGGCCAATGCCGATGCCACTGGAGTTCTGAAGGTCAAGGTATGGAAATGCCTTCGGATTCAACCATTGCGCCGTGGTGCGCTGCGGCGCATACAGCGAGACGTTGCGCAGCTGATCGGGCCGAGCTTGTCCCACCGTCGTCAGAATATTGGTGTTCGCCGGATCGACGGTCTGCTCGTAGGGCGTCAGGAAGGGCCCGCTCTGCAGGATGGTCACGCCGGCCAGTTGCCAGCCACCCGCCAGTTGGTTCGTCAAGGCCCCGCTGTTCAACCACTGTTGCCCGCGCCCGAAAGGCAGATCGTACAGATAGGTAGCCAGAAAACGGTGTTTGCGGTCGTAGATCACGTTGCCGTAGTCCAGGCGGGGATGAAAGCGGTCGGTAAGAAAGTTGCCTCCGGCCACGGCAAAGGCATTCGGCGTGGCACCGCCCGCATTCGATAAGTCGCGCGTCCAGGTGTAGCTGGCGTCAAAGGTCAGGCCCTTGCCGCTGTGCCGCGAAATCTCTGCTGTGCCGCTGTTGTAGTTGCTCACCGCAGCATTCGTAACGCTCTGGATCACCGCCCAGCTTGGATAGGGACGCTGACCACCCGCCACTCCGTAGCCACTGGTGTTCGCGGGAACCTGGTTCAGATCCTCCATGGCGTCAAGGTTCTCCCCGTGGCTGCCCGTATAGGAGAGCCGCATCCCGATACTGTGGCCAAAGTCCTGTTCGACGGTCAGGTTCCACTGCTGGGCCGAGGGATTCTTGTAGTGGATGGGAAAGGCATAGTCGAAGTTAGCGGTTCCGGCGCCGCTCCCGGCAAGAGTATTGAAGGGCTTGGCAAAAGAGAGCAGCGGCGTCGTGCTGCCAGACACATAGTCCTGGTTATAGGTGGCCAGGTAGCTGGCATGAACGGCCCAGCCGGAGACCAGCGAAAAGCCAAGCGGCGTTTCAATGAACCGTCCCCAGCCGCCGCGCACCACTGTCTTGTCGTTTCCGTACGGGCGCCACGCAAAGCCGAGCCGCGGACCCAGGCCGGTCTTGTCTGTGTACCGCAAGGACTCCGGAATCCCGGCCTGCGCGGCAGTCAGAATCGGAGTGGGCGCAATGGCGTTGACAAAATCCTGAGACGCAAACGAGAGCGCTTGCGTATTGGGAACGACAACCGCGCCATGCACAGCTTGACCGGAGACGCTGCCGGTGTAGTCCGGCTGGAAAACGGCGGTGTTGTAGTTGGTTTCCTTCAGCGGCGGGTGCAACTCATAGCGCAGGCCCAGGTTCAAGGTGAGGTTCGGGGTGATTTTCCAGTCGTCCTGGCCATAGAAGGCGTAGGCGTAACCCAGCCCGTCCATGGTGGGCTTGTTCGTCGAGCTCACCTCGGTGTAATCCGGGAAGCCCTGCAAAAATGCGGCGTACGGGTCGCCGATGGCGCTGCCCACGTCGGACGAGCCGTTAAAGACATACCACCCCGAGCGATAGTTGCCGTATACGTTGTCGTCGTGGTCGGTGAGGCGCTTGAAGTCCGCGCCGAATTTGAAGGAGTGATTGCTGTGCGTCCAGGTCAGGTTATCCAGCACCTGAATAATCTGGCCGCGCTGCATCCCCGGGTTGCCCGCGCCGGTCGACATAAATCCGTTGATCAGCACCTGCGGAGCCTCAGCCCAACTGGTGTCTGTCTGTGGCACGCTGAGCCCAGTCTGCGACAGCAATGAATTGGTGGAGTAGCTCTGCGTCTCCGATGTGTGCTGCGCGTTGAAGCCGCCGCGAAACTCGTTCATCAGACTGGCAGAAAATATGTAGTTGTGGGCAAACGTCAGCCCTTCGTCAATCTCCGGCGTGTTGTAGCCGCCTTGCAGGGGGCTGCCCGCCTCCGCGCAATAGCTGTACGTGCAGGCCGCCGACGGCGCCGTCGTCACCTGGCGGTTCTTGTAGGAGAAGCGCGCAAACATCGACTGCTGCGAAGAGATCGTCTCATCCAGCCGCACGTCGCCCTGGTTGGCCGAGATGGGCGAGGAAAAATTGTTCTGGTAGTTGTTCGTATAGGAGTTGGGATCGCCGTAGTTCGGTGCGGGCATCAGGTACTTCAATAGCTTGGCTGAGGTCGCGTTCACCGGCACAATCGCGTTGGTAAGGGAGTTTGTGAGAGCGCTGCCATCGGGCCTATTGACTGTGTATCCAGTGGGACACTTGGTCTTCGGATCGGGCTCACAGTAGGTTTGCTCCAAATAACTTCCAATGTTGCCGTTGCGCATCTCCGCGGAGGGCACGCTGAGCAGCATCGGCGTCTGCCGCGGCAGCCGCAGCCCCTCGTAGCTGATAAAAAAGAACGCCCGGTCCTCGCCGCTATACACATGCGAAATCCGCACCGGCCCGCCCAGTGTCCCGCCAAAGTCGTTCATGATGATCTTCGGCTTGGAGAGCGCAAAGGGATCGTTGGAGTTCAGAAACGTGTTCTCGTGGTTCTCAAAGACTCCGCCGTGGTAGTGGTTGGTCCCGGCCTTTGAGACCGTGGTGATATCGGCCACGCCGCCAAACTCTGCATTGTTGTTGGATTCGCTTAGCGAATTTCCTCGATCGAGTTGAACGAAGGAAACATCTCGTTCACCGGGCCGGAATACTCCACGCCCACGCTTGAAATTCCGTCGATGGTTACGCTCAGCAGCGCCGCCGTGGTCCCCATCACCGCCAGGTTGCCGCCATCGTCCGTCTGCACGCCCGCCTCGGTCGTCAGCGTGGAAATCGGGCTCGTGGACCCGGTCGATCTCGAATAGATCGCCACCGGCAGCTCCACCAGTTCGTCGCCTATCTTAGTCTCGGCCAGGTTCGATACATCGGTTGTAATTACCGGTATCGGATCGTCCATTACAATCACGGTCTGCGTCTCGGCCCCGGGCTTCAGCGTCGCATCCATGCGCCTCGTTTCGCGCGCCGTCAGCACGATAGCCGGAAGCGATTCCTTTTCAAACCCAGGCGCCGTAATCATCAGGGCATAGGTGCCCACTTCAATGTTCTTGAAGGCGTAGTTCCCGTTCGTATCGCTCGCCATGCTCCGCTTGGCTGAGGTCCCTGAATTGGCCAGCGTCACCTGCGCGCCCTGCACCACTGCCCCGCTCGAGTCGTGCACCGTACCCAGAATGGTGCCGTAGGTCGATTGCGCCAGTATCCGGCCGCCCGCCAGGCAAATAAGACAACAAGCCAGCAGCAGCCGCGTAACGGATCGGCCGCAAAAGCGGGTAGACGAACAAGAACTTTCCATCAAGACGCCTTTCAAGAGAGCAATTCTCAGCGTAGTAAGAATTAATTTGCTGTAAATTTGTTTGCTATTCAAATGTATCGCCTGCAGCCGTGCTGCGAGTGGTTATTTCCACAAAAAATGCACCGTTTTTCGGCCCCGGAAAGCGCGTTCGCCTTTCCCGGTTTTCACCGCGCGTTTCTTGCCGCTCCATCGTCCCGGATTGTGCATTTTTCTAGCGCCCGCTGCGCCCTCCCGCGCCCCTGCTTGCACCACCCCGCCCGGGAGTGTTTCAATCGAATCAGTGAAACAGGGGTGCTCCACGAAGTGGGGCTGAGAAATACCCTCGAACCCGATCCGGATAATACCGGCGTGGGAAGTTTTCGAAGCCGCTCGGCCTTCTTCCTCGTATCGCAATGTGAGTTCTCTTGTTTCATGCAGTTGGAAACAAGGGGAAACCATGCTCACTCTCGCCGCCGTCCTTGCACCACACCGCCCGCTTCAAACTTCCGCCCGCGCCTTGCTGCTGGTTTCCTGCCTCGCCCTTTCTGCCGGCGCATTCGCGCAGAGCCCGGTGCCGCCGCCCGCTGTGCAGAATCCCCCCGCGGCCGCATCGCAGGTGCAGCGCGTCACCACCACCGTCGTCGTCCACGGCGAAGTCAAGGACGATTATCTGCCCGACACGGTCACAGTAGGCTCTCTGGACGGAGCCACGCTTCAGCAGACGCCGCTCTCCGCCACCGTCGTTACCCGCGAATTGCTCACCGACCAGCAGGCGCGGGTGCTCTCTGACGTGGTCAAGAACGACGCATCCATCGGCGAAGATTACGCGCCAGTCGGCTACTACGGCAACTACGAGATTCGCGGCGTTCCCATAGACCTGGCTACCGGCCTCCAGATCAACGGCATGACTATCGCCGGCGAGCAGGATGTGCCTCTTGATAACAAGGAGCGCGTCGAGTTTCTCAAGGGCCTAGCCGGCATCGAGAGCGGCGTGGCCTCCTCCGGCGGCCTCATCAACTACGTCACCAAGCAGCCGGCCGTCGTCCAGGCCGCTGATTTCGCCACCGATCAGCGCGGAAGCGCCTACGGCGCGGTCGATCTCGGCTCGCTCTTCGGCAGCCAAAAACAGGTCGGCGTCCGCGTCAATCTCGCCGGCGAACGAATGCAGAGCTATGTCAACGATGCCAACGGATGGCGCGCCATGGGCGCCGGAGCCGCCGACTGGAAGCTGAGTCCGAAGGCAATCCTGAAAGGCGATTTCGAGTACCAGCACAAGGTCCAGCGCTCGGTCTGCGGCTATCAGTTGCTCGGCGGCACAACCCTGCCCGATCTCAGCCGCATCTACCCGTCCACCATGCTCGGCGCGCAGTCCTGGGCCAAGCCCAACACCTTTGACACCTTCAATACCGGCGCGCGCCTCGACTACACGCTGCCTCACAACTGGTCAGCCTTTGCCGCCGCCAGCTACAGCCATTCGCTCATCGACGACAACGTGGTCTACGCCTACGGCTGCGCAGGCAGTCCGCAGTGCACCGACCTCGGCGGCGCCGCGCCCGATTATTTCTTCGCCCCCGACGGCAGCTACGACATCTACGATTACCGCAATCCCGGCGAGCTGCGCGTCGACGCCCAGGCCGAGGCGATGCTCACTGGCCACGTCAAAACCGGCCCCATCAGCCAGGACATCACCGCGGGCGGCGAGCTGTTCCTGCGCAGCGTCCAGCAGCCCGGCTTTTACACAGTCGCCAATCCCTCCTCCGCCGATGGCGTCGTGCAGGATGGCGCGGTCTACAGCTACATCGGCGCCGACAACATCTATCAGTCCATCCCGCCGGTCGATCTCGCCACCGCGGAAGATCCCCATCAATCCGCCGGACCGCGCCGCCTATTTGAAGACAGTCACCAGGCCGCCGCAATCATGCAGGACCGCATCCATCTTCCCGGCCGCATTCAACTCATCGCCGGTGGCCGCTACGATTCACTCCACGACCACAATTACTCGCCCTACGCTTCTTGCTCTGATTTCTCCAACCCGAATTCCCTCACTCCTGACCCCTGCGCGCCCATCTTCACTGACGAGCCCGTCTGGCTGCCGCAGTTCGTCGTCACCTTCAATCCCGCCGTCACCCTCACCCTCTATGGCAACTACGGCGTGCTGCTCTCGCTGGGTCTGCAAGCCCCGTGGTGGGTCGATAACGGAAACCAGTTTCTCGATCCCTTCCGCACCCGCCAGGCCGAGGCCGGCGTCAAGTACGCGCCCGGACAGCGCATCCTCCTCACCGCTGCCGTCTTCCACATGCGCTCTCCGTTCTTTTATCCCAAGGTGCTCACCGCCGCTGACAGTTTCTGTTCCGCCGGAAATCCCGGCGATCAATGCTTTGAGTCCCAGGGCCACGAAACCCACGACGGCTTCGAGTTCAACGCCCAAGGCAAGGCTGCTTCCTGGCTGCGGCTCGACGCATCGTTAGCCGCCATCCGCGCCGTCTCCAATGACACCGGCACGCCCTCCTTTGACAACCGCCAGGTGCTCAACGTCCCCCATCTGCGCACCGCCTTCTTTGCCGACGTCGCGCTGCCCCACGCGCGCGGCCTGCACCTGATGCCCGGCTGGGGTTACACCGGCCGCAAGGATGCCACGCGCGACGATGCGGTCTCCGTCTCCGGCTACAACCTCTTCAACCTCGGCGCGCGCTACACCCCCGGCGGCGAGCAGGGCCGCGTCACCTTCCGCCTCTACGCTGACAACATCGCCGACAAGCGCTACTGGAAAGACACCGGCGCCAACTACGGCGACACCTTCATCCACCTCGGCGCGCCCACCACGGTCCGCCTCTCCGCCCATTACACTTTCTAAGGAGCCGCTGCGGAAGGATTCATTGATTTGAAAGAACACGGCATTACAGGCTGCGGAAAAACTCATAGCTTTGAAAGGGCACGACTTCAGTCGTGCCGAATGCGCTTCAAAAGAAAGGCGGGGCTTTAGCCCCTGAGGGAATCTTTTCAAGCCTCTTGAACCCAAGGAAGGCCCTTTTCCGCAGCCTGTTCAGTCGTGCCGAATGCTTCAAAATCAACCCGGGCTTTAGCCCCTGAGGAACGTCACCAACAATGAGCGCAACCGCAAAAGCCCACGGCATGGATGGCACCCTGGTCGAGCCTGACTGGCCGCCTCTGACGCTCGCCGATCTGCGCACGCTCTTCGTCCGCTTTCCCGCCCTCGGCAAGCCCGTCGAGATTTTGTCCGTAAGTCCGCGCCCCTTTTCCGCCGCGAGCGTCGTCGCCACAACCCAGGGCCGCGTCTTCGTCAAGTGCCATCACCGCACCGTGCGCGATGCCGAAGGCCTGCTTGAAGAGCACCGTTTCCTGGCCCACTTGCTCGCTGCCGGCGCACCCGTCCCCCGCGTCCTTTCCAGCAAATCCGGCCAGACCGCAATCCCATTGAACCAGTGGACCTGCGAGGTGCATGAAGTCCCCGCCGGCATTGACCTTTATGAAGACGCAATCTCCTGGACGCCCTTCCGCTGCGCCGCGCATGCGCATGCCGCCGGCCAGGCCCTCGCGCGGCTCCATCTTGCCTCAGAGGGATTCGCCGCGCCGCGCCGCAAGCCGCGCCCGCTGGTCGCCGGGTTCACCCTCTTCGCCGTCAACGACCCACGCGCCGAACTCGATCGTTATTTCGCCGCGCGTCCGTCGCTCGCCGCGCACCCAGCCGTGCGTCCTTGCGCGGAGCAGGCTCTCGAGCTGCTTGCGCCATTCCATGCCCAGCTTCTCCCGTTTCTGCCCGCGCTCCCGCCGCTGTGGACCCACAACGACCTGCACGCCTCCAACCTCTTCTGGAGCGGTGCCAGCGCCAGCGCGCAGGCCACGGCCATCATCGACTTCGGCCTCGCCGACCGCACCTGCGCCGTGCACGATCTGGCCCAGGCCATTGAGCGCAACATCGTCGAGTGGCTCGTCCTGGTCCGCGACCCCGCTCACCCCGGCCGTGTCCCCATCCACTTCGACCATCTCCACGCACTCCTCGACGGCTACCAGTCCATCCGCCCGCTCTCTGCGGCGGAAACCGCAGCCCTCGCGCCCATGACCGCTCTCTGCCACGCCGAGTTCGCGCTCTCTGAGGCCGATTATTATCTCGGCGTGCTGCACTCTGAAGAAAACGCCCGCCTGGCCTACGACGATTACCTCGTCGGCCACGCCCGCTGGTTCCGCGGCCCGGGCCATTCATTACTCGATGCAATTGCACAAGGTGCCGAACAGGCTGCCGGACAACTCAATCTAACGCGGGATGCGCAAAGTTCTGTAACAGGGCACGACTTCAGAACTTATCCGTAAATAGTGACTGGCTTGATTCCCGGGATCGATTCTGTTGTGGATGTGGCTGGGAACTGGGCGAAGATCCTGAGTGAGATGGCGCAGATCAAGTCTTGGACAGTTTCCGACGCGT
>Ga0316217_10003008_pt1 | contig 19701 bp, 12 predicted proteins | sample 1anoAmetaG_FD_203633 | JGI IMG/M metagenome (GOLD analysis project Ga0316217, IMG submission 203633) | Freshwater microbial communities from Trout Bog Lake, Wisconsin, USA - 1anoA | ecosystem: Environmental > Aquatic > Freshwater > Lake > Hypolimnion/Profundal zone | place: USA: Wisconsin...
ACGATTTGAAGAAAAAGATAAAAAAGGCCTATGCCCAACTCAAAATAGGCGACCCATTAGACCAGAAGAACCACGTAGGGCCCCTGATTGATAAACAAGCCGTAAAAATGTATGAAGACGCCATTGCTGCTGCCAAAAAAGAAGGCGGCAAGGTTTTAGTAGAAGGGGGTGTACTGAATGGCAAAGGTTACGAAAGCGGCTGCTATGTGCAGCCCTGCGTTATTGAAGCCAAAAATGAAATGAGCATTGTGCAGCACGAAACCTTTGCCCCCATTTTGTATATCATGAAATACAAAACACTGGACGAAGCCATCGCCCTGCAGAACGGAGTGGTGCAAGGTCTTTCATCGGCTATAATGACTACTAACCTGCGCGAGGCTGAAGTTTACTTAAGCGCCAACGGCAGCGATTGTGGCATTGCCAATGTAAACATAGGTACCAGCGGTGCCGAAATTGGCGGCGCCTTTGGCGGCGAAAAAGAAACCGGCGGTGGACGCGAAAGCGGAAGCGATGCCTGGAAAAACTACATGCGCCGCCAAACCAACACCATCAACTATGGCACCGAATTGCCACTGGCACAGGGTATTAAGTTTGAGCTGTAAACCACTATCAATAAGCCTGCCCTAAACAGGGGGGGTATACCTTTTTAAAAAAGCACCCTTGATAATCAAAGGATTATCTGGCATTTTCGGAAAAAAGGTATACCCCCCCCTGTTTTTTTGATGTGTAATTAATTGGAAATCAAAAAACTAGTATGTTTTGATTTTTAGTAATGTAAACTGATCAGTTTATTGCTAATGAATCACCTCAAACTTCTGCTCTCCCTGTAGTTGCTGTCCGTTGCGAATGGTCAATATATATATACCATCTGCCAGGTTGCCTGCGTTAAATCCAAAAGTGCTTTGGCGGGTAACTCCGGTTTTAACCACTTTACCATCTACCGAAACAACTTCGTAATTCAGTTCATTATTTACAGCGTTGTCAATCTTTACATTTACCCCTGTGCCTGTTGGGTTGGGATAAACTTCAATGCCGGATTTGGTATTACCGTCGGGCATAGGGAGTATGCTTGATATAACACCACAAGTTCCAAATTCATTGACAAAATTATAGTATGGGCTACCGTCATTATCATATCCGCCGTCATCGTCATATCCGCAAAAGGAATAAGCTACATCATTAAAAACAATGGGGGTGGCATATTGACGCGCAGGCCCGGGAAATCCGGGCACCGGTGCCCATTTGTTAGTAGAAGGATCATATTCGTAAAAATCTCCGAGTGAGTAGGGGCTTCCGCCTACCAGCGTTACCCCACCGCCTACATATGCCTTACCATTTAATACAAAGTAAGTTGTAGCGCTTCTTTTCTTGCCCGGGAACGAGGCAATTTGTGTCCAGCTATCGCTGCCCGGGTAATACTTATAAAACTGGGTATAAAATGCTCCGGCGCCGTCCTGTCCCAGGCCTGCGTAACCAAAGCTATCGATACTAAATCCCGCCATATTAATGCCCTGTGGACCAGGATAACTCGCCTTTGAAGTCCATGAGTCAGTAACCGGGTCATAAGCGTACATGGTGCTTGAAATACTGCTGCCATTGCGTGCTCCGGCACCGACATAGGCTATACCATTAACAACAAACTGGAAGGGTTCGGTTACCCCGTTTTCGGGGAAGCTTGCTTTTGCTGTCCATGTATCTAAAGCGGCATTGTACATTTCGTTAGTACTTACACAAACGCCGGCTGCCTGAGAGCCACCCACTACATAACCCACATTATTTATTGTAAAATAAGCAGGCGTAGCAACATTATAAGGGAAATTTGCTTTTTGGGCCCAACTATCGGTTGAAGGGGTATACTCCCACACATCATTAACATAAGTAGCGGGCGAAGCGGTGTTTCCTCCAACCAGGTAACCTGCCCCGTTGATATTTAATCCGGCCGCCATTCTTCTCGGTGTCCCCGGAAAAGTATCTTTAATTGTCCACGTAAATTGGGCAGCCGACATTAATGCCAGCGTCATTAAAACAGCAATTGAATAATATTTTTTCATTTTTATGTTTTGGTTATTCGAATCTAACACTTTTAGGAAATAATAATGCAAACACCAAAGTAAATGCTGTAAATGCAATTGCAAACGATAATACTACCGTCTCAGCTAAGCCTGTTTTGATTTTATCTGCAGCTTAGCCCAGTTTAATAATCCCGACATTTCTGTACGGTACCCAAGATAAGTAATTACCAAAACCGCAATTAGTTCTAGTGCATGTATAATATGCATCTGCATACCATAGCGTTGTATGAATAATTCCGGTATGGAAAGTATTAAAAGCCCGGCTAATGGTATCCAAACCATTTTTTTGAAGTTTATCCTTGCATCTACCAGGTCGCGACAATAGTACACGTACAAAAATACCATCAGTATTTTTACAATATTTAAAGTAAAAGCCGCCCCATACAGCTTAAAATTTCGAACCATAATATAGGCCAGTCCGATTTGTAACACCGCAGATATCCCATTAACAGCTATAAGCCTTGAGGTTTTTCGAGAAACATGGATGGGGAAAATAAACACGTTTTGAATGCTCCGCGTTAAAAAACCCGCACCTACAATTCCGAAATAAAGAAAGGCAGTAAGGTATTTATCGCTGCTGATAAAAAATGGAAGGATAATGGGAAGAATAAGGATATTAAGAGGTATAATTAATAGAGTAACCAGGTTAAACCCACTGTAATACTTATTTATTTCCTTCATTGTTTTTTCAGTGGCCGGCTCCCTCAATAAGCTGAAGATTCGTGGCGAAATGGCACTACTTAAACCATCCAGCATAAAACTTACCAATAGCGTAAAGCGCACGGCCAAATCAAATATGGCCACCTCCTTGTTAAACAGCAGTGGTTTAATAATGTATCTGTCCGAATAACTCAATACCCATTGAAAAACAGCAGTAATCATTAACGGAAAGCAAAACTGCCAGGCCGGTTTCAGAAATTGCCTATCGAAGCTAATTCCGTAAAGAAAGGTGATTTCGAAAAAAGAAACAAGAAAAATGCTTAAGCAGGAAAGCAGCCTGCCCCACAATGGGCCCTCCAAAGTACCAGGGAAGATTTCAAGTATAATGATTGAAAACGCGACTGTAGTTACAAAATTGAGAATGTTCACCCAAAAGTAGCGCCAGGGCTTCTCGCGGTGCACAAGCAGGTTGCTATAAAATCTGAAATGCGCATTAAAAATACCTGTAAATACAGACATCATCATATACCTGAATGACTCTGGGCTGGGGTTCTCGATGTAATGCTGCAAAAAGAAATTTCCACCTGCTGCAAATAGTAAAATAATAATGAGTCCTATTCCGATGAGATAACCATTCAGAGACGCTAATTTTGCCTTCAACTCTACCGGACGGTCTTTAAGTTCATGATAAGCCACACCTACGTAATAGTCTAAGCTAAAACTGGCAACCACCTGCACCAGCAACGACAAGCCAATATAGAGCGAAAGAGCTCCGTAATCTGAAATGGTTAATAATCGGGTATTGGTATAAAAAGGAAGTAATAGAAATGAAGCCCCGGTAGACAATGCCGAAGAGAAAGTGTAAATAACCGATGATTTGATGAAATCCTTTTTAATCACAAATGCAACTTTACAATTTTATTAGGGATAAATGTTCAGGATAATGTTATTCTAAACCGAAAATGCAAAAAAAAGAAGGGCTTGTGCGGCCACCAACCTCTTCTTTGGTAAAAACTCATTAAAAATTGATATTCGTGTCTCAAAATGCAGAAAAAGAAGGTTTTACTCATTACCTACGGCAATCGCGACCATGCCAGTTCGCGGGTAAGAGGGCTGAACCATTTCGACAGGTTGAAGGATGTTTTTGACACCACCTGGATTCCCAGGGTTAAATTCACCCAACAGCCGGGTTTGCTAAGTAAAATTTCAGTGGCGCTTTCAAAGCGGATTCAGTTGATAAAGTTATGGTGGGCTGTTTGGTTCAGCACTTACGACATTGTTTTTGTGCAGGTAATGTTTTTGCCCGAATGGTGCCTGGTGAAGCTAAAGAAAAAAGGCGCCGTGATATGTTTTGACTTTGATGATGCCGTATATACCTACTCAAAAACCAGCTTTGATTTGATGATGCAGTATACCGATAAGGTGATTGTGGCAACCCCCTACCTGATGGAATATATTGGTCAGTATCATAAAACAGCCATTGTAATTTTTTCGCCGGTTGACACCGGTTTAATCTTTCCGGTAAAAAAAGAGCAGCCCGTGTTTACCATTGGCTGGATAGGCTCAAGCTGGACTTTACCTTATTTGCAGACTTTGCAGCCGGTGTTCGAAACCCTGGCAAAAAAAATGGATTATAAATTGCTGGTGCAGGGCGCCGAATTAAATATACCGGGAGTAAAAACTGAGTGCATACCCTGGAGTGAGCAACATGAAATTGATTCCCTGGCTAAAATTGATGTAGGTATTATGCCCCTGGAAAATACGGAATGGGCAAAAATGAAGGGGGGATATAAATTGTATTTATATATGGCCGCCGGTAAGCCGGCCGTGGCTTCGCCGTTTGGTATTAACGCCGGAATTGTAAAAGAGGGTGTTACTGGTTTTTTGGCCAGGGATAACGCAGAATGGGTAAAGGCTTTTGAAAAACTGCATGACGATATTACTTTGCGCACCCTGATGGGCAACAATGCGCGGAGGGATGCTGAAGAAAAATACAGTTACGAGGTGTGCACTAAACAATTAGTAAATTTTTTAAATAGTTAGTATGAGCTGGACTACAGAGCAACTTTTAGCCGAAATAAGCCAACGCGACAAGGTGGTAATTGAACTGGGATGCGGGCCTAACCCTCCGCAAAATGTAATTGGCATCGATCATTTGCCTTTAGAAGGAGTTCACTATGTAACTAACCTTGAAGAAGGGTTGAAAGGGGTACCCAGTAACTCCATTGATGAGGTGCATTCGCGCCACTTTTTAGAGCACATTCAAAACTTTGATACATTATTGAAGGATATACACCGGGTGCTGAAGCCCGGCGGCAGGCATTTTGTGGTGGTACCGCATTTTGCCAATCCATATTATTATTCAGACTATACACACAAAAGATTTTTCGGCCTTTACTCATTCGATTATTTCAGTAAGCCTGAGAATCAATTGCACCGTAAAGTACCGGCCTTTTACGATAGCGTTAAATTTAAAGTAACATACCGCAAAATTGTATTTAAGATGCCCGAGTTTCCTGTTCGCAATTTTTTTAAAAGCAGAATATTGCAGCCCATATTCAACATCAACTCGTTTATGCAGGAGTTGTACGAGGGCAGTTTTTGTTATACGTTCCCGCCGCAGGAACTTGAGTTTGAAATGACCCCTGATAAATAGGCCATTACATCCACCGCTTATACCATAACTGGAAAAGGAACAAATAACTCAAACGCTGAAACTCAACGGGCTTGCCGGCCAGGTAGTCATCGCGCATTTTAATGGCCTGGCTTACTTTAAAAATGCCCTGCTTTTGCAAAGCCGGTTCGCTGATAACATCCATCAACATATCCTTCAATTCAACGCGTAACCAGCTTTCCAAAGGCACGCCAAAACCCATTTTGGGCCGCTCCATCAACTCGCGGGGCACGTATTTATGTACTATGTCTTTCAGTACGTATTTGCCTTGCCCGTTGCGGTATTTATAGTTGGTTCGCAGGCGGGCGGCATATTCAATAATGCGCTGGTCCAAAAACGGCTCCCGGCCTTCAAGGCTGGTGCTCATAGTGGCGCGGTCTACCTTTTGTAAAATATCGTCCACCATATACGTTTTGTATTCGGTGGCCTGAAATTTTGCAAGCAAATCGTTGGTATCATTCAATAGCGCTCCCTCATCAAATGGTGTGGGCAGGTACTGAATATCTTTGTTGAACAACTGTTGGGTTTCAAAAAATGTCATCGCCTGCGATACTATGTCGAATTTGCGGACCGGGTCTTTGGCCGCAAAGTAGTCTTTAAGCTTGCTTCGCTTATCCTGGTTCGAGATATCAGCTTTTGAAGAAAGCGGTATCAAAGCGCTTAGTACTCCTTGAAGAAAGCCAGGTACCTGGTCTAACTGTGCCAGGCGTTTAACCGCGTTAAAGTATTTTTGGTAGCCTGCAAAAATTTCGTCACCACCATCGGCAGACAGGGCAACGGTTACCTGCTGGCGCGCTATGCGGCTAACCAGCGTAGTGGGGATGCCCGAAATATCACCGAAAGGCTCGTCATAAATATCTGCCCATTGCGGTACAATATCAAGTGCATCCTTATAGGTGCAGGTGTGTTCGTAATGTTCGGTGCCCAGGTGTTTGGCAACCTCTTTGGCATGTGGAGCTTCGTTAAACTTCGGGTCGTCAAAACCTATGGTAAAGGTTTTTATCTTTTTCGAACTGTTGGCTTGCAGCAAAGCGGTAACTGCGGTTGAGTCGTAACCGCCGCTTAAAAAAACACCCACCGGCACATCGGCTATCATTCGGTATTGAAAGGCGGAGGTCATCAGGCGCTCAACTTCGGTCTTTGCCTCCTCATAGCTAACTTTTAACTTAGGCTGGTTGTAGCAATCTGTCACATCCCAGTATTTTGTAGGCGTAGCAGTTTTTGTTTGCAGGTTAATGGTAAGGAAATGCCCCGGCAATAGTTTATGCGTGTGTTCGAAAATGGTATAGGGGGCTGAAATATATCCGCGCTGAAAGTAATGCGACAGGGCGTTAAAGTTGATGCTCTTTTCAAATTCCGGATGTTGGTGGAAAGATTTTAGTTCAGAGCCGAATAGCAGCAAATCATTTTTAAAATACCAGAAAAGAGGCTTTACCCCGGCCCGGTCTCTGAATATTACCACCCGGCTGTTTTTCTCATCGTAAATAGCGATGGCAAACATGCCTATAAAGCGGGTTACGCAATCGGTACCCCATTGGGCGTAGCTTTTAAGAATTACCTCAGTATCGCTGGCCGATTTGAAGGAGTAGCCCAGTAATATTAGCTCCTTTCGTATTTCAGCGTAGTTATATATCTCTCCATTAAAAATGATGGTAAGGCCGGCTTCGGCAAAATGCATAGGCTGATGCCCCAACGGTGAAAGGTCAATAATAGAAAGCCTCCTGAATCCGAAACCAATGTTGGCGCTGTGGGGAGTAAAAAAATCGTAACCGCTGTCGTCGGGCCCGCGGTGTATAACCGCATCAGTCATTTTTTTGAGTCTCTCTATGTCCGAGCGCTTATTAAAATCTATAAAACCTGCAATGCCACACATGGTGCTAAAGTAGCTATTTAGTTCATTTTAGGGCTATGCCAACGTATGGCAGTTTTCCTAATTAAAGTGAAAACCATGCAAGTGTATCAACGCTAACCTGATTAATTTCCATGGCGAAAACCAAATGCAAACTTTATGTTTATTATCCTTGTGAAGTATTTTTAGTGAAATGAATTCAAAGACCGCCCTCATATTTTATTCTGTTCGCTCAACTTTTGTAAAAAAGGATATTGAAATACTGTCCGCTAACTTTACTGTGCTTGAACACGATTTTTACTCACCCAGTAAAGCAGGCTTTATCTGGAGCTTCATTTCGCAAAAGCTCTTTTTACTTAAAAATATCTGGCGGGCTGATTTACTGATTTCGGAATTTGCCGGCTACCAGTCTTTTTTACCTGCATTATTCGGCCGCATATTCGGAAAGCCGTGTTTGATTATAGTAGGAGGTACAGATGCCCACTATTTTCCGGGTATAGGGTACGGCAACTGGCAAAAAACGGTTATGCGGTTTTTCACAGCGGTGTCTTTCAGGCTTTGCACGCATATAGCTCCCAAGCACCACACGCTCATGAAATCCGAATACCATTACGACGAACATGAGCCGCAGGAGCAAGGTATTTATGCACGTTTGCCCAACCTAAAAACGCCCTTTACCGAAATTCCCAATGGTTATGATGCTGCGAAGTGGAAATGCACAGGGCCTAAGAAAAGCAACACCTTTATTACGGTGGCTAATGGTTGGCAATACGGGTTTCAGCAAAGCTTAAAAGGGGTTGACCTTATATTGCAAGTAGCCCCTTTCTTTCCTGGTTGTGAATTTACCATTCTTGGTGTGGAAGACCCCTCCATTTTGCCTGCCAGGTCAGCGAATGTGAAAATTGTACCTGCCGTAAAAAACGACGAGTTGATAGCTATTTTCAGCGCTTGCGAATTTTACCTGCAACTTTCCATGGCCGAGGGATTTCCAAATTCCATTTGCGAAGCCATGCTTTGTGAATGTATCCCTATAGGATCGGATGTGTTTTCTATTCCGGAAATAATTGGCGATAGCGGGTTTGTTTTGAAAACACGAAGTTTAGAATCTCTGAAATTGCTTATTGAAAAGGCATTGCTGGGTGATAAGCCGGTTTTAGGGAAGAAGGCCCGGGCCCGCATTGCTGATAATTATTCTCTTCAACAACGAACCACAAAATTAACGCAGCTATACGCCAGCCTGGTTAGTTAATACCTGCAATACCCAATATGGTTTAACATTTCGGGTAATGAGTAATAACGTAATTATTTTTTAGTTTATAAATGGAAATTATAAATTTACAATGAACAACTACTGTTCTCGTAAATTTATGAAAAAAGCCACCCTTACCTGGGTTATTTTATTGATCGGTTTTGCGACATGTTTTGCTCAAAAGGAATACTATAAATGGTATTTCGGTAACCAGGCAGCTATGGACTTTGTCCCCGGTTCCCCGGTAAATATTACCACCAGCGCTATGACTGTGGTTGATTGCGGGGCAAGCATTTCTGATTCGGTCGGAAATCTTCTTTTTTATTCAAACGCGCAGCAGGTTTGGGACAGAACCAACCAGGTAATGCCTAATGGAAACGGTATTATTGGCAATACCTCGGGTGGGCAGCCTGCCGTAGTGGTCAGGCAACCGGGCAGTTCAAACTTATATTATTTATTTACGAATGACGGGTTTGGCGGGCCTGATGGATTTAGATATGACGTGATAGACATGAATCTGAACGGTGGTCTGGGCGACATTGTGGCCGGGCAGAAGAATGTATTGCTTATTGCCAATGCAACGGAACAGGTAATTGCTGCTAAAGACGCGAACGGACATGATGCGTGGATAATTGCCCACCCGCTTAACACGGGCTCTTTTTATGCTTACCATATAACCTCTGCAGGAATAAATACTACTCCGGTGGTTTCAACCATTGGGGCCACCCGGGGTGCGGGCGATGATGCTACGGGACAAATTACCATTGACAGCACTTACCACCACATAGCAATGGCCCATTATTATGTAAATGAGTTTGAACTTTATGACTTCGATAATTCAACGGGTATACTTTCCAATTTATTAACCTTTTCGAACTATTCTAAGCCATGGGGAATAGAGTTTTCACCGGATGGCTCTAAACTTTATGAAGCAGGGTGGACTACGCAGTATGTTAATCAATTCGATTTATCAACCTATACTGTTGCCGCAATCAATGCTTCGGTGGTAAATCTGGGAAATGTTACGGGTAATGGGGCACCATATTACACCGGCTATATGCAACGGGCACCGGATGGCAAAATATATATTGCCGTATATCTTACTCCAACTTTGGCAGTAATCAATAGTCCTAACCTAAGCGGCACTGCCTGCAACCTGGTAGGTAACGGATATAATTTGGGTGGCCCTACCAGCCAGGCGGGTTTGCCAAATAAAGTGGTTGTTACACCCTTTTGCAACTTAAAAGTCAATTTGGGGAACGACACTGCCGTTTGCCAGGGGCAACCCGTAACCCTCAATGCAACTGATACTGGCGTTACCTATTTATGGAGCACCGGGGCAACAAGCCAGTCAATTACTACAACAGCTTTGGGTACTTATTGGGTAAGTGTTAGCTCGGCAGCTTGCAGTAAAAGCGATACCATTCAAATTTCTTCGGTAACCCAAACCCCGTTTTCGTTAGGCGCTGATACTTCGTATTGTGGAAATTTTAGCCGGGTACTCTCAACCGGGGTGGCGAATACGTTTTGGTCTACAGGTGTTACTGCCTCTCAAATAACGGTAAATTCAGCCGGGGTATATTGGGCTAAAGAGACTACCGGATGCGGAATTTTGGCAGATACCATTACAATTGTGCAAAACACGGTTCCCGTAGTTAGTCTGGGTAATGACACTACTTTGTGCAATGGGCAAACGCTGTTGCTGAATGCCACGTATCCAAATGCATCCTATAAATGGCAGGATAATTCAACCAACGCTACTTTCACTGTTGGCCAGGCGGGCGGTTACAGCGTAACCGTAACCGACAACAACGGTGGGTGCTCGGCAAGCGCGGCTGTGCAAGTGAACTATTCGGCTGCGCCTCCGGTTATTAACCTTGGGGGCGACACAGCATATTGTGGTAATTTTAGCCGTATACTATCAACCGGTACGGCGTCTACCCTATGGTCCACGGGTGTAACCTCTTCTCAAATTACAATTACTACACCGGGCATGTACTGGGCTATGGAAAGTAATGGATGCGGGACAGCCTCCGATTCAATCACAATAATCCAAAACCCTAACCCTGTGGTAAACCTGGGTAATGATACAACCCTATGTACTGGTCAAACATTAGTGTTGAATGCGGCTAATCCAAATTCAACATACATATGGCAGGGTAACTCTACCAACCCCACTTACAGTGTAACTTCGGGGGGGAGCTATTCAGTAACAGTCACTAATTCTTTTTCGTGTAGGGTAGCGGACTCCGTAAGGATAAGCTATGATACGCCGCTTTCAGGCTTCAATCTTGGTAATGATACCACGTATTGCCAACAGTTCAGCCGTGTATTATTTACGGGTGTTCCAAACACAGTGTGGTCAAACAATGCGGATGGTCCTCAAATAACCATCAATAACCCCGGAGTGTATTGGGCGATAGAAAACAATGCCTGTGGTTCAAAGACTGACTCAATTACGATTTCGGAATCCGCACCACCGCTGGTTGATTTCACTAATTTATACAGTGTTTGTCCTGGTGATACTGTCACACTACAGGCAAGCACCTCGGGTACTAACTTTTTGTGGAGCACTGGCGACAGCACCCGTTCGATTATAGTTACTCAGCCCGGAAACTACACTATCGAAGCATGGAACAATATTGACTGCCCCAATTATGCTACTGCGAATGTTCCAATGGGTAGCCCACCGGTAATATCGCTGGGAAATGATACTACCATTTGTGGTAATACCGGAATGACGCTTTCACTAAGTGTGCCTCATGCGCATTATGTTTGGCAGGATAATTCGGTAGATAGTTTTTATAATGTTATAGTAAGCGGCACTTACAGCGTTACCGTGACTAATAATTGCGGAAGCGCAACGGCGCAAAGAATTGTTGACATTTATCCTGACGAGTGTGCGCTGGCTAGACCTACAGCGTTTTCGCCCAATGGTGATGGTAAAAACGATGTATTCAGGGCTATTTCACACTGCCCGATAAGTAAATTCTGGATGCATATTTATAACCGTTGGGGACAGCTAATATTTGAATCCTCAGATATTGCCAATGGATGGGACGGAACTTTTAAAGGTGTCGCGCAGCCCGTGGGAGTTTTTGTTTATTACACCGAGTATTTCAATTATTGCAAAGGAGCGATGGACAAGAAATCAGGTAATGTGACTTTGTTGCGGTAGTTGGTAATTACAACCCTCCCAAAAAACATGATGCACACCAGTTATCTGAATGTGCATGCATGCTAAATGTAATGATGTCAGCAAAACATTTAAAATCGTTACCGGGGGCCTGGCCCTTGTTTAGTAAATATCGCAACAACTTTTGTGGCATTTTCGAAGAATTCGTAAGTGTAGGTAAATGGGGAGTAAGTGTAACCGGATATGGCGTAAGTGTATATTTTTACCCCGCTAAATGATATTTTTCAGAATGGCGGACAAGGCCTCTTTGCGCCTTGCGGAAACGGGCACATGGCTTTCGTCCACCATCACTAATTCCCCCCCTTTCCCCTTGATATATGCCGTAATATGAGCCACGTTAACAATGTGGCTGTCGTGCGTTCTTAAAAAGCCTTTATCTTCCAGTACCTCTTCAAACCTTGCTAATGGTTTGGCTACAATGTGCTGCTTACGGTCAGTGGTAAATACTACAGAATATTTGTTAGATGACTGGACTCTTATTATGTTGGCAATATCAACAAACGAGTTACCATTCTGCGTTGGAAGGACAAGTTTGTTTTTCCCCAGTTGGGCAATTGAGTGCTGATTTTCGGCTTTGCCCTCATTGTTAAATTCATTAAACGCCACTTCCTTAAATCTGTTGATAGCTTTGGCCAACTCATCCGGACTTATAGGTTTCATTAAATAATGCAACGCGGGATAGTTAAATGCCCTGGCGCCAAACTCTTCATAGGCCGTGGTGAAAATGATATACTGCCCTTTTTCTAAGGTGATATTTTTCAGTACGTCGAAAACGTTGCCATCTAATAATTCAACATCGGCAAAGAACACCGAAATTGTTTTGTCGGCAAAAGCTTTTTTGCTTTCATCAAGTGTTTTTGCAAAGACGGATACTTTAAACTCAGGGTGGTTGTTTTCCAATAATGCCTGCAGACTTTTTGCACCCAGCGGTTCGTCTTCAATAATTGCACAGTTGATATTTTTCATTATTTGCTTTTTGTTGAGGGGAATACAATCGTTACAATGGTGCCCGATTGTGTTGGATCGGAAACCGATTTATCTTCTGTTTTTATCTCCCAGGTACTGTCATTTAGTTCACCTATAATTTTAAGTCGTTCACGCACATTTTTCATGGCCATGGAAAGATTATTCTGGCTTTTCTCTTTTGCCCAAGTTGCGTGAATACCCACGCCATTATCTTCCACTTTGCAAATTATGTTTCCGTTTTCTTTTTTAAAATCAATATTGATAATTCCCGGTTTTGATGAAGGAACAATTCCATGCCAGATACTATTTTCAACCAACGGCTGAATAATCATTGGCAGGATGTTTTTTTCTTCAATGTCAATACCGCTGTCAATATTTATACGGTAATCAAATTTATTATCCAGCCGCATTTTTTCGAGGTCCATATATTCTCTTAAACATTCAACCTCTTCAATAACACTTATATATTGTTGCTTCGAGTTGTTTACGATGCGCCGGATTAATAACGAAAAAGAGCCCAATAAGTGTACTGCATTATCAGTGTCTTTTTTCAGAATGTAATATTGAATAGAGTTAAGCACATTAAAAATAAAATGCGGGTTAATCTGGTAGCTCAGCGCCTTAAATTCGGCCTGTAAAAGCTTGATTACATTGGTGGCCTTTAGTTTTTGGTAACTAAAAATTGACGAAATAATAATAAGCGCCAGCATAACCACCATCAACGCCAATACAATCTTAAAAAACAGTGTATCGACAAACCGTGGTTTGATAGTAAAGCTTAGCGTATGTATTTCTGACCGGTACTTACCGTCTTTATCTTCAGCGGCTACTTCAAACTGATAATCGCCGGGTGGGAGGCTGTAATACTGGATATAGTTAAGCGTGGTGTATTTCCATGGACTTATTCCCTTTAAACGAACTTTGTAACGTATACCGCCGATAGCTTTATAATACAGGGCGTTAAATTCAATGAAAATATTGTTTTCATCGTGAGTCAGAACAAGACTGTCAGCCGGGTGCTTTTCACCATTTACTAAAATGGCACCAAAATATAGCGGAATATGAGCCGTGTCCTCTGAAAGCGCATTAGGCCTTAAATAACAAAGACCTTCATTGGTTGCAAGCCATATATAACCATTAAAGCCGGCTATGCTATTAACCTGGTTGCTACACAATCCGTCGTTTTCGGTGTAGTTTTTAACCCGGGTTACCAAAGAGAGGTTTTTTACATGAAAATATATTTTGGAAACTCCTTTAAAAGTGGCAACCCATAAAGTAGAATCGTTTTCAAAATAAACTTCTTCAGCCAAATTATTAATTAGCCTTCCTGTTTCATTCACATTATAAAAATGGTTATCAATATTGATGTAAACCCCTTTGCCACGGGTTGCCACGGCAAAAATGTTTTTGAAGGTTTTGACCGATGTAATACGAACATCGTTAACTACATTGTCCGCAACAATTCTGGGCTTTGCGTCTAACAATATGTAGTATAAACCGGAGATAGTACCAACCGCATATTTCTGATCTGATAATTTATGAAAACCGGTTATTCTTTTTGAGAAACCAAGTGATGCCGGAGTAGATGTTTCAATACTCCCTTTGCAAATGTACAGGCCCGAAGGGGTTCCGATGAGGTACTGGTGCCCGGCAATTTCCTCTATTTGTGTGATGTAAGAGTGTAAATGTGCGAAGCAATTAAGTGATGTATCCTGGTTGGAAAGAAGCGCTCCGTTTTTTCGGAATGACAAACTTGAAATCGGTCCGGGCTCTTTCATCAGCGGCTCCCTGATGCGACCGGATAAAAGAGTGTCTATCTCCAGCAATTTACCCTCGGGTAAAATGGCGTAAAGACTTTTTGAATCGGAAAGAAGTCCTGAAATTTTGCCGGAGGAATGAAGATGTGAGTAATCATATATCCTGACCTTATCATTCGGAATCATATAAATTCCTTTGTCGGTAGTAGTTACCCAGTAATTATTCTGACGGTCGGATATAATATTAGATACAGAACTTGAAAAAGCAATTGAATCAATAAACTGAATTGCATCGTTATTCAAGGCAAGTGAGTAAGTGGGCATGTTTCTGCTGGTTAACCAAACTTTGCCATTGGCGGTTACTTTGTTTTGTAAAGTTTGGATATTGATGGGCCAATTATATCCTATACATTTTTGGTGTTTATTGATATGCAAAACATAGTTCCATTGATTAAGAAGCAAAGCACCATCGGGGAGTTTATGCAGGGAAATATTCAAATTTGGATAAGGCATTAATTTCTTACTGATCGTGATAGAAGAAATATCACTTAGTTCTGCTCTTTTTATAACATCCAGCTTTCCATTACGCAAAAAGGTGTACACATATTTATTGTCATTAAAAGAAAGAACATATAATGTAACGCTATCAGAACTGCCGGGAATCGTGTCGGTAATTGATTCGACTTTATTGGCTTCGATTTTATAAAAACCTTTGTTACTAAAGCCCAGCCAAAGTTCGTAGTTTTTCATGACCCCCCAGGAAGTGGGCAGACTTTTGCTACACAACTTGGTAATGGTATCGTTGTTTGGGTGTGCTACAAATTTGAGCCCATCAAAGTAATTAAGCCCGCCGACAAAGGTCAGGAACCAAAGTTTACCTTCATCATCCTCCTTAATTTCTAACACAGTATTATCCGTTAATCCATCCGCAGTAGTATAAGTTTTAAAGTTGTAGCCGTTATATTTTACTACGCCGTGGTCGGTACCAAACCATAAAAATCCGTCATGGTCTTGTAACACGCAATACACTTCGTTACTGGGCAAGCCGTCGTTGCTGTTGAAATTATGGTAAGCCACCTGGGCACTGCACGCAAAGGCTAGTACAAAAGACACGCATAAAAAAATAAGAGATTTCAGTTTCGGACTTTGCTGCATGCATACTGCCAGCCGCTACCGGTTGGCTTCTTTTTTCGCTGAATATAGTCTGAAAAATTAAAAAAATATAATTGCGTTTTGCTAATTCTCGCTATCATTTCTGCGTTGGAGAGACGGAAAAGCGAAATCACAGGTTGTTTAACAAAACTGCCAATGCCGAGCTTTGGTTTCGGCGGCTGAATTTTTCGAACGAGCGGTCGGTGTATTTAAATGCATGGCCGTGTTGTTGCCAATAAGCGTAAGCGGCCTTTAACTGGTTTAATGTTTCGGCATAATCGTTAAAACCTATCATAGGTTTACGGCCAACGGTATTTAATATAACCGAGGCATCGCCATCGGTGGGCCCGAATGAAATGATTTCGCTGCACGAGGCCAGGTACTCAAATATTTTGCCAGTTATTACCAGTTTGCTATCCGGCAAATTGAAAATAGCGAACAATAACAGTGAAGCACCACGGGTTAAATTGATAGCGGTTTGTTGGTTGGTAAATGGATGGTAAGTGGTTATATCTTTCAGCCCTTCACCTGCAATGCTATTTTGAATCTCATCGTCCACCCGTCCGGTAAATTCAAGTTTTATTTTGGCACCGTTGGCTTTCAGTTCAGCCATGGCTTTCCATAAGTTTTTGGTGTTTTGGCTGGCCATTAAATTGCCGAGGTAACGGATGGTAAAATCATCTTCTTTCTCAACGCTAACCAGTTTTGTTTCCGCTAAAAAATTATCTTCATCGTATCCATTAAAAATAACGCTTATGTTTTTTGCACGGTCTTCAAACTGCTCCTTCATACCAGGACTTATTACCACCACATGGTCGGCGGTTTTTAGCACGGCTGTTTCCAGCGCTTTATCTTTTTGGCGGGTGCTTTCGGTTCGCGGAAGCATCTCGTTGTAAACTATTTTGGTCCAGGGGTCGCGGAAATCGGCTATCCATTTTACCGGGTATTTTTCCTTCAGCTTCAGTCCAATTAAATGCGCCGAGTGGGGCGGACCGGTGGTTATAATGGCGTCAATTTTTTCAGTCTTCAAAATTTCCTCTGCTTGTTTTAGTGCATAAGGCACCCATCCTTTGCGGGCATCGGGCACAAAAAAATTGGCCCGTATATACTCCGTCAGTTTTTGAAAGAATGTTTTATGCTGATTGGCCCCCACTGTTACCAGCGGCATGGTTTTGCCTTTCTTCCCCCTCAACAAATTATAAAGCTCGAAAGGCTCGAAGGTTTTAGTGCGATATACTTTTAAGGCCGGCGATACCTCTTTTAAAAGAGATTCATCGTAATACGGATAGCTGCCATTGTTAACGGTTACTATTATGGGCTCCCAGCCAAACTCAGGTAAAAACTTCGAAAACTTCAAAAACCGCTGCACGGCTACCCCGCCGGCGGGTGGCCAGTAATAAGTAAATATTAAAACTTTTTTACTCACTTCTTTTTTACAGGTTTAGTAAAGGTTGCTTTGGCTACCGGTTTAGGTTCGGGTTGTGGAGCAGGCTCAGCTTGTATTTCTTTCATTTTGCGGTAACCGGCAAAGCCCAGGGTGCCAAATACAAAAGCGAATAGCAGGAATGAACCAGCGTAAGCAATTTTATTACCCACTACTATACTCTTCGGTTCAAACTTAAATTCGATTTTATGGGTACCGGCGGGCACTTCCATAGCGCGCAAAACATAATCGGCCCTGAAGTGTGGCACCAACTTATCGTCCAGGTAAGCATTCCATCCTTTGGCGCCATCGTAGAAAATTTCTGAGAATACCGCTACCTGATTTGAGGTCGAATTTGAAAAGTAAGTAACCTTATTAGGCGTGTATTCCTTCAGTTTAATAACACCTGCAGTATCGGCACCTATGGCATTTTCGGGTACATCTTTTTTATAGCGCACATCAACAATGGCCGTGGTTAAAGGCTCCCATGAATCAGCGCCCAGGTCGGCCATTTCTTCATCGGCGTTTTGAGCCCAGGTTATGTTGCGTACAAACCAAACATTACCGCAACCGGGGAACGGATGCACCTGCGGTGGTTGATTTTCGCCACCGGCAATTACGTACTTGGTATTAAGCATTCGCCATACCTTTTGGTTGTTTTTAGAAATCTGGTTCTCAATCAAATCCTGGTAGCGCTGCAGTTTAACGGCGCTGTATCCGCCCACCGATTGGTGGAAATACGAGGTCATGGCATCATTAAACGGATTCTGCGTAAGGTTAAACACGCGGTAATGCGGGTCGGGGTCTTTCATAATTTCCAGGTCGGCCTGGGTAGGGGTGTGCACGCTTTCGTATTTGCTCACTTCCACAAAATTATCGCTGTTTAAGTAGCGGCGGGCAATGGTCCAGCCGTCTACCAAAAAAAGCACGGTTAAGCCGCCCACCAAAAGCGATTGCGACAAAGTTTTACGGATATAAAGCCAAACCAGGGCAAAAGCTGCACCTATAAAAAACAACGAGCGTAACGAACTCATGAATAACATGCTGCTGCGGTCTTTCTTCAGCGCATCTACAATCCAGCCTTGTTGGTGTTCCTGCATTTGCGCGTCGCTGGGTCCGGAGAAGTTATACATAAAGCTTCCCAGCAGGCCAAACACTACCACTATACCGGCGGTAATACCACCGGCAATTTTCAATTTTTTCAGCAGTTCCTCCTTGGAGTGGCCACCGGTTAGTAATTCGTTTACCCCCAGCAGTGCAATGGCCGGCACCGCCAGTTGCGCCAAAGCAAGGGCCATAGATGGCGTTCGGAATTTGTTGAATAACGGAAGGGTATCGAAAATAATATGATAAATAAATGTATTTCGTCCCACACCTAATATTACCGAAATAATTACAATGGCCAGTAGCGCCCATTTAATGCTGTTGCGCACTATCAGCATACTAAACAGAAACAGGAACATAATGGCCGCACCCAGGTAAACCGGACCCGAGGTAAACTGCTGCGCACCCCAATACGTTGGCGCATGTTGGGTAAATGATTTTGCATTGGCTTCAGGCACGCCCTTAGAGGTTAATTCTTTATAAGTGTTCGATTCTTCGCTCAACTCAGCGCCCGAGGCACTGCCTTTCATATCCGGTATCAGGGTGGTCAAAATTTCGCCATCCATTAAACCATAGCTCCACTCGGTGGCATATTGAAAATCCAAACCGCCGCCTTTGGCTTGTTGCTTTTTCTGCGTCAGTTCCGATGAGCCGCCGCGCATGGTTTCTTTTACATACTCCTGTGTGGCCCACAGGCTGGCAATGTTAGGCATTAGCGCCAGTAAACCGGCTACCACCAGCACCGAAGAGGCCTTGATAAAATGAACGGTGCGTTTTTCCATTACTTCGGTAATGGCGAAGTAAACGGCCAGGCAGGCCAGCGAAATGAGCGTGTAATACACAATTTGCGGGTGGTTGCTGGCAATGGCCATGCTTAAACTAAGCGCGGTGATTGCGGCGCCCAGCAAGATATTTTTTCGGTACGCCAGTATCACTCCGCCAATAATTGGAGCCATCAGGCACATGGCCTGCACCTTGGTGTTATGCCCTGCCTCAATTGAAATGATGGTAAAAGAGGTGAGCCCATAAGCTATGGCCCCCGCCATAGCCAGCCACGGACTTATATCGAGACAGAGCAGAAAAATATAGAAGCCCACAAACATCATAAACATGTATGACGAGGAGAAAGGGAACACTACACCCACCCAGTTAAACACCTTGGTTACAAAGTTGCCCGGAAACGCCAGCGATATTTGCACGGCCGGCATACCTCCAAACATCCCATCGGTCCACAGGGCGGGGTCATCGGGGTGTACTTTGTTCCAATCGGCAATTTCTTTGCTCATGCCTTCCCATTGCGAAACATCGCCCTGGTTTAAGGTCATACCCTGAAAATAGGGCAGAAAATATACTATGGTAAGCAGGGCGAAAATAAGCACGGCGGCTATGTGTGGCAAAAGTCGTTTTTGCATGTGTTTGTGTTTGAGGGTCTTTTATTTTAACCTAAAGACTGTGGCTAAAATATGAATTATGGCAGAATTGAATAGCAGCGCGCTTTTTTTGGCGTTTATGATGGGTGTTTTGTGCTTTTTTTATGGGAAGCCCCGCCGAAACTGAACTTATAAATGGCTTTGTCGCCTGCGGTGGAAGAGGATGCTT
>Ga0316217_10003010_pt1 | contig 19694 bp, 17 predicted proteins | sample 1anoAmetaG_FD_203633 | JGI IMG/M metagenome (GOLD analysis project Ga0316217, IMG submission 203633) | Freshwater microbial communities from Trout Bog Lake, Wisconsin, USA - 1anoA | ecosystem: Environmental > Aquatic > Freshwater > Lake > Hypolimnion/Profundal zone | place: USA: Wisconsin...
TGCGTGCACAGCACCACGACCTCAGCGTACGTGACGTGTTCAGGATCCTCGAGGTCACGAGCGGGTTCTCCCGGAGCCACGTCTCGCGCGTCTATTACCGGGGGCGGCCGTCATGTTCACGGTGAGGGTCGACCCCATCGCCCTGCTCGGCGAGCTGACCGACATCCAGCAGAAGCAGGTCCCGTTCGCCGTCAGCCAAGCCCTGAACAGGACCGCCAACCTGGCGCAGACAGCAGAACGCGAGCACATCACCGCCGCGTTCAAACTCAGGCGATCAGCGTTCATCCTGCGCGGCATCAAGATCAACAAGATCGACCGCGCCACGAAGTCGTCGTGGTGCGTCATCATCAGCGTCGATCAGCAGGTCGACTTCCTGATCCGCGACGAGGAGGGCATTGACCACGTGCCTGGTATGGGCCACGGCAAGTGGTTGTGGAAGCCCAACCGCGACGTGTTCGGGGACAAAATCATCATGCGGACTGATGCGTTGCACCCGTCGAACTTGAAGTTCAACTCGAGGATGCAGGCACCGAACGGCATCTTCATGGTTAGGCCCACAAAGGGCACGTCCGGGCCCGTCGTCCTGCAGCGCATGTCCCGGAGTGGCAAGGGCGTCACCCAGGCCCTGGGCGATGATCTTGGGGGTGAGGGCACTTACGTCGTTTGCCATGATGGCGGCTCCAGAAAGGGGTTATGTGGCTGCTTGGTCTCGGACCCGGCACCACCGCGGCCCTCTGTTCGGGAGCCGGACACCATCCGGCTCGGTCCTGCTGGCACTACTGGACTTTCACTTCCCCGGAGGCGACCTTCTCGAGCATTCCGGGTTGGGACATCTGGGATTTGCTGATGAAGCCGGGCCGCGCCGGGCCAGCTCCGCCCCCACCAGGGGCGCCACCGCCTTTGTTCTCGCCGAACAGGTGCACGGCGGTGGTGGCCAGGTTGCCCATCCACTCCTCGACGGACTGGGGGGCCGTGGCGTCCTTGCCGTAGATGGGATTGCCGTTGGCGTCGAAGGGGACCGCCTTGCCGTCCTGGAGCTTGAAGGTAGCCCGGGCCCGGAGGGAGACGTCCTCGAGGGCGGTGGGCCGCACACCGAGCTTGGTGGCGGCCTGCTGGACCGCGTTGTCGATGAGGAGGACGTTGAGCTGGGCGGTGCTGGCTGCGACCTGGTCCTGGAGGGCCTTCTTCTCCCGCTCGGTGGTGGCGCGCAGCTCCTTCACCTGGAGCTCCACCAGTTCCTTCACCTTGCCCTCGGCGAGGAGCTTGGCCTCGGCCATTTCGCGTTCCTTGCCCTTGAGGCCCCGGTATTCGTCGGGGTCGATGTCCTTGAACTTCTCCAGCGCTTCCTTGGCCTTCCGGCGCTCCTCGCGCTCGGAATCCAGGGCCGACCGCATGCCGCGGACGCTGGGATGGTCTTCGACCTCGGCATCCAGCACGAACGTCCCGTCCGCCTGTTTGATGTAGAGGGTTTGCAGCGCTTCCGGGACACCGTCCAGGGAGGCCAGTTTGGATTTGAGAGCCATGCTCTACCTCGGAAAGGGCGGACCCGCCGCCGACAATCCAAGGGTGCTGCCGTGACTTTCCGGTCTTGGGCCGAGTGACCGGAAAACGTGCTTTGATGCGGTTCTTCGAGGAATTTCAGGAATAGGATTGCAGGAACGCCCAACAAAAAACCCCGCCGGAGCGGGGTCGCATGGGACATGAATGTCTGTTACTTGGCTTTCACCTTGATGGTCTTAAGTTCCTGGATGGAGTGCTTGAAGTCCTGCTTTAGCCAGCTGACTTCGGACGGTGTCAGCATTCTCGGCTCGAAGGAGGTAGCGGCCTTCAGACTCTGTGAGGCACGGGAAGCTGAACCCGAAGGTTTGATCCCACCATGTTTCAAAGTCTGGGTCATATTTAGCTCTCAGCGCAGCCAGGGTATCAGCTTGCATCGCAAGTGTCGCTGAATAGTCCTTACCTGTCAAGGCAACTGCGTGAATCACATGCCCGCCGTTCGCTTCCACGAACCCCCTCATATTGGCAAAGGTCCCCCCCTGCCCGATGAAATCATCCAGCAGCATATAGTTCCTGCCGCGCTGGACTTCCCCATCGAAAATGGCCTGACGGACCATCCTTGCCCATCCCTTGGCTCCCGTGTGCCCTACGGTGTTGATCTGCACCACCGAATCGGTGAGTTCCAGCCCAAGCCGTTCAGCGACCAGTTCCGACATGGCCGCAGGGATTCTGTTAACCCCTGTCTCCTCAAGGGCATAAACGCCCAAGAGCAACGGATTCTTCCCCTTGCTGGCGTCCTCAAGGTTGGAGATTACCTCAGGAGTCAAAAAGTCGTTCACCAATGCCTTGGCGGCTGCCAGGTCGCCTGTTTTTGCCTGAATGTACTGAGGGTGGCTCTTGACATCGGGGATGCTGGCGAAGATGTCCACAGGCGGGAAATCGCCCCAGGGCCTTCTTTCTGCCTGAATAGCTTCCACCGACGCCGCCTTTTCTTTTGCCCTCTTTATGATCTCAGATTTCGAATTGCCTTGCCGTTTGGCCTCCCATTCTTGGTAGCTGAGCTTCGCCGGGACCTGCCCGTCCATGCTGGCACGGGTGCTGGGCGGCATCTGGTCCAGGGCTCTGGCAAGGCGCGTGTTGCCGCCGGCCTCCCGGGCGAGCTGCTCCCAGGACTTGGTCCTCGGCGACAGGCAGCACCGGCAGCCCCAGTGCCGCGGGGCCATCGGGTGGGCCTCCTCCAGGCCCCAGGTCTGGCCGTCCAGATCGGCGCAGACCGCGCAGGTCCGGGGGTCCAGGGTAGCCAGCCAGGTCACACCGGCCATGATGTCGGCGTTGGCCTGGTAGCTCGCCATGGAGGTCGCGTTGGCCACCGTCATCCAGGAGGTTCGCACCAGGGCCTGGGCGTTCCGGCGGTACTTGCCCAGCACTCCCGGGAAGGCCGGCACGCCGTTCGCCGCCTCGATTCCGCGGACCCGCTTGACCAGGTCCGCGAGGTTCTCGCCGGCCAACATGCCCTTGCGGAGCTCGGCCGCGAAGTCATGCTCCAAGGTGCCGTTCATCCGCTTCCACCAGCTGCGCGACGGCGCGCCCTCGATCAAGGTGTCCGAGGCGATGGTGCGGATCTGCTCCTCGGTCAGGCTGACGCCGGCCAGGTCCACCTTCAGAATCCCGTTGATCAAGTCGGGGATGGCGTGGGACTGGTCCCGTGCCACCTGCAGCATCTGGGAACCGATCAGCCTGCGAATCTTCGGGGAGTAGCTGGTGAGGATCTCGTGCACCTGGGCCAGGAGGTTGTTGAGCCGCTGCAGCTTCCAGGCGGTCCGCTTGGGGGCAGTGGGGTCGCCGGTGATCAGGGCGGCCGTCAACTCCTCACTCAGACCCTGGATGGCCTCCAGGAGGTCGGACTGGGCCTGCTGCTCGGCCTGGATCACGCGTACAGCGTTCTCGACCGTGGCCTGGGCGAGGGTGTCGTTCAGCCCCATCAGTCGCCGCCTTCATCCTGTCCAATGCTCGCGCCGTTCCCGGTGCCCTTGCCGCCGGCGGCCGGGGCGCCTCCCGCCGGTGGGGTGACCGGCGGGGTGTTGAAGGCCGGGGTCATGGCCTCCTCCTCGATTTCCTTCTGGAGGTCCTCCAAGTCGGCATCGGCCGGGATGACGCCGCCCTTCTGCAGGTTCAGGGTCAGGACGGAATGCGGGAAGGCGTGAGCATTACATCTTGGATTGCAGGTGGTTGACCCAGAACCTCCCGTTCCAATTCAATAAACCTCCCCTTCCGGTATCTGGGGAGTTCAAGTTTCGGGGCTTTCCAGTAGGACCAAAGATGCCTAGTTGTCACCAGGGCAGTTAATGAAAGAAGCCCGCATCCTGGGATTATCAGTTGATAGACCATCCCTACCATCAAGGGCCCCCGAATTTTGGATTGTTTGAAAGGAAATGGTAACCCGTTCACCTAGCGGTGATCAACACAGTGCCGAGGTAAACGCCCTTGGCCTTGAGGTACTCCCCAAGGAGGGAGTGGAATTCCACCAGGTACGGTCGGCTCCCGGCCACTGGTGCCCGATGTCAACGCCAATTCCCCATCGTGTTGCCAGATTCGGGGGTCCAACGCCACGCTCCGTCTGGCCCGTGCCATCCAATCTCCAGGCCCACAATAGGCCCAAAACTCCTGACGCCTCCCCTCGCATTCGAGCGGCCCGCCGTGAACGAAAACCCCGATAACACTGGGAAATCCGAGTTCACCCCAGTTCATCTAGTTGATATTTAAGGGGTTGTGACGCCTTGACACGGTAGGGGTCGGTGGTTCGATTCCACTCGCGCCAACCAAAAAAGCAGAGGCACCCATTGGGTGCCTCTTGTTTTTTACCGGCACGGTCGAGCGGCGAGAACCAGCCACGGTAAAACGGCGGTAAAAAGAAGGGTTCCTCGCTGTTTCAGGTGGGTAGCGGGGTAGCGGATCCCAGCGGGGAGCCCCAAAAGGGATTCAGTACCTGCCTAACCGATGCATTCGACCCCGCCCTCGGGCAGCTTCCCTTTGGCCTGCCTCCATTTCACCCCGAGCATCTCCTTCGGTCTCGCGGGTGAGGCGAGGGCGGTCAACCCTGGCGTTGGGCACTGTACGAATGCCAGGGGGCGCGTGTCACCCATAGGTTTTCGGATGGGAACAGCCCGGACCGTCACCAGCCTTGAGGTTCCCACGGTTCCCCGCATTTCCACGATCCTGAAAGGATTGACCATGGAGTCATGCCTATTTGGACCAGCCAGCCCAGCAACGGAGCATGAAAAATTCGGCACCGTCAGCACAGGGAAGATTGACGGGACCGACCTATTTCGCCACAATCAAATTCTGCCAGCGTGATCGTGCTACGGTCCTTCACGTCAAGCAGAGCCCCGAGAGCCCACCCCTGGTGGGCTCTCGCGTTGCCAAGGCCCATAATAGAATGTATTTATTGTATTTGGACGAGTTTTGGCATACAGGCCGGTGGATACCCAATGATCCCCACTATGGGCACCACCCGTTCTTCGGCCTCGCGGGGTTCGCCATCCCGGGTGACCGCTGGGCGGATCTCGACCGTCGGTTCTTCCGGCTGAAGCGCGACCTCTACAAGAAGGAACTCGCACAGTTCGTCATCAGCAAGGGCGAGCGGCCCGAACGGTTCGAGCCCAAACAGCTGAAATCACGCCGGGACATTGTCTTCGCCGCCGAAGTCCTCAACCTGGCGAACCAGAGCCAGGGGCACGTCTTCGCTTACGGTTATCACAAGAGCGTGGATTTCCAGCAGCACCGCGATCATGCGATATACATTGGGTGCGTTCAGAATTCGATGCTCAATTACGAGAAATACTTGAAGGATCGAGCCGGCCGAAAAGCAGGCCAGGGCTTGATCATCATGGACCGGCGTAACGATGCCCTGAACAGCGTCGTGTCGGGAGCCGCGCAATCCTTCATCTTCGGCCGAGCACAGGACAACTACGGGCGTCCCCTTGATCGCATCGTGGAGGCTCCGCTGCTTGTGCCGTCGGAGTGGTACCACGGCGTCCAGATGGCCGACATGCTTGGCCGGGCCATGGCAGCGGTTATTCCAAGCGCAGCCTGGTCTCTGCACCGCTCCATCCTGCTGCCCCGGTGGCGGCTCTCCGGGATCCGGCGCTCCATGAGATGCTGGCCCTCCTGGATTCCATCAGCGGCGACCGTGCTCGGGAACGCCAGCGGGCGATCCAGGGGATGCGGTGGACAAGGTTCGCGTTTTCCTCCACCTTCTGCATAATGGTGATGTCTCTCAACCGATTTCGATAAAATCCATGCGATTCCGTGCCCCCATGCAGGAATTCCATTCAACCAAGCAACTGCCTGCGGGGGCGGGGCCACGGACCTCTTCCCTAAGGGCATGGGCGCTCGGCGCGCTCCTGATCCTCCTGCCGGCCTCGATGCCAGTCCGGGGCGCGCCCGGCCCCGCGCCCGGGCCCGCCGCGAAGCAGATCCTGGTGCTGAAGGCCTACCAGTTCGGCTTGCCGGTTCCCGACGCCATCGACCGGGGCATCAAGGCCACCGTGTCCCAGCAAGGGGCCAGCGTGGGCGACCTGTTCATCGAGAGCCTCGACCTCACCCGCGCTCCGGGAGCCAAATACCGGGCCAGCCTGGCCCGGACCCTGCGCCTGAAGATGGCCGGCAGGCAGGTCGGCATCATCATCACCGAGGGCACCCCGGCCGTGGAGTTCCTCCGGGATTACGCCAAGGACCTCTGTCCGGGCGCTGCCCTGATGACGATTCTCGCCCCCACCCTCGCCCCCCAGGCGACGGGCGGCCGGTTGCGGATCGATATTCCATGGCACGTGGAAGTCGCCCAGACCCTGGAGGTGGCCTTCGCCATGCTGCCCCGGACCCGCCACGTGCTCATGGTGACGAGCGCCAACGACCGGATCCTGCCCTACCTGGACCAGGCCAGGGCGGCGATCGAACCCTGGCGGGACAAGGCCGCCTTTGAATTCACCGGCACCCTGACCTACGAGGAACTGCTGGCCCGCGCCGGGAGCCTGCCCAAGGACTCCATCATTTTGTATTCCAGCTACTTCAATGACGCCACGGGTCGCGCCTTCGTCCCGGCGGAAGTGGTCCGGAAACTCGTCCAGGTCGCTCCCGTGCCGATCTTCTCGACCCAGGAAGTCTTCCTGGGGCTGGGCATCGTCGGCGGGTCGCTGCTGGCGACGGAATCCATCGGCGGCCAGGCCGCCAAGGTCGCCCTGGACTACCTGGACGGCCGCCTCCAGCTCACCGCCCCGGTGGCCACCTTTTCCTGCCCCAGCCAGATGATGTTCGACTGGACGGCCCTCCAGCGCTGGCGGATCGATCCGGACCGGCTGCCCAGGGGAAGCCGGCTGATCAACCGGCCTCCCTCGCTGTGGGACCAGCACCGGTCAGCGGTCCTGGTCACCGCCTTGGCCTTCCTGGCCCTGGCCGCCTCCTTCGCCCTGTCCCTGCAGCAGAATTTCCGCCGCCGGCAAGCGGAGCGGGAACTCAAACGGCACCGGGACCACCTGGAGGACCTGGTGGCCGCACGGACCGCCGAGCTGGAGCAGGCCCGCAATGCCGCCGAGATCGCAACCCGCGCCAAGAGCGACTTCCTGGCCAACATGAGCCACGAGATCCGGACCCCGATGAACGCGATCATCGGGATGAGCCATCTCGCGGCGCTGGCCGAACCGGCCCCCAAGGTGGCGGACTACATCGCCAAGATCCGGATCTCGGCCCAGTCGCTGCTGGGCATCATCACCGACATCCTGGACTTCTCCAAGATCGAAGCCGGCAAGCTGGAAATGGACAGTACCGAATTCGTCCTGGAGGAAGTGTTCAAACAGGTGACCCTCATGATTGGCACCCGGGCGACCGAGAAGCGCCTGGACTTCCTTCTGGACCTTGCCCCGGAGGTTCCGCCCGTCCTGGTGGGCGACCCCCTGCGCCTGGCCCAGGTCCTCACCAACCTGTGCACCAATGCGGTGAAGTTCACCGAAGCGGGGGAGGTGGTGGTGGCGGTCCAGGTGTCGACGCTGGCGGCGGACCAGGCGGAGTTGCGGTTCTCCGTGCGCGACACCGGCATCGGCATGACCGCGGACCAGGTCCAAAGGCTGTTCCAGCCCTTCAGCCAGGTCGATTCCTCCAGCACCCGGAAATTCACCGGAACCGGCCTGGGGCTGGCGATCTGCCGGCGGCTGGTCGGGATGATGGGCGGGGAGATCTGGAGCCGGAGCGAACCGGGCCACGGCAGCGAGTTCTGCTTCACGGCGCGGTTCGGCATCGGCCGCACCCTGCCCTGGCGCCGGCTGCGGGCCCCGGCACGGTTCTGCAACCTGCGGATCCTGGCGGTCGACGACAGCCCCAGCGCCCGGGAGATCCTCCGCGGCATCGCCACCAGCCTGGGCCACCAGGTCGCCCCGGCCGCCTCGGCCGAGGAGGCCATGCGGCTGCATGCCGGCGAATCCTTCGATCTGGTGCTCATCGACTGGCACCTGCAGGGCATCGATGGGCTCACCGCCGCCCATCGGATCCAGGCGGAGGCAGCCGGGGCCATCCCGAAGATCATCCTGCTCACCGCCTACGGCGACGATGAACTGCGCCGCCGGGCGGTGCAGGAGGGCCTGGACGGGGTCCTGGCCAAGCCGGTGACCCCCTCTGGCCTGTTCGACACCATCGTCACCGTGTTCAACCAGCGGGCCGAGGCGCGCACCCAGCCGGACGCCCCCGACGCGGAGCTGGCCACCTTCAGCGGGATGCTTCGCGACAGGAAGCTGCTGCTGGTGGAGGACAACGAATTCAACCAGCAGGTCGCGACCGGCCTGCTCGCCCTGTCCGGCGCGGCGGTCAGCATCGCCGGCAACGGGGCGATGGCCGTGGAAATGACCCGGAGCGCGGCCTTCGATGCCATTCTCATGGACCTCCAGATGCCGGTCCTGGATGGCTACGAGGCGACCCGGCAATTGCGCAAGGACCCCGCGCTGGCCGGCACACCGATCATCGCCATGACCGCCCATGCCCTGGTCGAGGAACGGGCACGCTGCCTCGACATCGGCATGAACGACTATGTCTCGAAACCGATCGATCCGCAGGACCTGTTCACCGTGCTCCGCAGGTGGCTGAAGCCCGGGCCGCCCCCGGCCCCGGATCCGGCGCCCCCCGGGCCCGCGTCCGGCGACGATCTCGAGGGCACGCTGCCTGGGATCGCCATGGAACTGGGGCTGAACTACGCCGCGGGCCGCACGGAACTGTACCGGAACCTGCTGGTCAAGTTCCTCGCCCTGAAGGCCACCGCGGCCGACGACATCCGCACGTCGCTGGCCCGGGATGCGTTCGAAGCGGCGGCCACGTGCGCCCACAACCTCATTTCCTCCGCCGGCACCATCGGCGCCCGGGAACTTTCGGCCAAGGCCAAGGGCCTGCAGGCCGCCATCGAATCCGGGGATCCGCAGGGGATCGCCGGACTCCTGGATGACTTCGAAACCGAACTGGAAAAGGTCCTGGCCGGCCTGCGGGCCCGGTTCGGCCCGGCGGTCGGGGCCGGTCAAGGCCGGGGAACCCAGGGGTCCCTGCCGGCGAGCCGGGTGGACTAATTTTCAATCGAATGCCTTCGCCGAAGCCAGGAATGCTCCCATCCAGAACCGTGAGGCGTCCCTTGGATTGGCACCTCCAGGCCCCATCCCCGCCTTCACGCATCCGGGAGTGGAGCGCGTGGGAATTCAGGCGGCGGGTCCTGGATGGCGATCCGCGCCTGACGGCCCCGGCACCGACCGCACCCCGGTCATCGACGCATTTGAATCGGCCTGCGGACTCATGATGGCCCGGCAGGGCTCGCCGCCCTGGTCAACCTGGCGGCGGCCCGCTGCCCGTGGGGACAGCTGTACAGACACATTCCGCATACCGCGATCTCGGGGTCGGCCTTGCGCATGGTCTTGAAGTAGGCGTCGCACTTGCTTGCGTCGAAGCGCTGCTCGCGCGGTTCATCCTCGGCGAACAATCTGCCGGTAAAAGCCTGGACCGGGCAGGCGGCGACGCAGAGGTTGCAGCGGCCGCAACGGCTGGCCAAAGGCGCCCCGGCGACATCCAGCGGGGCGGTGGTGAGAATGGTGGCCCAGCGCACCCTCGGTCCGTGTTCCGGTGTCACCAGCAGACAGCTTTTGCCGATCCAGCCCAGCCCAGCCATGTGCGCCGCCAGTTTGTGGGAGAAGGCGCCGCACAAGCGCGCGTCGTCCACTCGCTTCGAGGCGGGAATCGGCAGGGCGGCGTGCCCCTGGCGCTGGATCAGGCTGGTCAGGTGGGACGAGATCAGGTCCAGCCGCTGGTTGATCACGTCGTAGGCATGGGTCTGGTAGTTCACCGCCACCGCCCGCTGGTGGCGCTGGGGCAATTGGTCAACCACGGCATGGGGCAGGGCCACCCCGATGGATACGGCGCTCGGATAGCCGGCCAACGCTGCGCCACCCTGGTCCGCCACGAAGGCCCGCACCGGAGTCAGGTCGGCGAAACCAAGACAATCGGCGCCCAGGCGCTGGGCGGCCAGGCGCAGGGTTCGGTCCAGACGATGCGTGGCCACCGTGTCCTCCTTTTCAGGTCTTCAGGCTGGCACCATTATCCACCCTCGCCCGCTTCCGACGGGTCTCGGGAGTTCCCCTGACGGTCTGGACAACCATCTGGGCGGGGGGTCCGATGAAGGAGGGCGCCTGGATCGAAGCCGGCGCATTGCATCGCTCTGGATTCGGCCCTGCATACAGCAGGCGTCCCGGACCCTTCGGTCGAATCCTCAGCTGGCGCACCGCAGCCGCAGCGACATCCGCTCCTCCTGCAGGACCACACCGCCGGGCCTTCGATCCCCTTTCGCGCCGCCGTCAGGCCGGAACCCCATGGCCCGGTAGAAGGCCTTGGCGGGTTCATTGCCAGCCAGCACCCAGAGTACGACCCGCCCTGCCCCCCTGGCCCGGCACTCAGCCAGGGCCTGCTCGACCAGGGCCCTGCCGATCCCCGCCCGCCAGTGCCCCGGTCGCACGTAGAGCGCCCGCAGCTCCACCAGGCTGCCTTCCGCCAGGTCCCCATCCCGGTAGGGCCCCAGGTTGATGAAGGCGAGGACTTCCCCACCGCCGCCGCACGCCAGGAAGGTCAAGTCGGAGGCGTCCTCGAGGATCGTGGCCCAGGCTTCGGCCCTCTGGGCCACGGAGAGGCTCGCCAGGATCTCATCCGGGATCATGCCCCGGTAGGCTTCACGCCAAGCCTGCACGTGGACTTCCGCCACGCTGGCGGCGTCTCCCCGCCGGGCGGGCCGGAGGTGGAAACCTTCACCGCCCATGCTCGGCCCTCCGATGAGGGTCCCCCGGCCCGCACCGGCGGAAACGCCCTTCGGCCGGATACGCGCATGGGATGACGGGGGACCGGGGCATGGGGCCCTCCCTGCAGGCGACCCAGTATAGGGTGGGGGAGGGGAGCGGTGTTCCGGACGAACCGCCCGGCCACCTGGTGTAGGACGTTGCCTTCATGAGTTCAATCTATCGTTTTATAACAAGCTGAACGTTAGAAACCTGCCCTATTGGACCGGTGGGCAAGGTGCTATGCTCGGCTCCAATTCCACAGAGTCCGTGATTGCCGGGAGACCAGAGAGGGAGCTGCCGCATGCGCGAAATCAATCGTCTGTCCACCTTCCGCTATCCGATTCTCTTCCTCTTGACGCTCCACGGGGCGGCGGGAGCGGCCCAGCCCTCCCAGAAGACCCTTACTGCCGCCGGCGGCGGCAGGATCGTCTACGGGGCGGTGGATGGGGCCCCCAGCCAGGCGGCGGGCCTGGGCGCCATGCTGCACAGCGTCCACAGCGCATGCGGCGAGAAGCCCAAGGTGAGCCAGGTGTTCAGGGTGCGCGGCACCGACTCGGTGGCGGTCTTCTTCAACGTGGTCAACCATTCCGGGGGCAACCGGCCGGTGGCGGGCATGGTCCTGGCCGCCCGCACGTCCAGCGGGATCGAGGCGGCCCTGCTCACCGACGGTGCGGACCGCTTCGGGTCCAGCATGAACCCCATGCTCAAGCAGCTTTTCGCAATCTGGCATCCGGGAGCCCATCCCGGTGGGCAGGCCGTCCCCGGCTCCGGCGGATCCGCTGCCCCGCTGCCCGCGTTCCACCAGGTGCAGGCCGGCGACGGCTCCGCGGTCGTCAGCGTCCCCAGCGGCTGGCAGGCCAAGGGGCAGCAGGGCACCATGCTGGTCTCGGGCCCCCACGGGGAGTCCATCGGCCTCAACCTGACCAAGCTGGCGGCCAGCCCGACGATAGGCGGCGGAGCGCCGCGCTTCAGCCATGGCATGATCATCTACCCCGCCAACACCAACCTGGTCAGCGCTTTTCCGAGCCTGTTCCAGCAGTTCTGGCGCCTGAACGGGGCGAGCCCACGTCGTTTGCAACTGGACCGTGTCGAGCCGGTGTCCGGCCTGCCCAGTCAGCGCTGCGTGCACGGGACCGGCCAGGTGAACCTGGTGCCCAGCGAGCGGGTGGCGTTCGAGGCGGTGTTGACCACCCTTCCGCCGGGCGGCACCGGCACCTATCAGGTGATGCTCTCCACGGCCCTGCTGCCCATAGCCCTGGCCGACCAGGAGTGCGGCATCGTGGGGGCCATCCTGTCCAGCTTCCAGCCGAACCAGGCTGTCATTGCCAAGGAGGCCGGCCAGATGGCGGCCCCGATGATCGGCGTCATCCACCAGATCGGACAGGCGGCCACGGCCCGATATCAGGCCTCCACAGCCCGGCACGACACCCAGAACCAGGCCTGGAACCAGGACCAGGCGGCCAAGGCTGCCCAGATCCGGAACTGGGAGAAGAGCCAGGACGCCCAGGAGAGGAATACCCAGGGATTCTGCAACTACCTCCTGGACCAGTCCGTGGTCCAGGATAACGAGGCCAACGCCCACGGCACGTTCGATAACAACACCGCCTATGCCCTCGCGAAGGCCAACCCCGAGCGGTATGAGTTGGTGGACTACCCCAACTACTGGAAAGGGATCGACTACTAGCGATCGTCCCGGGGCCCGGGAAAAGGGTCGTGCCGGCTGCGCCGGCGGCATCCGCCGGCGCGCCCAGGAAGCGCTTGCTGGCGGGGCCGCAGGTGAATCCTCCCGCCCAGGTTCATCGGGCCAGGTCCCCCGCGTTGACGAACCGGACCTTCCCCCTGGTTCCAGGGACCAGTTTTTCCAGGGCTTCGATGGTTTCAGGAAAGGGGTGGCCGATGACCAGGACCTCGCCCTCCTTCCGGGCCAGATCGACGGCACGGTTCCATTGCCCTGCCATGGCTTCAAAGCTCTTGTCGTCATCCAGGAAGACCTTCCGCTGCACCGCCGGGATGTGCAGCTCCCGGGCCACCTCGAAGGCCACCGAATCCTTCTCCGTCCGGCTGTCCACGAAGAAGACGTGCTGGGCCCTGGCCTCTTCCAGGACCCAGGTCATCCGCTGCCGGTCCGTGGTGATGCGGCTCCCCATATGGTTGTTCAGGCCTTCCCGGTAGGGGATGTCCTCCAGGGCCGCGCGGACGCGCTGGCGGTCCTCCGCCTCGGACAGGTCATGCAGGATGGCCCCGGGGCCCGGGTCCAGGCCGGCCCGCGGGTAGCCGACGGGCTCCATCGGCAGGTGCAGCATGACCCCCTTGCCATGGGCATGGCCGATCTCCGCACTCTCCTTGCTGTAGAGCAGGAATGGGAGCACCGACAGGGTCATGGGGATGGGCAGTTCGCAGATCCGGGTCACCCGCTCGGGCGCGACATAGCCGAAGTCGTCGATCACCAGGGCGAGCCGGGGCAAGGAGGACCCGGGTTCCGGCCCGTCCCGGCGTCCTCCAGGCTCCGGAGCCGCCTTCCCTGGAGCAGGGCGGGGAACCGGATGCGACCGATCCCTGGCCGCGGGGCCGGTCGGGTTCCCGGGGGCCGTGGCGCCTCCCAGCGACTCGACGGAACGTCGGACCTCCTTCCAATGGACCCCTGGCAGAAGGGTCCCCAGGCCCATTCCCAGGACCAGCATGAGACCGCTCCACAGGATGTATCGAAGCACGGAAGGGGGGTTTCGGCGGGATCGGGCCATGCACGAAGCTTACCCTTTCCTGCCGGCCTCCCCGGGTGGACAGCGTGTTGACGTCCCGACCGGCAGCATCCAGGTGCGCCAGCCACAGGCCCTCCTGGCCCGTCCGTCCTCCAGGAGATGGGCCCGGTCGACCGGCCCTGACGGACACCCTGGGGACGGTCACCGGCCGCCTGCACGTGGGTGGGCGCTGCGACGGCGGGTTCCCGGGTTCGATCCGCCAGGTGGAGGCGGAGTCCATCGGCTTGCAGCCGGGACCGGCTCCGGGCTGCGCGCCCTGGAGGACGTCTGCCAGGGCCTGGCATCCGGCCCCGGCGCCGGCGGCGCCGTCGCCCTGGCCGCCCACCAGCGGGTCTCGACCGCCCCCTGGCCAGCAAGGATCGGATGGCAACCATCCCGGCTGGTCGCCTCCGCTACCTGGCCCGCTCCATCCAGGCGATCATGCACGCCAGCGTAGCCGCGCTAACGTGATGTTCCATGCCCTCACCGTCCACGGCCGCCACCTCCGGCGGCACCCCCAGCCTCTCAAGGAAGGCGACCACCTGCCGGTGCCGGATCCGGCTGGCCTCGCCCAAGGTGCGGCCTTCGGGGCTGAGCAGGATGCCTTGGCCCTCGTCCCTGGCCAGGATGCCGGTGCGGGCCAGGCGCTCCAGCGCCCTGAGCACGGTCACGTGGGACACCCCGAGCACCCGCGCCAGATCCGCCGGCCGCACGCTGCCGGCCTCTTCCAGGTCGAGGATCATCTCCGCATAGTCCTCCGCCATCTCCCGGGCATGGTCCAGCCGCACCCGCTCGAACCGGGACGCCATCCACCCCTTGTCGCCAGGCAACCGCTTGCGTTCCGCCACCGAAGCTTCTCCCACCTTTATTGATGAATTGCTTTTTTTGCTTGACCGCCTGGTAGCCTAGGCTACATTACACGCTATCACAGGCAGCCAACCATGACCTCCACCCAATCTCCCAACGCCTTCCCGCCCGTCGAACCGGGAGGGGCCGGGCTCTCCTTCGGGGAAGGCGCGGGCACCGTCATGGTGCCAGCCTCCGGGCCAGGCTGGAAGAAATGGCTGGCCGTCGCGGGACCGGCCCTGCTGGTCTCCGTCGGCTACATGGACCCCGGCAACTGGGCCACGGACATCGCCGGAGGCAGCCGCTACGGCTACCGGCTGATCTGGGTCCTGCTGATGTCGAACCTGATGGCCATCCTGCTGCAGAGCCTGGCCGCCCGGCTGGGGGTCGTCCGCCGGCGGGACCTGGCCCAGGCCTCCAGGGAAACCTACCCTCCGGCGGTCAACCTGGCCCTGTACCTGTTCGCCGAGGTCGCCATCGCCAGCTGCGACCTGGCCGAGGTGATCGGTTCGGCCATCGCCCTGAACCTGCTGTTCGGGCTGCCCCTGCTGGCGGGCGTTTTCATCACGACCTTCGACGTGCTGATCCTGCTGCTGCTCACCCAGTTCGGCATCCGCAAGCTGGAAGCCGTCATCCTCAGCCTGGTGGCGACCATCGGCGTCGCCTTCACGGTGGAGATGTTCCTGGCCAAGCCGGCCTTCATCCCGCTGATGCACGGCTTCATCCCCGCCCTGCCGGACTCGGCGGCCCTCTACATCGCCATCGGCATCATCGGGGCCACGGTGATGCCCCACAACCTCTACCTCCACTCGGCCCTGGTGCAGACCCGCAACTTCGGTTCGGAAGGCGGCACCAGGCGCGCCCTGTTCTGGAACAACCTGGATTCCACCGTGGCGCTCAACGTCGCCTTCGTGATCAACGTGGCGATCATGGTGATGGCGGCGGCGGTGTTCTACAAGGCCGGCCACTATGACGTGGCGGAGATCCAGGATGCCTACCACCTGCTGGAACCGCTGCTGGGCGCGGCGATCGCCCCGATCATCTTCGCCGTGGGGCTGCTCGCCGCGGGCCAGAGTTCCACCATCACCGGCACCCTCGCCGGCCAGATCGTCATGGAGGGCTACCTCGACATCCGCATCCGGCCCTGGCTGCGGCGGATCATCACCCGGCTGCTGGCGGTGGTGCCCGCCGTCGCGACCATCCTGTTCTTCGGGGAGAAGCAGACCGGGAGCCTGCTGGTGCTCAGCCAGGTGGTCCTCTCCCTGCAGCTGCCGTTCGCCATGATCCCGCTCATCCACTTCGTCGCGGACAAGCGCAAGATGGGCGAATTCGCCATCCGTCCCTGGCTCAGGTTCAGTTCCTGGGTGGTGGCCATCGTCATCGTCGGCCTGAACGTGGAACTGGTGCGCGAAACCGTGGCCGGCTGGATCGACTCGGCCGGGCCCCACGGGATCTGGGTCAAGCTGGTGCTGTTCCCGGTGCTCTTCGGCATCGCGGTCCTGCTGGGCTGGATCACCCTCGAGCCCTGGCTGACCCGCATGGCCCATGGGCGGGCCAGGGCGGCCGCCGGGATCCACGCCGCCGCTGGGTTGCCGGTCATCGCCGCGCCGGTCCCGCAGCCCCTGGGCAGGGTCGCGCTGGCGCTTGATTTTTCGGGCAACGAAGTGCGCCTGATCGAGGCCGCGCTGGGCTTCCTGGCACCCGGCAGGCCGGCCCTGGCCCTGCTCCACGTGGTGGAGAGCGCCTCGGCCAGGGCTTTCGGCGGCAATGCCGCCGACCTGGAGATGGACAACGACCGCACCCGCATCGAGGCCTTCGCCGAAGCCCTGCGCCGCCTGGGCTATGAAGTCGACACCGCCCTGGGCGCCGGGGAACCGGCCCCGGAGCTGGCCCGGCTGGCCAACGCCTTCGGAGCGGAACTGGTCATCCTTGGGGGCCACGGCCATCGCGGCTTCTCGGACATGATCCACGGGAGCACCATCGAGGCGCTGCGCCACCGGACCCAGGCGAAGGTCCTGGCCATCCCGCTGGGGTCCGGCGGCTGAGCGTTCAGTTCCGGGTCAGGGTTCCCACCAGGATGCGCACCGCCTGGGGAGTCCCGCTCGAGTCCAGCAGGCTGCCCAGGCCATTGTCCACCAGGCTCACGCCGCCCGCGGCACCCCCCGGGGCCGGGCTGAGCCGGACCTGGCCGAGCACCCCGCCGAGGTCCGGCACCTGCGCGGCCAGGCTCTGGAGGACCTCCTGGATGCCATCTGGCGGTTCCATGGCCCGGCCATGGCGGACTACCAGGGTGCACGCTTTCCCGACTGGGATCCCGACCCGGATTGCCCGCATGCACCAGATCCTGCTCGGCCCTGGGATGCCGACCACGATGCATTCTGATCCAACCGGGGTCACCAACCTGGGGCGCTTATGCGCAACTCCGATCAAACGTGAGCAATCCGCTCCAGGCCGGAGGCGGCCGCGGCGCACAGCAAGGCGCGCCGGGCGGTCTCCGCGCAGATCGGATTGCCGGCCTTGGAGGCGAACAGCCAAGGCTTCGCCGGCTGCTCCTGCTTGTAGTAAGCCCGGAGCAGCCCGTAGAGCTTGCCGTTCATGGGCACCAGCCGATCCTTCCCGCCTTTGCCATCCCGGACATGGATCACCTGCTGCATGGAATCAATGTCCCGGGTTTCCAGGTGGCGGGCCTCATTGCTCCGCAAGCCGGTGGCGTAGATCAAGGTGAAGAACATGCGGTACTTGGCGGTGGTAAATTCGCCCAGAAGCCGCTGGATCTCGACTCGGTTGCGCTGTTCGGCCACGGTCAGGAACCGCACGCGCTGGGAAGTGGTTTTCTGGAAAGGCTTCACCTCGCGCCAGGGGGCCGCGTCCGTCGTTTTTCGCTGTTCGGCGGCGTAGTTCAGTGCCGCTTTCAGGTTGGAGAGATTCCGGTTGGCGCTGTCCCGACGAGCACGGATTTCTTCCTGGGTCCGAGGCTTGGGTTCTTCTGGCTGCTCGCCCTCGCGGAGCTTGCGGCTGGTCCTTCGTGGGGCCTGGGAGAAGGCCTCGTGCCAGCCCTCAATCTCCTTCCGGGTGAGCTTCCCCACATGGAGATCACCAAGGGCCGACAGGATGTGAGCCTTTGCGGTCTGGTCCATGATCTTGACGCCCTTCACACCGCGGCGCCGCGCATCGGCGAGGTAATCGGCCCAGGCGTCGGTCACGGTGTACGGTCCTATGGGAACCACCTCTCCACCCTGTTCCAGCGCCAGGACCTTCACGGCCTCCTTGAACCAATCCTCGGCCTTTTTCTGGGCCTGGGCGTAGTTCAGGATCCGGATCCCGTCAGCATCCGTGAAGTCGTCGGCATCTCCCAACCGCGACTGTTTGTCGACCTTCTCACCCATGTCCTTCCAGCGTGCCAGCCATGCACCCGCCTGCCCTGACCGGGGACGCCGGTAGGCCAGGTAGAAGCCCGCGGCGAGCGGTGTCTGGTGCCGAATGCCGAGGTCCAGCTTCAGACGGTTGCTCCGATTGTCCAGCGTTGCTGACTTCTTCGTCCTGCCCATACCGTGTCCACCAGGTGTCCAAAACATGTTCCCGGATGAGGACGGACGACTCAACATCATATTTGCATTAATATCATTATTTTCAATACATAGATGATTTACAAGTGTCCTGGAATTGTATGTTTTTTGCCATTTTTATCCTGTTTTCCGCGTTGACACGGTAGGGGTCGGTGGTTCGATTCCACTCGCGCCAACCAGAAAGAGCATAGAGAAATCTAGGCTCTACTTGTATTTATGCGGCACCATGAAAGTCTGAAATTGCCAGCGGCCCAATAGCCCCCTACCTTGAACGAACATGAACTGGGGTGAACTAAACGGGCGCCAAAAGACACTTTGAGGGCGTGGAAGAAGCAATCGCGCCCGGCATTCGCCTGTTGAAAAACGCCGAACTGCAAGGTATGCCCCTGGGTGGACCCTGCGTGGGGTAGTGGTCGTCGCGGACACCAAATGTTCCAAAATCTACGCATCTACCCATAGTGCGTAGATTCCGAGGCACCCCAGGCATGTCGAGATCTCCCCTGACCCAATCCACAAGAGGCTTTGTCCGCTTGAGCAAGGCCCGCGCCGCCGGCCAAAGCCATACGGTCCAGCGACTGGCCCAAGCTGGGAAGCTGGTCAAGATCCGCCCAGGCCTCTACCGGACATCTCGCCGAGAGGGCCAACCTCACCAGGACTTGATCGATGCCTGTGCGGCGATCCCGGACGGAGTCATCTGCCTGGTCTCGGCCTTGGCCTACCACGGGCTGACCACCACGATGCCCAAGGAGGTCTGGGTTGCCATTCCGAGAAATGCTTACGCCCCGGTCATGGGCCAACCCTGTCGCTTCATCAGGATGGGCGATGGGATCCATCAGGCGGGTGTGGAGAGCGTCAAGCTGGGCCGGCAGGGCAACCTGCGGATCTATGGGAAGGCGGTTTCCATTTGTCATGCCCTTCGCTACCGTGAACGGATCGGCCTGGACCTGGCCCTGGAAGCCCTCCGGACCTACCTCCGCCAGGGCGGAAGCGTCAGGGCTTTGGAGGAATGGGCCGATGTCTGTCGAATCCGGAAAACCCTGGCCACCTATCTGGAAGCTATCCTGCAATGACCCGAAAGCCCGACCCATTGAGCCCCGAGAGCGTACTCGCCAAAGTCCGGAACCAAGGCCGCCCATGGCCACCATCGCGCTGACCGAAGGGTTCGCCCAAAGCCCCATCCAGAACCGCATCTGGAACCAGTTCCTGAACCGGGAAAGGCTTGCGGCTCCAGCCCTGCCCGAGGTCATGGTGGAGGTACGGAGCTTCATGGGCCCTCTTCACAAGGCGCTTGCCGAAGACCATCCGGCCGATCGGGTTTGGAACCTGGAAACCCACATCTGGGACTGAGGGGATTCCGCATCGCCACATCCCCTGCACCCTGACCCAGCAAGGGCATGCATCGTGCCTATAGTTCAGCCGCAGCCGAGGCCCCCCCGCCTTCCCTCAGCAGGGCGATATCCCGGGTCGGCGTCTGGCCGAAGAACCGCCCGTATTCCCGGCTGAACTGGGATGCGCTTTGATAACCCACTTGGCGGCTGGCCATCCCGGCATCCAGCATGCGCGACAGCATGAGCCGGCGTGCTTCCTGGAGGCGCAGCACCTTCTGGTACTGCAAAGGGCTCATGGAGGTGACGGATTTGAAGTGCTGGTGGAAGGTGGTCAGGCTCATGTGCACCATCCCGGCCAGCCTCTGGACATCGAGG
>Ga0316217_10003011_pt1 | contig 19692 bp, 12 predicted proteins | sample 1anoAmetaG_FD_203633 | JGI IMG/M metagenome (GOLD analysis project Ga0316217, IMG submission 203633) | Freshwater microbial communities from Trout Bog Lake, Wisconsin, USA - 1anoA | ecosystem: Environmental > Aquatic > Freshwater > Lake > Hypolimnion/Profundal zone | place: USA: Wisconsin...
TGCACCGTGCCGTTTTCAAAGGCGAAATCCAGCGGCTGGCCGGTGACCTGGTCGAGCACGCGCGCGGGCCGCCGGGCCAGCGGAAAACTCAACGTCAAATCCTTCGCCGCGCCGCGGCCGTCATTGAAGGCCATCAGCCAGTCTTGCAGGCCGTTTTTGGTGATGAAGCGCCGCAGCCAGATGTCTTCGCCGTCAATATCGGCCTCCTTCGTGATGCCGGCGCCGGCGAAAAGATCGGTGAGAAACGCCGGCTGGATGCCGCCGGCGAGCGCGACGCCATCGGCCGTGCGATTGGAAGGGCTGTGCCAAAACGACGAGCCGAGCATCACGATGCGGCCACGGCCCCATCAGCCCAGCGCGCGAGCACGTTTTGCGGAGCGACGGTTTCCGGGGCAAACGCGAGGCCGCTGCCGCGAAAGTTCATTCCCGCGAACCGCTTCAGCAACGGGTTGCCGACGGAAACCGCCAGCTTCGCGCCATCGCGTTCGCCGAGTAATTTTAGATCCGCCAGTTTCAGGAGCGGCCACGCGTCGGCTTCGAGCAGCGAATGCCGGCCGCTGGTGTTGACCGCGACAAACGTGCCGCCGGCGCGAACGTAAAATTCGATGGCGTGAACGAGAGCGTCATCCATCACCAGCGTGCCGGCGTCGAACACGAGCGGGTAGTCGTTGGCGAGACCGGCTTTCAACTCGGCCTCGGTCAGATAAACATTGTTGAAATGCGCGGCCGGCAGCACCTGCGCGCCGATGTCGAATTCATCCGCCGTGCTGCTGTAGGGAAAATAACGGTCGTTGCCGGCCGCGCGCAGCACCGCCACCTTCGGCTTTTGCCAGTTCGCCTTGCCGATAAGTTCCAGCAGGCGCGCATGCTTGGCAAACCAGCCGGTGGCTTGCTCCACCTTCATGCCCTGGACGGCGTCGTAGTAAAAATTGTGATGGCCGTGACCGTTGAGAAGCATCCACGCCAGATCGCGGTCGAGGATTTTGGGGTCGAACACCGAGGCGCTTTCCTCGGAACTCATGTAAGCGCCCCAGACATAGCCGATGCCGGCCCACCAGGGGCGGAAGCCGCATTCGCTGCCGGTGTTGTGGATCGAGGCGATGCCGACTTCGCGTTTCAGTCCGAGAAACTGGTCGGAAAATCCGCGCCATGAACCGGGCACGAACATCAGCGGCATCTCCGGCAGCCGTTCGCGCGCGAACCGCGCCTCGCGCAGCCAGCCGGCAATGAGTTTGTCGTTGGTCCAATCGCGCAAATCCACCCAGCGCGCGTTGCCGCCGCGGCCGAGATAGGGATAACGCCGCGGCTCCCCGGCCGTCAGAAACACCGGGCCGCGGATCACGCCGCTGTGAACTTTCAGCGCCAGCACGTTGCGGCCCGGCTTTACCAACGCCGTGGCGTCGAAGCTGATGGGGCCAACGCTCACGCTCTCCGGCTTAAGTTGGCCGAGGCTGGCATCATTGAAAAAAACCTCCACCGGCCGGTTCGCCTCGTCGTTGATGTCGGCGACCAAAAACATTTGCCGGCCGCGATTTTTTTCCAGCCACGCCGACGCGTCGAATTCCTTGCGAAACCACGCGACGGTGCTGTTGCCGTCACGCAGCGTCTTGTCGCTGACCGAGCCGAAAAGAAAAAGTTGTTTCACCGACGGCACAAGGTCCACCGGCGTCCACTCGTCGCCGGGCCGATAGCCGGTTTTGCCCCAGCCGTGAACCCCGGCGGTTGCGCTGTCGGGCCGCCAGAGCCAGCTGGCGCGCAGGTCGAACGTGTTCTGGCCGAAGCCGCCGAAAAACTCGGAGTGCGACGGGATGCGCACGTCGTCCCACGAGCTAAAATGCCGGCCGTCAGCGAACCACCGCTGGCCCAGCGCCGGCAGATCAAGCTTGCGGATCTCGCGCAGCCAGCGCCGAAAAGCCGCCTGCGCCGCGTCGTCGTAATCCATAAACTCGGTGCTCAAATAGTGCAAGCCCATCTCGTCGCCGGGATGGCCGCCGCCCACCACGCGCATGCAGCCGAGATTATCGCCGGCGATTTTTTTCACGTGGTCAAGCGCCTGTCCGGTGAAACGCTGCGCATAGGCGTAGGCCTCCGGCGAGGCTGACGTGCTCAAGTGCGTGCCCGCCATCGCGCCAAGCGGGCCCCAGCCGCTGATGGCAAGCGGATCCCACTGCACCATGTCGCACGGGAACCGGTTCCGCATCCACCACGGCGCCTCGAAGTGGCCAAGGTGCGCCATGAACACCGCGCCGTGCGCCTTGGCCTGCCCGATCGCGCAGGTCAGCGGGAACAGATGCGCCGCGCCGTCCGCGAGCTCGTCGAGACCGAAATACGGATTGAACATGCTGTAGCCGTAGCCGAAGCGACCCCAGAAATCAGCCGGCCGGGACAAAACTTCGCGATCGTAGCGCTGCAAACCTTTCGCGAGATCGAGCACGTTCAGCGCGTGATAGTAGAAACTGACCGGCCGCAGGTCGTAGAAGTCCAGCGACATCGGATGCGGTTTTGCCGGCTTAAAATGAACCTCGCCGCCCAGCAAACCGTGACGGGTCAAAAGCATTTCCACCGACTCCGAGGTGTTGCCAGCGACGGCGAATACGGTGCCGCCGCGCCGCGCCAGCGCCAGCACACCGCAGCCGTTCAAGGCCAGTGCCGGCGCGCCGTTTCGGAGCGCAATGTCATGGAAACCCAGCAGCTTGTCCCACGTGAAATCCGCGCGCAATTTGCTCAACAGCCGGTCGGCCTGCTCGTCGCTCTCGCACGCGAAGCTCGCCAGGCCTTCGCCGGCGGTTTCTGCATTCACCGTTTGCCCGACCCGGCCATAGCCGATCAAGTCTGCTGCCGGGCCCGCCCCAACAACCTGTCCGAGCAAGCCAAGAACCAATGACACGGCGAGGAAATTTTTCATTTTGCGCAAATTGCAACCGACTGATGGAAATCATCATTCGCAAAATTCCGATCAGGCCAGGCCGCGATAATGCGCCTGCCCGTCCAAGTAGGCCCATTGACGATAGGGTTCATATTGTTGCAAGTTGGCGCACCGCTGCTCCAAAGCCGCCATCTCAAGGGAAGTATAAGGCCGGAAGGCCGCCGCCGCGCCGGCGTTTTGCTTCAGCCACGCCAAAGAGTCAATGCCCGAAACCAGCGTCGCCACCGGCAAGCTCAAAGTGTAACGCAAGGCCTCGGCGGCGGTCACCACGCCATCCTTCACCGATTTGCCATTGCCCCCCAGGGTTTTCATTGCCAGCGGGGCAATGCCCTGCTTGAGCAATTCTGGCAGCACCAATTTTTGAAAGCCGTCCGCGTGCGCGTCGAACACGGACAACGGCATCTGGACCGTGTCGAACGGATATTTATGCGCCAGCACCCGTAGATGCAGCTTGGGATCGAGGTGGCCGGTGAAGCCGCAATAACGGATCTTGCCTTGTTGGCGGGCTTTTTCAATGGCTTCAATCACTCCCCCCGCCATGAAAATTGAATCGGCTTCCGCTTCCGAACCGATTTGATGCACTTGCCACAGGTCGAGATGATCCGTCTTCAGCCGCGTCAAAGACTGCTCCAGCATGGCCAGGGCTTTGTCCTTGCCCTGCTGTCCCGGCAGGTGGGTGCAAACCTTGGTCATCAAAAACACCTGATCGCGCTTGCCGGCTAGGGCTTTGCCCATCCACTCTTCGCCCCGGCCCTGATGATATTCCCAAGCATTGTCAAAAAAGGTCACGCCCCGATCAATGGCTTCATGAGCAATCCGCGCCGCTTCTTCAACGGTCTTGGTCAAGGCCAGGGTGTATCCGCCAAGTCCCAGCGAGGAAATCGTTTCGTCGTGGCGGCCGAGTTTGCGCCTGGGCACCGGGAGAATCGCCGGTTCAGCCAGCGCGGCGCGGCTCAAAGCCAGGCCGGTGCCGGCAATGCCCACCGTTTTCAGGAAGGTCCGGCGGTTGTGGTTGACGGGCTTGTTCATGCCCTGATTTTGTGTTTTGCCGGCGCAAAATAAAGGAGAATGTGCGGCCGGATGAATTTTTGGCCCGCCACTTTTTGTCCGCTTGTGTCGGGGCGGCAACGCCATAGAATTGGGCGCTTATGTCTGGCTTGGAAATCTTTGGCTTGGTTGGTTCCGCGGTCGGCGCGGGCATCATCAATGCCGTGGCGGGAGGCGGCACGCTGCTGACCTTTCCGGCGTTGCTGGCTTTTGGCACCACGCCGGTCATGGCCAACGCCACCAGCACGCTGGCCTTGGTCATCGGCACCAGCGGCGGCATGTTTGGCAACCGGCAACACATCAAACCCGTGGCCCCGTGGCTGTGGCGGTTTCTGCCCGTCAGCCTCATCGGCGGGCTGATCGGCAGCGCCCTGCTGACGCACACCAGCAACCAAACCTTTGGCAAACTGGTCCCTTTTTTGATTCTGTTCGCGACCGTGCTCTTTCTCAGCCAAAGCTTCTTCCGCCGCTATGCAGGTTCCCATTTGAACGCCCAGACAAATCCGCGCCACCTCTGGGGAGCCGTCTTTTTTCAATTTCTGGTTTCCATCTATGGCGGTTATTTCGGCGCGGGCATCGGCATTTTGATGCTGGCAACGCTGGGTTTTATCGGCATGCACAACATTTATGAGATGAACACCCTCAAGACCATTCTGGGTTCGTTGCTGAACCTGGTGGCGGCACTGTGGTTTATCTGGGCGGGACTGATTGACTGGCCCAGAGCCGGAATCATGACGGTGGGAGCCATGCTGGGATATTATCTAGGCTCGCATTATTCCCAGCGCATTTCACAGGCGCGGGTCCGGCAGCTCATCACGGCCATCGGCTTCATTATTTCCGGCGTGACGTTCTGCAAGCAATTTGTGCGCTGAAATCCAGCCCTTGCGCGATGGTCACCGGTTCAAGTAACCCGGCGACACATACTTCAAACCCGCCATGCCTGCGGGAACAAAATCGCCATGCGGCGGCACTCCCAGCTTGACGCATCCCTTGACTTTGGGAATCGCCGGCCAAGTTGCGACGGAACCATCGGCGGCGATGACCGCTGGACAGAAGGCGAACCCTGCCGGCGGCCACACCGAATTGCCCAATGTCCGCCCGGCGCGCGGCTGAACGTAGACTTCGTCGAGGCTGAGCGGATAAGCCGTTTCCGCGCTGCCGCCATGCGAGGTGAACCAGAGCATGTAGCCGCCGTTGTTGCCAGGTCCGTTGATTTGCGGATGGATGCAAACCAGATTGGCCCGGGAGATTTCGGCGGAACCAATTGGCCCCTGATCCTGTCCGATGGTCAGGCCTTGGTAGGCGCTGTAGCCGGTGAGTTTGTCAATCCGCAGGTTCTTGACCCCACCATAAGGTTGAACCACATCGGCGTGAAATTGATGGTTGAAACCAAACACGCCGTCCACCCGCACGTTTTCAATTTGCACGATCGAATCGGGCGAGGCGATGACGATTCCATCAGCCATGCCGCCGCCGGTGGCATCGACCAGAACCCCTTCAATATGAACAATCCCGTGATTATTCTTGAGGTAAATTCCGCGTGAAATCGCGCCGTTGCTGACGTCGGGCTGCCCCGGCGCTTTCATCAGCACTGGCAGCGTGACATAGCCACCGATAATGACAATGTTCCGTCCGCCCTCGAGGGTCGTGGAACCGACCTTTTTTACGGCCGGCATTTTCACGAGGTAGTCTTGCCCGTCAACAAGCCGGTTGTAGGTGATGCCCGTCCCCAGATTGATGGTGGCGGGATGCTCCAGCGTTGGCGGCGGGTAACGCAGCTTGTCGCTCTCGCTGCTTGACGAACCTTCGCCGGCGGCAGGCAGCGACGCCAGAGCGTGACCGGACACGCTGCATATCAGCGTCCAAGCTGCCACCAGCCCAATGTTAAATAAATCCATTCGCCTCATCTGACATCTCCCATATTGATCGGTTGATAAAAAAATCGCGTTTGCGGCAGCCGTAACCGGCATCACCACTTCTCCCAATGAACATACTCGGGGTTGAACCGGGTGCGCGGCTCCTTCACCTCGCCCGGACAGCCTATGCAAAGGCACGACACCGGCATCACCTGGGCTGGCAGCCCTAAAATCTCCTTCACATTCCTGATTTTATCCTCCCGGGGATGAATCCCCAACCAGCAGGCACCCAATCCCAGCGCCTGCACCGCCAGCAGCAGATTCTCCGTCGCCGCCGAACAGTCCTGCAAGGCATAGCTCAACTGCCGGTCATGTGCCGCCTCCAGATCGGCGCATACCGTGATGCCCAGCCCTGCCGTGTTGAGCATGCTGCCGTTGGTCAGGACGCCAGCAAGCCGGGCCAGGGTTTCCGGTTTTTGCGTGACCACAAAACGCCACGGATCCTTGGAGACAGCCGAAGGCGCCGCCATGGCCGCCTGCAGCAGCTTGGTAATGGCGGCTTCGCCGACTTGGGCGGGCTGGTAAACCCGGATGCTGCTGCGGCCGAAAATAAACTGCAGTTGCTCTGGGTGTTCATGTTTGGCCTGACACTAGCAAACTGGTTGCGCATCCGACAACCGCATATTGAACACTTTTCAGCCCGCTTTAAGGAAGTTGCGCCAAAAAAGGAATGGCCGGTGTGGGCGTATCTACCTCTGACCAACTTCAGGCACCGTCAACTGCACTCACGTCCACACCAGCCAATTTTAATATCGGCTGGTTTCCGAGGGTGTCAAGGTGTGCGAGCGATATTTCGCCATTTTCGACCGTGAAGGGCAGCCGCTTCCAGAAAAACCATCAGGCCAGCGTCACCGGCCGGGTCACCATGACAACTTTAATTTTCCTTTGGCGCAGGAGGCGCTCCCACCACAAACGCAGACGATCCAAATAAAGATAAACCACCGGCGTCGTGTAAAGCGTCAGCGCCTGGCTCATGATCAGGCCGCCGACAATGGTGATGCCCAGCGGCTGGCGCAGTTCCGAGCCGGTGCCGGTGCTTAAAATCAGCGGCAGTGCGCCGAACAGCGCCGACATCGTGGTCATCAAAATCGGCCGGAAGCGCAGCAGGCAGGCCTGAAAAATGGCGTCGCGCGAATTTTTTCCCTCCTCGCGTTCCGCCGCGAGGGCGAAGTCCACCATCAGGATCGCATTTTTTTTCACGATGCCGATGAGGAGCAGGACGCCGATGATGGCCATGATGCTCAAATCCGTCTTGAAAATCAGCAGCGCGAGCACCGCGCCGACGCCGGCGGACGGCAGCGTGGAAAGAATCGTGACCGGATGGATGTAGCTTTCGTAGAGCATGCCCAGCACGATGTAAACCGCCACCAGCGCGGCGAGAATCAGAAACCATTCGTTGGCCAGCGATTGCCGAAAGGCCTGGAGCGTGCCCGCAAAATTGCCGTGGATCGTCTCAGGCATTTTAATTTCCTGCTCCATCTGCTGGATCGCCGCCACCGCGTCGCTCAACGCAAATCCCGGCACGAGGTTGAACGAGAGCGTCACGGCCGGAAACTGCCCCGAATGATTCACGGCGATGGGCGCGGTGGTCGGCTCGTAATGGGCGACGGCACCGAGCGGAATCATGGCGCCGCTGTTGGTCGCGTGCAGATAAATGCCGGTAAGCCCCTGCGGGCCCTGCAAAAATTGCGGGGCGGCTTCCATGATGACATGATACTGGTTCAAGGACGAATACATCGTCGAAACCTGCGCCTGCCCGAACGCCTGGTAAAGCGTCTGGTCAATCAGTTGCGGCGAAACGCCCAGCCGCGCCGCCGTCGCGCGGTCATAAACGAGCGACGCCTGCAGGCCGTTGTTCTGCTGGTCGGTGTTCACTTCGGTGAAGCCAGGGAGGGTTTTCATCTGCTCCAGCAGAATCGGCCCCCACTTCAGGAGATCGTCCAGATTTTCGCTTTGAATGGTGTATTGATACTGCGCGCTGCTCATGCGCCCGCCGATGCGCAAATCCTGTCCCGCCTGCAAAAACAACGACGCGCCTGGCACGGCGGCGAGCTTCGGCCGCAACCGCGCGATCACCTGGTCGGCGCGGACCTGCCGTTCCTCAAGCGGTTTGAGCGCCAGAAAAACAAAGCCGCCGTTGGCCGCGCCGCCGCCGCCGGTGAAGGCAATAACATTTTGCACCGCCGGGTCATTGGTGATGGCGCGGACAAACCGCAGCGCCGCCGACTGCATGGCTGGAAACGAGGCGTCCTGCGAACCTTGAATGCCGCCGGCAATCGTGCCGTTGTCCTGCTGCGGGAAAAAACCCTTCGGCACGATGACGAACAGATAAATATTCAAACCCATCGTCAGCAACAGCGTCGTCAGCGTGATCGCCGGATGCCGCAGCACCACCGTCAAGCTGCGTTCATACGCCCGGAGCAGCGCGGAAAAAAATCTTTCGCTCGCGCGATAGATCTTCCCGTGCTCCTCCGGCCGCCGATGCCGGAGCAGGCGCGAGCACATCATCGGCGTCGTCGTCAGCGAAACGACCAGCGAAACGAGGATCGCCGTGGACAGCACGACGGCGAATTCGCGGAACAACCGTCCGACGATGCCGCCCATCAGCAAAATCGGGATGAACACCACCACCAGCGAAACGCTGATGGACAGCACGGTGAAGCCGACTTCGCGCGCGCCCTTCAGCGCCGCCTCCATCGGGCGCAAGCCCAGTTCCAAATGCCGCGTGACGTTTTCAATGACGACAATCGCGTCATCCACCACAAAGCCGGTGGAAATCGTCAGCGCCATCAGCGACAGATTGTCCACGCTGTAACCGAACAGATACATCACGCCAAACGTGGCGATCAGCGAAACCGGCACGACGACGGCGGGGATCAGCGTCGCGCGCGGGCTGCGCAGAAAAACAAACACGACCAGAATGACGAGCGCGATGGCAATGAGCAGCGTGCGTTCGATTTCACGGACCGACGCGCGGATGGTCGTCGTGCGGTCGAGCACCACGTCCATGTTGATGCCCGCCGGAATCGAAGCCTTGAGTGACGGCAGCGCCGCCTTCACCCGGTCCACCGTGTCAATGATGTTCGCGCCGGGCTGGCGCAGGATGATGATCGGGATGCTCGGCTTGCCGTTGAGAAAACCGGCCGTGCGGATGTTCTCCACGCCATCCTGCACGCTGGCGATGTCCGCGAGCCGGATGGCGGCGCCATGGCGATACGCGACGACCAGATTTTGGTAATCGGCGGCCTTGAGCAGCTGGTCGTTCGCCAGGATGTCGAACGTCGTCTGGTCGTCGGCGAGCTGGCCCTTCGCCAGATTCGCATTTTGCTGGGCCAGCATCGCGCTCACGTCGGTCAGGCCCAGGCCGAAGCTGTTCAACAAAGCCGGATTGACATCCACGCGCACCGCCGGCAGCGCGCCGCCGCCGATGTTGACCTGGCCCACGCCTTCGACTTGCAGGAGCTTTTGCTGGATGATGGTCGAGGCCGCGTCGTAAAGCCGGCCGCGGCCGTAAATGTCCGACGTCAGCGCGAGAATGAGGATCGGCGCGTCGGCGGGATTGACTTTGCGATACGTCGGATTGCTCGGCAGATTTGCCGGCAGATTGGCGCGCGCGGCATTGATGGCGGCTTGGACATCGCGCGCCGCGCCGTTGATGTCGCGGTTCAAATCGAATTGCAGCGTGATCGAAGTCGAGCCGAGCGTGCTGGACGAAGTCATTTCGTTCACGCCCGCGATGTGGCCGAGCTGCCGTTCGAGCGGCGCGGCGACGGACGACGCCATGATTTCCGGGCTCGCGCCCGGCAGCGACGCGCCCACGCTGATGGTCGGAAAATCCACCTGCGGCAGCGGCGCGACCGGCAGCTGCAAATACGCCACCGCGCCCGCCAGCGCAATCGCCATCGTCAGCAGCACCGTGCCGACGGGACGGCGGATGAATGGCGCGGAAATGTTCATGCCACCGGAGCGGAAGCTGCTGTTTTGCCTCCCGTTGTTTCCTGCGCGCGCGAAAATTTCGCGGCCAGCCGGCCAAACCACAAATAAATCACCGGCGTCGTGTAAAGCGTCAGCACCTGGCTCACAATCAAGCCGCCGACGATGGCGATGCCGAGCGGCTTGCGCAGTTCCGAGCCGACGCCGTTGCCAAACGCCAGCGGCAGGCCGCCGAACAGCGCGGCGAAAGTCGTCATCACGATTGGCCGGAACCGCAGCAGGCACGCCTGATAAATGGCTTCCGTCGGCGCCCGGTTATCCTTTCGTTCCAAATCCAGCGCGAAATCAATCATCATGATCGCGTTCTTCTGCACGATGCCGATCAGCAAAATAATCCCGATCAGCGCGACCACGCCGAGTTCCGTCCCCGTGACCAGCAGCGCCAGAATCGCGCCCGCGCCCGCCGACGGCAGCGTGGAGAGAATCGTGATGGGATGGATGTAGCTTTCGTAAAGCACGCCAAGGATGATATACACCGTGATGATCGCCGCGAGAATGAGCCACGGCTCGTTCGCAAGCGACGCGATGAACGCCTGCGCCGTTCCTTGGAATGACGCCTGCACGCTCAAGGGCATGTTCAATTCTTTTTGCGCGGCTTCGATGGCTTTGGTCGCCGCGCCAAGCGCCGCGCCGGGCGCGAGATTGAAGGAGATCGTCACCGCCGGAAACTGTCCCTGATGATTGATCGCCAGCGGGGCCACGCCGGATTCAAAATGTGAAAATGCGCTCAACGGCACCGCGCCGCCGGAAGCCGCAAGCACATAAATGTCGTTCAGCTTCGACGGATTGCGCTGAAATTCCGGCAGCGCCTCCAAGATGACGTGATACTGGTTCAGCTGCGTGAACAGCGTGGAAATCTGCCGCTGGCCGAACGCGTCGTAGAGCGCGTTGTCAATCGCCTGCGGCGTGATGCCGAGCCGCGACGCCGTCACGCGGTCAATCACCAGCGACGCCTGCGCGCCATGGGTCTGCTGGTCGGTCGCCACGTCGCGGAGCTGCGGCAGCGCCTGCATTTTTTCCACCAGCTTCGCCGTCCACTGGTTCAATTCGTCGGCGTTGGCGTCCTCGAGCGTGTATTGATATTGCGTGCGGCTCACGCGGTCTTCCACCGTCAAATCCTGCACCGGCTTCATGTTGAGCGTGATGCCCTCGACTTTCGCCAGCTCCGGCTGCAACCGCCGGATCACGTCGCTCGCGCTGATTTTTCTGACTTCGAGCGGCTTGAGGTTGATGAGGATGCGGCCGCTGTTCAGCGTCGCATTGATGCCGTCCACGCCGATGAAAGACGACAAACTTTCGACCGCCGGGTCTTGCAAAATCACCCGCGCCAGCGCCTGCTGCCGCCCCGCCATCGCGGTGAAGGAAATGTTTTGCGCGGCGTCGGAAATGCCCTGGATCACGCCGGTGTCCTGCACGGGGAAAAATCCTTTCGGCACGATGACGTAAAGGAAAATTGTCAGCGCGAGCGTGCCGCCGGCCACGAACAGCGTCGCCGTCTGGTGTTTCAAAACCGTTTGCAGCGTGCGCGCGTAAAAATTGATGATGCGGTTGTAAATTCCTTCGGTCGCGTTGAAGAAACGGCCGTGCTTTTTCTCATCGGCCTTCGCCTTGAGCAAACGCGAGCACATCATCGGCGTGAGCGACAAGGAAACGCCGGCGGAAACCAGAATCGTCACGCTCAGCGTCACGGCGAATTCGCGGAACAAGCGCCCGACGATGTCGCCCATGAACAGCAGCGGAATCAGCCCGGCGATCAGCGAAATCGTCAGCGAGATAATCGTGAAGCCGATTTGCTCCGCGCCTTTCAAGGCGGCTTGCAGCGGTTTCTCGCCCAGTTCGATGTAGCGGAAGACATTTTCGATCATCACGATGGCGTCGTCCACGACGAAGCCGGTGGAAATCGTCAGCGCCATCAGCGTGAGATTGTTCAGGCTGTAACCGAGTAGATACATGATGCCCAAAGTGCCGACCAGCGAGAGCGGCACGGCGACGCTGGGAATGATCGTGGCGTAGAAGTTGCGCAGGAACAAAAAGATCGCCAGCACGACCAGCGCGATGGTGAGCATCAGCGAAAACTGCACGTCGCGCACCGAGGCGCGGATCGTCGTCGTGCGGTCGGTGAGGATCGAAACGTCCATGGCCGCCGGCAAATTCGCCTTGAGCTGCGGCAGCAGCTTTTTCACGCGGTCCACGACCTGGATGATGTTGGCGCCCGGCTGCCGCTGGATATTCACGATGACCGCCGGCGTGTGGTTTGCCCACGCGGCGAGCTTGGTGTTTTCCACGTCGTCAATCACCTTCGCCACGTCGGACAGAACCACCGGCGCGCCGTTACGATACGTGACGACGAGCGACTGGTAGTCCTTGCTGCTCAAAAGCTGGTCGTTGGCGTTGATCTCGTAGGCTTGGTGCGTGCCGTCGAAATTTCCCTTCGCTAGGTTCACGCTGGCCGATTGCAGCGCGGCGCGGATATTTTCGAGGCTGATGCCGTGGGCCGAAAGCGCGGTTGGATTGGCCTGGATGCGGACGGCCGGTTTTTGTCCGCCGCTGATCGTCACCAGCCCGACGCCTGTGACCTGCGAAATTTTTTGCGCGAGCCGCGTGTCGGTGAAATCCTCGACCTGCGGGAGCGGATACGTTTTGGACGTGACCGCCAGCGTCATGATCGGCGCGTCGGCAGGATTGGATTTGCTGTAAATCGGCGGCGACGGCAGGCCGGCGGGCAGATACGTTTGCGCCGCGTTGATGGCCGCCTGCACTTCCTGCTCGGCCACGTCAATGTTCAGGTTGAGCGCGAATTGCAGCGTGATGATGGAGCTGCCGCCGGAGCTGATCGAAGTCATCTGGTTCAGTCCCGGCAACTGGCCGAACTGCCGTTCGAGCGGCGCGGTGATGGCGGACGCGGCGACATCGGGACTCGCGCCGGGATAAAACGTGACGACTTGGATCGTCGGATAATCCACCTCCGGCAGCGCGGAAACCGCGAGCTGCTTGTAGGCGACAAAGCCGGTGAGCAGCACGGCGAACATCAGCAGCGACGTTGCCACCGGCCGCAGAATAAATGGGCGGGACGGACTCACCGCGAATCTTTCTTGTGCCGTCCGCCCCGGCCGGAACCGCCGCCGTTGGCCGGCCGGGGCATCACCTTCGTGCCATCGGCCAGCTTGTTGAAATTATCGGCGGCAACCACCGCGCCCGGATCAATCCCCTGCACCGAGGAAACATTGCCGTCCGTGGTGCCAATCGTGATGGTTTGCATCACGACGGCTTGATTCGTGCCGGTTTTATCCGGCTTGATCAGATAGACGAACGCGCTGTCGGCGCTGCGCTGAATCACCGTGTTCGGCAGGAGTATCGTGTCTTCCAGCGTGTTCACGAGCAGCCGCGCGTTGACAAATTGATTGGGAAAAAGTGATTCGTCGGCATTGGTGAAAACGGCCTTGAGCTTGATGGTGCCGGTGGCTGTGTCAATCAGGTTGTCCACGGTGGCCAGAGTTCCGGTGGCCAGTTTTTGTGTTTGCGCGCGGTCGAACACCTCCACCGCCAGGGTGTTTCCCGCCCGCAATCGTTTCTGAATTTGCGGCAGGTCGTCTTCCGCGACGTTAAAAATCACGTTGATCGGCTGCAGCTCGGTGATGACGACCAGCGGACCCGTGTCGCTCGCGTGAACGATGTTGCCGGCGTCCACCAACCGCAAGCCGACGCGCCCTGAAATCGGCGCGGTGATGTGGCAATAGGCGAGCTGCACCTGGGCGCTTTCCATCGCCGCCTCATCCGACTTCACGGCGGCTTCGAGGGCCGCGACCTGGGCGGCGACTTGATCGTAGGCGTCCGGCGAGTCAATCTTGGCGGCAAGCAGGGCGGCTTCGCGTTTCAACTCGACCCGCTGAAGATTCAAGGCCGCCTGATCCTGGTTTTTTTTGGCCGTGGCCTGGTCGAGCGTCGCCCGAAAAGGTGCCGGATCGATTTCCACCAGCGGGTCGCCGGCGTGAACCAACTGCCCCTCCTGATAATCCACTTTCACGAGCTGTCCGTCCACGCGGCTTTTCACTGCCGCCGTGTTGAGCGGCGTCACCATGCCCAGCGCGTTGACATAAATCCCGATGTTGCCTGTTTGCGCCGCCGCCGTGCTGACCATGACGGCGGCCGAACCCGCGCCGCCGCGCCCGAAAGCCGGTTGTGGATCCGCCGGGGATTTTCCCTGGTGGCGCAGCAGGCAAAAGCCGCCCGCCACGAGCAGGATCAAAATTACAAGCCACAGCCAATGCCAGGGTTTCTGGTGGGATCTTGGCGGCAAGGACACCTTGGGAGTCGGGTCGGAATCATCTGGCCGTGGTTGCATATCAGACATTTTTATACTCCGTTCAGTAGTGTTTTATCAGTCAGAAGAATTGCATCCTGCCGCAAAATATCAAGCGACTTCATGTCATCGTCAAATGGCCGGCTTCACCGGATTGAAACCCGGCACCAATCCCCGCCCGGGGCGATATCTTTGCCGCATCGCCCGCAATCGAATTGCGATTCCAAGCTCCGTCAGGAGCGGCAGGAAAGCAGATGTCGCTCCTGGCTATTTTCCAAAAAACAAAAAGTGCGGAGAGCTTTCGCCCGCCGCGCCTTTGCGCCTCGGCGTGAAATTTTACCCGCCAATCTGCTTCTGGTAATCCGCCGGCGAGAGCAGCGCGTTCACTTCTGCCGCGTTGGCCAGCTTGATTTTGTAAAACCAGCCGCCGGCGTGCGGTTCGGTGTTCACCAGCGCGGGATTGTCCACCACGGCCGGGTTGACGGCGGTGATCTCGCCGCTGACGGGCGAATAAATGTCGCTGGCGGTCTTGACGGACTCCACCACGGCGCAGGCTTCGCCGGCCTTGACCTGGCGGCCCACGGCGGGCAGCTCCACAAACACGATGTCCGTCAGCTCGGCCTGCGCATGGTCGGTGATGCCCACGGTGGCGGTGTCGCCGCTGACGCGGATCCATTCGTGCGACTTGGCGTATTTCAGATCGGAAGGAATGTTGCTCATAAATTTTAACCGCAGATTACGCGGATTGCGCGGATTCTCAAGCCAACAAACTCAAAATGTCGCGCGAGGAACGCGAAGGCGGCGAAGGAGAAAAAGTTTTGACTTCGCTTGCTTCGCGTCCTTCGCGCGACACAATTTGTTCACAAGAACTGCGTCAGCAAGCCCGGCGCGCAGCCGAACAAAACCACCAGCAACGCCAGCAGCGCCAGCGCCAGGAACGTCAGCAGCGGCACCTTGATGGCCGGCGCGTTCTCAACCGCGTCTTCGACATAAGCCGCCTTGAGCACCCGCAAATAGTAGTAGAACGAGACCGCGCTCATGGCGATGGCGAGGATTACCAGCCAGAGCAGGCCGAGATTGGCCCCGGCACTGACGGCGGCGCTGAACAAAAAGAATTTGCCGATGAATCCCGCCAGCGGCGGAATGCCGCCGAGCGACAACAGAAAAATCAGCAGACACAGGGACAAGCCCGGCGCGCGCCGGCTCAAACCGGCGAAGTTTTTGATCGCGTCGCCGCCCGTGGCTTCCTCGACGACCGTCACCACGCCGAAGGTGCCAACCGTCGTCAGCGCGTAGGTGATGACGTAGAACATCATCGCGCTGGCGCTGGTCGGCGTGTTGGACAAAACGCCGAGCAGCATGTAGCCCGCGTGCGCGATGGCGGAATAGGCAAGCAGACGCTTGACGCTGGATTGCACGATGGCGGTAAGATTGCCCAGCACCATCGAGAGCGCGGCGACGATGGCCACCACCGGCGTCCAACCGGAAAGGTAGCCGTGCCACACGGCGCTGCCGGCCGCGCCGGCAAAGCCGAGCGTGAAGATTTTGGCGAGGACGTAAAAGCTCGCGACCTTGGAGCCGGAGCCGATGAACGCCGCGCTCGGCGTGGGCGCGCCTTCGTAGGCGTCCGGCGCCCAGAGATGGAACGGCACGGCGGCGACCTTGAAGCCGAAGCCGATGACGGTCGTCACCAGCGCGACCAGCAGCAGCGGGTCTAATCCCTTGCCGGCGATGCCGGCGGCGATTTCGCGCAGATTGGTCGAGCCGGAAATGCCGTAGAGCAGGCTGAAGCCGAACAGCAGAAACGCCGCCGACATGCCGCCGAACAAAAAGTATTTCAGCGCCGCCTCGGCGGACTTGGCGTTGCGCTTGTTGAACGCGGTGAGGATGTAAAGCGCGAGGCTGGCGAATTCCAGCGAAATGAAGACCATCAGCAAATCCTCGGTGCTGACGAGGAACATCAGGCCGATGGTGCCGAGCAGGATCAGCGAAAGATATTCGCCGACGTGATCGGTGAATTTGCCGGACGTGGAAATCAGGATGGTGAAAACCGTCAGCGCGAGCAGCGCGACTTTTATGAAATCAGACGACGGACTCACGACGAGCAGGCCGTTGAATAAATTGGCCTCGATGTGCCGGTGAAACGCCAGGCACGCGGCGGAGGCGCAACCAAGAATCGAAAGTAGCGCGCCGACGTTGAAGCGGGCGGCGATGGATTTGCCGCGCAGCACGGTCACGTCCGCGCCCAGCACGACCAGCACGGTGAGCGTCACGATGGTTTCCGGCGCGGCGAACTGGAGGATTTGCAGGTAGTTCACGGGATTCATTGTGAACCTCCTTTCACCAGCAGGCGGGCAAACATCGAAAGCGGCGAGTTAAAACAAGGTTCGATCCAGTTCATCAGCAAGCCGGGGAAAAGTCCGATGACCAGCGACGCGCCGATGAGCATCACCGCACCGAAGCGTTCGGGCACGGAAATCGGTTCCAGCGGATGGTCGGGATCGGCCGGTTTGGGCGGCGCGTCGGAATAAAATCCTTTTTGCACGGCGCGTAGCGTGTAAGCCACGCCGACAAGGATGCCGACGCCGGAGAGAATCGTGAGTTTCGGGAAGACCGTCCACGCGCCCATCAGCACTTGAAATTCCGCGACGAAGCCGCTGAAGCCGGGCAAACCCATCGAGGCGATGCCCGCGATCACAAACGTCACGCCCGCGAACGGAATCAATTTTCCGAGCTGCATGGTTTCGAGGTCGTTGAAATCGCGCGTGTGCGTGCGGTCGTAAACCATGCGGCCGACCACGCCGAACAACAGGCCGGCGATGATGCCGTGCGAGAACATCTGCAGCACCGCGCCATCGAAGCCGACGGTGTTGAGCGTCGCGAGGCCGAGCAGCACGAAGCCCATGTGGCTGACGCTGGAGTAGCCGATGACAAATTTGAAGTCGCGCTGCACGAGCGCCACGCCCGCACCATACACGATGCCGGCGACGGCGAGGCAGGCGATTTCGCCCTGCCACATCCGCACGCCTTCGGGGAACATCACCATCGCCACACGCAGACAGCCGTAAGCACCCAGCTTCATCACCACGCCGGCAAGCAGCATCGAACCGGCGGTCGGCGCGGCGACGTGACCGGTCGGCGCCCACGTGTGAAACGGCCACATACCCGCGAGGATTGCAAAGCCGACGAACACCAGCGGAAACACCCAATGTTGAAACGCGATCGGGAAAGCGACTTTTGACAATTCAATTAAATCCAGCGACGCGTGGCCGAGCTGGCCTTTGGCGACGACCCACGCGGCGATCAAACCGATGAGCACCAGATGACTGCCGACGAACGAATACAGTGCCAGCTTCATCGCGCCGTATTCCTTGCGCGTGCTGCCCCAGCGCGCGATGAGAAAATATTTCGGGATGATCGTCAGTTCGTAAAACACAAACAGCAGCAGCACGTCGAAGCTCAAGAACACGCCATAAACACCGCCGATGAGCGCGAGATAGAACGCGAAAAATTCCTTCGTGCGTTTCTCGATGTTCCACGAAAATAAAATTCCGCTTACCGCTGCGAGACCGGTCAGGACGACCAGCACTAGGCTGATGCCGTCGGCGGCGAGATAATAATTTGCGCCGATGCCCGGGATCCAAGGCGTTTTGACAATCGTGGTGACTTCGCCGGGATTGGCCTGCTGGATGGCACCGGCAAACGCCACGACGCAGGCGGCGATGGCCGTGAGCAGGGCGACGATGCGGGCGGCGCGCGCGTTGTCGCGCGGCAGGAACATCAGCACCAGCACCCCAAAAAATGTTATGTAAATGGTCCAGGCCAGCATTTTAGAAATTCAGTTGTTGCACCAGTTTCACGACGGTCGCGTCCACCGCGCCCAAAATAAATTGCGGCCAGATGCCCAGCACGAACATCAGCGCGATGCTCGGCAGCACAAGAAAGCGTTCCGCCGTGGTGAGGTCGGGCATTTTCGCCCAGCGCTCGTTCAGCGGGCCGCAGAACACGCGCTGAATGAGCGTGAGCAGGAAAATCGCGGTGACCAGCAGGCCGATGGTCGAGATCGCCGCCGCCCACGGCGCGAGCGGAAACACGCCTTTGAAAATCAGAAATTCGCCGACGAAGCCGTTCAAGCCCGGCAAACCGAGCGAGGAGAAAATCGAAATGCCCATCAGGCCGGTGAACACGGGAATGATTTGGCGGAGGCCGCCGAAATCGTCGAGTCCGCGCAAACCGCCGGAGCGTCTTTCGAGGAGCGCGACGAACAGGAACAGCGCGGACGCCGTGAGGCCGTGGTTGAACATTTGCAGCAGGCAGCCGTCGAGCGCGGCGGCTTTTTGGATGTCGGGCGCATTCACCGCCGTGGCGGCGCTGGCCGCGGCGAACATCGCCAGCAGGCAGTAACCCAGATGGTTGATGGACGAGTAAGCCAGCATCCGCTTGATGTCTTTTTGCGCAAACGCGGCGCAGGCGGACAGCACGATCGTGGCGACCGCCAGCCAGAGCAGCGGCGTCAGCACTTCGCGGATTTGTTCGGGAAAAATCGGCAGCAGGATGCGCAGGAAACCATAAACGCCCATTTTGGACATGACGCCGGTCAGCAACATCGTCACCGAACTGGGCGCTTCAGAATACGCGGCGGGCAGCCAGGTGTGGAACGGAATCAGCGGCACTTTCACTGCGAAACCGAGGAACGCGCCGAAGAAAATAATCAGACCGATATTTTTCCAGCCGAACGCCGCCTGCAACTTGGTGACGAGAACACCGCTCTTGGCCATGGCCGCGAGTTCGATGAAATCAAAGCTGCCGGTCGCCAGGCGAATCGCGAGAAAACTCAACAGCAACGTTACGCTGCCGACCATCGTGTAGATGAAGAATTGCGTCGCCGCCGGGCCGCGCTTCGGGCCGCCCCAGAGTTTGATCAGGAAAAACGCGGGAATCAGGCCGAGTTCCCAGAACAGGAACCAGTGGAAAAAGTTCAGCGCGGTGAACGTGCCGAACAGGCCGGCCTGCAGCCACAACACGAGCGCATGAAAAACGTGCGGCCGGTCCTCGACCTTCCACGAGGCGAGAATTGCCAGCGGCGTGACGATGGCCGTGAGCAGCACCATGAGCAGGCCAAGTCCGTCCACGCCGAGGAAATATTGGATGCCGAGCGATGGCACCCAGTCGAATTTCTCTTTGAACTGCAGGTCGCCGGAAGCGGCATTGAAATGCAGCCACATGCAGATCGCGCCGCCGAGGCCGACTAGGCTGGCCGCCAGCGCGAGGCCGCGCACGAGATTTTTCCGTTCCGCGCCAAGGCCGGCGACGAGGATCCCGCCGAGGAAGGGAACGAGCGTTAAAATGGTCAGCCAGTGGTTCATGCTTTGCGCCCCCAAATCAGGAAAATGATCAGCGCCACCAGCGCGACGCCGATGACACGGAGATACGTTTGCACGCGGCCGGCGTGCAGCTTGGACAGGCCGCCGCCGCCTTGGCGCAGCGCCTCGCAGCCGGTGTCGAAGCCG
>Ga0316217_10003012_pt1 | contig 19691 bp, 14 predicted proteins | sample 1anoAmetaG_FD_203633 | JGI IMG/M metagenome (GOLD analysis project Ga0316217, IMG submission 203633) | Freshwater microbial communities from Trout Bog Lake, Wisconsin, USA - 1anoA | ecosystem: Environmental > Aquatic > Freshwater > Lake > Hypolimnion/Profundal zone | place: USA: Wisconsin...
TCCCGGGGCCATTGATGATCGCCGACTGGACACCCTGGCTGTGGGCATAGTTGTTCACATCTGCGAGGTAGAAGTGGAATCCGGTCTGGAAGGTGGCATTGCCTGAGGAATCCACGGCCATGGTCTGTAAAGCTGAGGTCTCGTTCGCCTTGATCCAGAGCTGGTTTCCGTACATCTGCCAGCCGCCTGTTCCCAACACCATCTGCATCGGCTGGATACTCACGGGAATCCCCGCCCGGAGAAAGGTCACCGTGGTCGCATAGGCGCGGGGGAATCCAGCCACCGTGAGGGGCGAGTTCAAAGTGACGGAGATCGTGAAGCCGGAAAGGTCAGCCCCCGAGATGTCGCTGATCCATTTGCTGCCACTCCCGCCATAGGCCATGAAGCCCGTGGCGATGAGGGGGCCGATGGCGGTCTGGAGTTGCTGATCGGTGGGCACCGACGTGGACCAGAGGGACAGGATGGAAGTCCAGACCGCGCTGATGCCTTGCAGGTCCGTAACGAACGTCTGTGTCGCCACCGCGTCAGTCGAGGGGAGTCCCGTCGCAGCTGAGGGGTTGGCCAGGTTTTCCGTGTACGTGCTGCCGGTCGCTGAGTTGGTGATGGTCGCCATCCCATTGGTGTAGCCGATGGTCAAGGCGTCCAGTGCCGCATCCAACCCCGTGTGGTCGGTACTGAAGGACGCCGTCATCAGGTCGGTACCCTGGGCGACGCCGGCCCCGCTGAGAAGGGGGGCCAGGGCAGCCTGGACCAGGACCTTGGCCGCCGAAACCTGGGCGGTGGAGACCTGGGTTCCGTTCCAGGCGGCGTAGGCGGCCTCAGGCGTGGCACCGAGCGCACTGGCCAGGATAAGGTTGGTTATCGGCGTGATGTCGATGGTTCCGGCTGTGGCTGCAGTGGAGTAGATGGTCACGGTATGGCCATTGGCGCTTCCCTGCGCCCAGAGGATGAAGGGTGGAGTCATGCCCGCGACATCCAGGTTGTAGTGTCCCGTCGCGTCGATGGTCGCGGATGCTGAATGGCCGAGGGCGTCCTTCACGTTCACCAGGCCCGTGATTGGGGAACCCGAGGCTGCCGTCCCACTCAAGGCCGCTGTTGGGGCGTTCACCGTCAGGGTTGCGGCATTGCTGGTGACACTCCCTGCAGAATTGGTCACAGTGCAGGTATAACTCCAGCCACTCATGGACATTGTGGTTGCCGGGCAGATGTAGGTTGCCGACGTGGCGCCCGGGATTGGCGTCCCGCCAAGCTTCCAAACGTAAGTCGGAGTCGGGTTCCCGTTGGCGGCGATGGTGAAGGTGGCGGTCGCTGGGGCCGTGACCGTCTGGTCCTGTGGTTGGGTCGTTATTGTCGGAGCGGTCTGGGATGGTGTCGTGCTGCCACCCCCTCCCCCACCGCAACGGATCTGGACCCCCAGCAGTCCAATGCATATGAACAGGGCAGCAAAGACGTTTGCTCCTTTTGGCATGAGTCCCTCCTGAAAAATAAATAAAACACCAGACGAGAGAGGAACCCGCGATCATGGCCATCTCTCGGCAGAGAATTATCCAAATCATTTAGTCGCTTATTGAAAAACCGACCCAATGTTAGATTTTTTGGAGACTCATCGCAATCGATTCGACAAATTATAAAATTAATAATTTAATATCTAAAAGATAATATTCAAAATGTCAAAATGGATGAAAACGCAACAGAGGGCTTCAAACCTCACCTGGTTGAACGTAATAAAAATTCGCGCATCACGTTCGCATGGTATTTCCCAAGTGAACGGTATTGCGGTTGATCCCAAGACCCACTCCGCCACGGCAGAGCAAGTCCCATTCCCCCAATAATGGGTGAAACCCGAACTGCCAAATTCATCCGCTACGTTGCTTAAAAAGCGTGCGAACGCACGCTTTTCTCAGCAACGAACAGGGCGGGATGGCGGGACCCGCGCCGCCAAATCCTACAGCGTCTTGATGTCGAGGACGAAGCGGTAGCGGACGTCGGCCTTGAGCATGCGCTCGTAGGCCTGGTTGATGTCCTGGACCGGGATCAGCTCGATGTCCGAGACGACGTTGTGCTCGGCGCAGAAGTCGAGCATCTCCTGGGTCTCCCTGATCCCGCCGATGAGCGAGCCGCTCAGGGTCTTGCGGCCGAAGATCAGCGAGGTGGCGGCGATGGGTGTCGGCGCGGGCGGGACGCCCAGCAGCACCATGGCCCCTTCCAGGCGGACCATGCCGAGGTATTTGTTGTAGTCGTGGGGGGCGGAGATGGTGTCGATGATCAGGTCGAACCGGCCGGCCAGGCGCTTGAAGGTGGCTTCGTCGGAGGTCAGGCCGAAATCGGCGGCGCCCAGGCGCCGGGCGTCCGCTTCCTTGGCGCGGGAGCTGCTGAGCATGGTCACTTCGGCGCCCATGGCCGCGGCCAGCTTGACCGCCATGTGGCCCAGGCCGCCCAGGCCGACGACTCCGACCTTGTCGCCCTTGCCGGTGTTCCAGTGGCGCAGGGGGGAGTAGGTGGTGATCCCGGCGCACAGCAGCGGCGCGGTCGCGGCCAGGTCGAGCCCGGCCGGGATGTGCAGGGCGAAGCCTTCGTTCACCACGATGCGGCTGGAGTAGCCGCCGTAGGTCCGGGTGCTCCGGTCCATCTCGGTGCCGTTGTAGGTGAAGGCCGCGCCCTTTTCGCAGAACTGCTCGAGGTCCCGGACGCAGCTGGGACAGGCGTGGCAGGAGTCGACCATGCAGCCGACCCCGGCCAGGTCGCCGGCCTTGAAGCCCTTGACCTCGGCGCCCACCTGGGCGACCCGGCCGACGATCTCGTGGCCGGGGACCATGGGGAACAGCGAACCGCCCCACTCGTCCCGGACCTGGTGGAGGTCGGAATGGCAGATGCCGCAGAAGGCGATCTCGATGAGGACGTCGTGCGGACCGACTTCGCGGCGGTCCAGCTCATAGGGGCCCAGAGGCTGGGCGGCGGCACGGGCGGCGTAGGCTTTTGTATGGATCATCAGAGCTCCGGCGGGTATTTTTCCCGGTCACGGACAGCTTACACCAGCTTCGCGCCCCGGCCTTCCATTACCTGCCTGGCCCGGGCCACGGCTTCGGCCGGGGCCGGTTCCAGGGCGGCCAGCCGGTAGGGCAGCCCCAGTTCCCTGAACTTGCCCACGCCCAGGGTGTGGTAGGGCATCAGCTCGATGGGCGGTCCACCCAGCCGCACGGCGAAATCAGCGGTGGCGGCCAGGTTTTCCGGGTCGTCATTGCACCCCGGGATGAGCGGCACCCGCAGGATCATGGGGACGCCCATGGCGGCCAGCCGGATGGCGTTCTCCAGGATCAGGGTGTTCGGCACGCCGGTCAGCCGGGCGTGGGTGCCGCTGTCCATGTGCTTCAGGTCGAAATAGACCAGATCCATGAGGCCCAGCGCCGCCCGGTTGGGCTCCCACGGGAAGTGGCCGCAGGTTTCCAGCGCCAGGTGGATGCCGGCAGCGTGCAGGCTCTGGGCGAGCTGCCGGAGCAGCTCAGGCTGGCCGGTGGCTTCGCCGCCGGAAAAGGTGACCCCGCCGCCGGACCGCCGGTAGAACACCCGGTCCCGTTCCACCTGGGCGAGGATGGCGCCGGCTTCCATCCACCGCCCGGCCAAGGGCCCGGCCCCGCTGGCGGACGCCGGCAGGGGGGCCCAGGCCTCGGGGTTGCAGCACCAGGCGCAGCGCAGGGGGCAGCCCTGGAAGAAGATGGTGCTGCGGATGCCCGGTCCGTCATCGCTGGACCAGCGCTGGATGTCGAAGACGGCCCCGGCGGTCACAGGTGGCCGTAGGAGGTGCGGGCGATGATGGCGTCCTGGACGTCCCGGGACAGGGTGACGAACCGGGCGCTGTAGCCGGCCACCCGGACCAGCAGGTCCTGGTGCTCCTCGGGGTGCTGCTGGGCGGCCCGGAGGGTCTCCGGGGAGATCACGTTGAACTGCACATGGAAGGCCCCCAGCTCGAAGTAGCCGCGGATCAGGGCCGCCAGGTTGGCCAGGTCGCGGTCGGTCTTCAGGGCGTCGGGGGAAAGCTTCAGGTTGAGCAGGGTGCCGCCGGAATGGGCTTCGTGGGTGATCTTGGCGGCCGAGCGCATGAGCGCGGTGGGGCTGGACAGATCGGTGCCGGCGTGGGCCGCGCAGCCCTCGGTGAGCGGGCTGCCCGCGCGCCGCCCGTCCGGGGTGGCGCCGACCACGGCGCCGGCCGGGATGTAGTTGGAGATGCCCATGAAGGCGCTGTTGAAGGGGCAGCCGAACCAGTCCCGGCGGCTCCGGACCTCCCGCTGGTAGACGTGGGCGATCTCCGCCGCCAGCCGGTCGACCCGCTCCAGGTCATTGCCGTACTTGGGGCAGCCGGCGGCTTCCAGCCGCAGCTGCTCGAAGCCCTCCCAGTCGCAGGCCAGGGCCTGGCACAGGGTGGCCAGGCTGACGCACCGGCGTTCGAACACCAGCACCCGCACCGCCTCCAGGGCGTTGGCGGCGTCGGCCAGGCCGATCCCGGTGAGCACAGCGCCGACGTTGATGGCCGCGCCGCCCCGGGACAGGTCCTTGCCCGAAGCCATGCAGCCCTCCACCAGCAGCGACAGGAACGGCCGCGGGGCCTGCTCGGCGTGGATCTGCTGGGCGATCAGGGTGGCCTGGCCGGCCTGCTTGACCAGGTAGGCCAGCTGCTGGAAGAAGGCGGCCTTGAGCTGATCGAAGGAAAAGCCCGCGGGGTCGCCGGTGGCCAGCCCCAGGCGGACGCCCTGGCGGTTGCGGCCGTCGTTCAGGGCGAACTCCAGGGCCGACCCCAGGTTGATGTTGGCGGCGGCGGTCCACTCGCCGACCTTGCGCGAGTGCGGCACCACGCAGCCGCCGTTGCTCCAGTCCCGGGCCGCCTCCAGCGGGACGCCGGCGGCCATGAGCATGGCCGTGCCGGTCCGGTCGTTGTGGATGGCCGGGAAGCCCATGCCTTCCCGCACCAGGGCGCAGACTGCCAGCAGGAACGGCTCGGGGCAGTCGGCGTGGATGCGCACGCTCAGGTTGGGCTGGTGGGTGCGGGCGTGCCGGGCCGCCTGCAGGCACATCCAGGACACCGCGTTGGTGGCGTCGGAACCGTCCGGGCGCAGGCCGCCGATGGTGAGGTTCTGGAAGGCGCTGTAGCCGGCGAAGAACCGGGCGGTGTTGCTGGAGACCGCCCAGACCCATTCCGAAAGCTTGATCCAGAGGCAGTCCAGGAGCTCCTGGGCCGCTTCGGGGGTGATCCGGCCCTGCTCCAGGTCCGCTTCGTAGTAGGGCGCCAGGGTCTGGTCCAGCCGCCCCAGGTTGAGCGCGACGGCGTTCTCGGAAAGGATCCGGCCGACCTGGACGAACCAGACCATCTGCACCGCCTCCCTGAAGCTGCGGGGGGTCCCGGCCGGCACCCGCCGGCAGGTGGCGGCGATGGCCTCCAGCTCCTACCTGCGCCCGGGGCCGGCGGCCAGGGCCAGGCGCCCGGCCTCCTCGGCGTAGCGCTCGCCCAGGCGGATGATCGCCGCGCAGCTGAGGCTGGCGGCCCGGTAGAACTCGATCCGCTCCAGGCTGTCCCGGTCGCTGGGCTCCAGTTGCCGGAGCCGTTCATCGGCTTCGGCCTGGAGCCCGGCGAAACCCTGGGCGAAGACGATGTCCTGGAAATCGGGGGTGTGCTCGCCCACATAGGCGCGCCACTTGGAGTCGTTGTCGACCACCCCGGTGTCCACCGTGACCCGGGCGGTCTCTTCGGGCAGCCGGGCCAGGTAGGCCTCTTCCAGCGAGCGGCCCCGCCAGAACGGGAAGATCTCCTCCCGCAGCCGGCGCTTCTGCGCTTCGGTGACCACGTAGGGATCCTGGCCGCGGCGGGAGAAATCGTCCAGTTCCGCCTCGATCCAGCGCCAGGACAGTTCCGGGTCGACCGATCCGGCCCTGCGGGCGGCGCCCGGGTTGCCGACGATCAGTTCGTCCTGGTAGATCGCCACCGGCAGTTCCGAGCAGGTGGCCAGGAAGCCCAGGGCGCTGCGCACCGGGGCGCTGGCGCCGCCGGCTTCCCGGTGGGCCCGGGTGTACAGGGCCGCCCGCTCGATGCACAGGCTCGGCTGGGCCTGGTTGAAGGCCCGCTTGAGGCGCTTGATCCGTTCGCTGGGGCCGGTGGCGGCAAGGCCGGGGCTGGTTTCCAACTGCAGCATGGCCGGGACTCCTCACATGGTCTTTGAACATGAGGTTAGGAGCCTTGCCGGGATCGCGGGCAAACACTTCCGTACATTCGCCCCGAACAGTTGGATAGAATGGTCCAAGTGTTTGATCCAGCCATGGCATCCGGGAGAAACCGATGAAGCAGGCGCCCGAGCTTCAGCCCGCGGCCGGGCAGCCCGGCGGCGCCACCCTGGCCGGGACGCTGCGCCGCCGGATCGAGGCGGGCGAGCTCCGGCCCGGGACCCGGCTGGGCTCGCTGCGGGCGGTGGCGGGCCAGACCGGCCTGAGCCACCACGCGGTGCTGGCCGCCTACCGGGAGCTGGTGGGCGCCGGCCTGGCGGAGGCGCGGCACGGTTCCGGCTTCTTCGTGGCGGCCGGTCCCCGCGCCGCCGCCGCCCGGTGGCTGCAGTCCGCCCCCAGCCTGGATGAACTGCTGGACACGGCGCTGCTGATCCGGGGCTTCGTGGAACCGAGCCCGCTGCTCAAGTGCGGCAGCGGAGTGCTGCCCAGGGAGTGGCTGGCCGGGCTCGGGCTCCAGCGGCAGCTGCGCGGAGTGGCCGCCCAGGCCTGCGGCAACCTGCACGACTACGGCAGCGCCCTGGGCTACCCGCCCCTGCGGGAGGCCCTGCAGCGGCGGCTGGGCCGGCGGCGGATCAGCTGCGGGCCCGAGCAGATCCTGCTCACGGCGGGCATCACCCAGGGGCTCGAGCTGGTCATCCGTGGCCTGTGCCGCTCGGGCGACACCGTCCTGGTGGAGAACCCGGGCTACTACAACCTGTTCGGCCTGCTGCACGGCTCCGGCCTGCGCCTGCGGGCGGTGCCGCGCACCCCGGCGGGACCCGACCTGGAGGCCCTGGAGGCGCTGCTCCGGGCCGGAGAGGCGCCGAAGCTGTTCTTCATGCAGACCCTGCTGCACAACCCCACCGGCAGCGACCTGGGACCGGCTTCGGCCCATCGCCTGCTGCGCCTGGCCGAACAGTACGGCTTCCTCATCGTCGAGGACGACGCCTACGCCGACCTGGCCGAGGACTCCGATCTGCGCCTCGCCGCGCTGGACCTGGACCGGGTCATCTATCTTTCCGGCTTCACCAAGACCCTGTCGGCCGGCCTGCGGGTGGGCTTCGCGGCCGCTTCCGGGCCGGTGCTGGAAAGCCTGTGCCGGGCCAAGCTGCTGACCAGCATCTCCACCTGTGAATTCATCGAGCGGGTGATCCACCGGGTGCTCACGGAAGGCGGCTACGACCGGTTCACCGCCGGGCTGCGGACCCGGGTCGGGGCGGCCCAGGAGCTCTGGCAGGCCGAGCTGGAGCAGGCCGGCTGGCCCTGCTTTCCGGGAAACCGGCGCGGGCTGTTCGTCTGGGCCCGGCACCCGCAGTGGCCGGATTCGGTCGCGCTGGCCCGGACCGCCGCCGCCGCGGGCTTCTGGTTCGCCCCCGGCAGCGCCTTCGATCCGGACCACGCCCAGAGCCCGTGGGTCCGCTTCAACGTCGGCTACCGCTCGCCGGCCCTGACCGCCTGGCTCAAGGCCGTGCCCCGGTAACCGGATCGGGAAAACCCGGATTTCGCTGAATCCGGCGGCGGGAAGGGTGCACAAAAAAATAGTGAGGGCATCACGATTGCGAGCTTGAAAAAGATGCCTAGACTATATGAATGATTAGTCCTTCTATTATTGCTTTCATCAACCTCGAAATCCTTAAAGACAAAAACGAGTAAGTTTAAACGGGCGCGCCCGGGAGAATACATTAATATTACTACAACGGTCAGGTACTCCGGTTCCGGAGGCGGGAAGGACGGCCAGCAGGGCAAAGTTCAACCAGGGGAGGGGTTCAATGTCAGTCTTCGATCGTTGCCTCAGCCGCTACTCGAATACGCGGGAAGAGGAGATGACCGTCCAGGAGTACCTGGAACTGTGTAAGAAGGATTCATCAGCTTATGCCAGCGTGGCGGAGCGGATGCTGATGGCGATCGGCGAGCCGGAGGTGGTGGACACCCACCTCACGGACCGCAACTCGAGGATCTTCGCCAACAAGATGATCCGCATCTATCCTGCGTTCCGGGGCTTCTACGGGATGGAGGAGGTGATCGAGGCGATCGTCTCCTACTTCCGGCACGCCGCCCAGGGACTGGAGGAAAAGAAGCAGATCCTCTACCTGCTAGGGCCGGTGGGCGGAGGCAAGTCCTCCCTGGCGGAGATGCTGAAATCGCTCATGGAGCGGGTGCCCTTCTATTCCATCAAGGGTTCACCGGTCAACGAATCGCCCCTGGGCCTGTTCAACCCGGTGGAGGACGCCCGGATCCTCGAGGACGATTACGGCATCCCGCGCCGCTACCTGGGCTCCATCATGAGCCCGTGGGCGGTGAAGCGCCTGCACGAGTTCGGCGGGGACATCACCAAGTTCCGGGTGGTCAAGCAGCACCCGTCCATCCTGTCCCAGGTGGCCCTGGCCAAGACCGAGCCCGGCGACGAGAACAACCAGGACATCTCCTCGCTGGTGGGCAAGATCGATATCCGCAAGCTGGAGACCTATTCCCAGAACGACCCCGACGCCTATTCCTATTCCGGGGGCCTGTGCCTGGCCAACCGGGGCATGCTCGAGTTCGTCGAGATGTTCAAGGCCCCGATCAAGGTCCTGCACCCGCTGCTGACCGCCACCCAGGAAGGGAACTACAAGGGCACCGAGGGTTTCGGCGCCATCCCGTTCGACGGCCTGATCCTGGCCCACTCCAACGAGGCGGAGTGGCTGACCTTCAAGAACAACCGCAACAATGAAGCCTTCCTGGACCGGATCTACATCGTCAAGGTCCCGTACTCCCTGCGGGTCAGCGACGAAGTGAACATCTACCAGAAGCTGCTGGACAACTCCTCGCTGACCCAGTCCCCCTGCGCCCCGGACACCCTGCGCATGCTGGCCCAGTTCTCGGTCCTGTCCCGGCTCAAGGAGCCCGAGAACTCCAGCATCTACTCGAAGATGCGCATCTACGACGGCGAGAACCTCAAGGACATCGATCCCAAGGCCAAGAGCTACCAGGAATACCGCGATTTCGCCGGGGTCGACGAAGGCATGACCGGGCTTTCCACCCGCTTCGCCTTCAAGATCCTTTCCAAGGTGTTCAACTACGATCACCGGGAGGTGGCCGCCAACCCGGTGCACCTGATGTACATCCTGGAGCAGCAGATCGAGCAGGAGCAGTTCCCCCCGGCGACCGAGGAGCAGTACCGCCGCTACCTGAAGGAATACCTGTCGCCACGGTATGCGGAATTCATCGGCAAGGAGATCCAGACCGCCTACCTGGAGAGCTATTCCGAATACGGCCAGAACATCTTCGACCGCTACGTGACCTACGCCGATTTCTGGATCCAGGACCAGGAGTTCCGGGATCCCAACACCGGCGAGATGCTCGACCGGGCGGCGCTCAACGAAGAGCTGGAAAAGATCGAGAAGCCGGCCGGGATCTCCAATCCCAAGGATTTCCGCAACGAGGTGGTCAATTTCGTTCTGCGCGCCCGGGCCAAGCACGACGGCAAGAACCCCCTGTGGACCTCCTACGAGAAGCTGCGCGCGGTGATCGAGAAGAAGATGTTCTCCAACACCGAGGAGCTGCTGCCGGTGATCTCCTTCAACACCAAGGCCAGTACCGACGACCAGAAGAAGCACCAGGATTTCCTTGACCGGATGATCAGCAAGGGGTACACGGAAAAGCAGGTGCGGCTGCTCTGCGACTGGTATCTCCGGGTGCGCAAGTCGTCCTGAGGGTTCGCTTTGGAGATCCAATGATCCGTATCGTCGATCGGAGATTCGACAGCAAGAACAAGAGTTCCGTCAACCGCAGCCGTTTCATCCGACGTTTCAAGAACCAGATCAAGAAGGCCGTGTCGGACACCATCGACAAGAGCGGCATCCGCGATCTGGCCGAAGGCAAGCGGATCGGGATCCCGGGCCGGGACATCGCCGAGCCCCAGTTCAGCACCGGCAAGGGCGGGGTGCGCGAACAGGTGCTGCCGGGCAATGACCGGTTCAGCACCGGCGAGACCTTCGACCGCCCGCCGTCGGGCGGTGGCGGCCGGGGTTCCAAGGCCAGCCCCGACGGGGAGGGGATGGATGATTTCGTCTTCACCCTGACCCGGGACGAGTTCATGGAGATCTTCTTCGAGGAGCTGGCCCTGCCCAACCTGGTCAAGCGGCACCTGGCCAGCATCACCGAGTTCAAGCGGGTGCGGGCCGGCTACTCCCAGACCGGGGTCCCCACCAACATCAACCTGATCCGCACCATGCGCGGCGCCGCCGGGCGGCGGATCGCGGTCGGCGGCCCGTTCCAGGCCAGGCTGCGGGAGCTGGAGGCGGAACTGGCCCGGCTGCTGGACACCGTCGGCGAAGGCGACCCGGAGGTCACCCGGGTGCGCCAGGAGATCGTCCGCCTGAAGGTCCGGGCCGAGGCGGTCCCGTTCATCGATTCCTTCGATCTGCGCTACAACAACCACGTCCGCGTGGCCCAGCCCACCACCCAGGCGGTGATGTTCTGCCTGATGGACATCTCCGGCTCCATGGACGAGGAGAAGAAGAACATCGCCAAGCGCTTCTTCACCCTGCTCTACCTGTTCCTGACCCGGACCTACGAACACATCGATGTCGTGTTCATCCGGCACCACACCGTGGCCGAGGAGGTGGACGAGGAGAACTTCTTCCACTCCCGGGAGACCGGCGGCACGGTGGTCTCCAGCGCCCTGAAGCTGATGCAGAAGGTGATCGAGACCCGCTACGCCAGCGGCCTGTGGAACATCTACGGGGCGCAGGCCTCCGACGGCGACAACTGGCTGGAGGATTCGGTGCTCTGCTACGAACTCCTGAACTCGAAGATCGTGGGCCTGACCCAGTTCTACGCCTACATCGAGATCGCCGAGGACAACCCCCAGAACCTGTGGGAGGAGTACGAGAAGGTCCAGGCCTCCCACCCGGGGGTGTTCGCCATGAGGCGGATCAAGGCGGTCACCGACATCTACCCGGTGTTCCATGATCTTTTCAAGAAGCGCGTCGGTTAGGAGTCGACCATGGCCCGCAAGAAGAGCACGGCCCTGCCGGGCGGATCGGAATGGAGTTTCGAGTCCATCGAAGCCTATGACCAGGCCATCGGCAAGATCGCCCAGAACTACGGCCTGGAGTGCTACCCGCACCTGCTGGAGATCATCAGCACCGAGCAGATGATGGACGCCTACGCCTCCATCGGCATGCCGGTCTACTACCACCACTGGTCCTTCGGCAAGCAGTTCCTGGCCACCGAAAGCCGCTACAAGCGCGGCCAGATGGGGCTGGCCTACGAGATCGTGATCAACTCCGACCCGTGCATCGCCTACCTGATGGAGGAGAACACCCTGCCCATGCAGGCGCTGGTCATCGCCCACGCCGCATACGGGCACAACTCGTTCTTCAAGGGCAACCACCTGTTCAAGCAGTGGACCGCGGCCAACGCCATCATCGACTACCTAGTGTTCGCCCGGAACTTCATCGCCGAGTGCGAGGAGCGGCACGGCCAGGACGCGGTGGAGCGGCTGCTGGACTCCTGCCACGCGCTCATGAACCTGGGTGTGGACCGCTACAAGCGGGCGCCCAAGCTTTCGCTGCAGAAGGAGCAGCTGCGCCAGCGGGAGCGGGAGGAGTACCTGCAGACCCAGGTCAACCAGCTCTGGCGGACCCTGCCGCCCCAGCCCGGCAAGGACAGCCAGGCCGAGGAGAAGCGCTTCCCGGTGGAGCCCGAGGAGAACGTCCTCTACTTCATCGAAAAGAATGCCCCGCTGCTGGAGCCCTGGCAGCGCGAGGTGATCCGCATCGTCCGCAAGATCGCCCAGTACTTCCACCCCCAGCGCCAGACCCAGGTCATGAACGAGGGATGGGCCACCTTCTGGCACTACACCCTGCTCAACACGCTGTACGACGAGAACCGGGTCAGCGACGGCTTCATGATGGAGTTCCTGCAGTCCCACACCAACGTCGTCTTCCAGCCCCCCTACAACAGCAAGTGGTACTCCAGCATCAATCCCTACGCCCTGGGCTTCAACATGTGGCGCGACCTGAAGCGCGTCTGCGAGCAGCCCAGCGACGAGGACCGGCTGTGGTTCCCGGAGATCGCCGGATCGGACTGGCGGACCACCTTCCAGTTCGCCATGCACAATTTCAAGGATGAAAGTTTCATCGCCCAGTACCTGTCGCCGCGGATGATGCGGGAGTTCCGGTTCTTTTCGGTGGTGGACGACGACACCAGCCCCAAGCTGCGGGTCGGCCCGATCCACGACGACCAGGGCTACCAGACCCTGCGCCAGCGGCTTTCCGATCAGTACAACCTGGGCAGCCGGGAGCCCAACATCCAGGTCTGGAACATGGACCGGCGCGGCGACCGGGCCCTGACCCTGCGCTACTTCAGCTACCAGCGCCGGCCGCTGCACGATGACTTCCACGCCGTCCTGGACCACGTGGCCCACCTCTGGGGCTTCCCGGTGCGGCTGGAGCAACAGACCGCCACCGGCGAGGTCAACCGGCTGGGGGAGCGGGGCTAGACCTATTCAATTCCCATTCTGACATCACCTCCTCCAGGCGCCCTCCCTGGCCGGGAGCTTGGATGATCCGCCGGCGAGTGCCACAACGGGGAGATGTCTTCTGGGTGGACCCCGACCCGGTCCCTGGCCATGAGACGAAGGACCGCCAGCGCTTCGTGGTCATCACCCTGGGGGAGATCAACGCCCTTGGTGTGGCCATGACCGTGCCCATCACCAGCGGTGGGGCGTTCTCGCGCGAGTCCGGATTGACGGTCCCGATCCTGGGCCATGACACTCATGGCGTGGCCGTCTGCAACCAGGTCCGCAGCTTCGATCTGGACGCCCGGGAGAAGGCTGGCTCCGCCCGGTTCATCGAGACTCTGGATCCCTCGACCATGGCCGAGATCGTCAACCGGGTGTTAAGCGTGATCGATCCGGCCCAAAACTGAAGCTGGCCGCCATGGGTTGCCTGGCCGTCCACGGCGGCGGGCGCAGCACCGCCTGCGCGATCCCCTGGGAGGCCTTCACCGGGTGAACAGCACCTCGCTCAGCGGCCGCCGGTGCTCCCAGCCGACCGTCTCCAGTTCGGGATGGTCCTGCTCCTTTTCCGGCCAGCCCATGCACAGGTAGGCCACCCACTGCCAGTCGGGGGGCAGGTCCAGCGGCTCGCGCAGCTCCTCGGGGTCGAGGATGCTGATCCAGCCGACCGCCATGCCCCGGGCCCGGGACGCCAGCCAGAGGTTCTGGATGGCGCAGAGCACCGAATCCCGGAGGGTGCCGGGCAGGGTGGCCCGGCCCAGCCCGTGGCCCTGGGGGGTGTCGTTCTGGCAGCAGACCAGCAGGTGCTCCGGCGCTTCCCGCAGCCCGGCCAGCTTCAGGCCCCGGTAGAGCCGGCCGCGCTCGTCGTCGTAGGCCGCGCTGGCCTTGGCGTTGGCCCGCTCGAAGGAAGCGATCACCGCCGCCCGGGCCGCTTCGCTCCGCACCCGCACGAACCGCCACGGCTGGCTCAGGCCGACGCTGGGCGCCAGATGGGCTGCCTCCAGCAGGGCCATCAGGTCCGCCTCGGGCAGGGGATCGCGCCGGAACCGGCGCACGTCCCGGCGCAACTGGAACAGCCGGAGCAGCTCTTCGCGGAAAGGCTCGGAGAACGGCGCCAGCCGGACCACGCCGTGCAGATCTTCGGACTTCATGGGCGTGGTCTCCATTCGCATCCCTCTTGAGCCAATATACGGAACTATAGGGCGGAATGCGCAGGCCATCACGTACTATGGTTGTTCTTGAAAGGGCAAGGGCATGGCATTTCTGTTGGCGGTTTCGGTCCTATGGGCGCTCTCCTTCGGGCTGATCCCCCAGGTGAGCGGGCTCGGCGCCACGTTCGTGACCGCAGCCCGGACCGTGCTCGCGGCCCTGGTGTTCCTGCCGTTCGTGCGGGTCCGGGGCCTGCGCGGCAGGGACGCGCTGGCCCTGGCGGGGGTCGGCGCCCTCCAGTTCGGCCTCATGTACGTGCTGTACATCCAGTCCTACCGGTGGCTGCATCCGGCGGAGGTGGCGCTGCTGACCATCTTCACCCCCCTGTTCGTGACCCTCTGCAACGGCCTGCTGGTCCGGCGCCTGACCTGGGTGTTCCTGGCCACCGCGGCCCTGGCCGTGGCCGGGACCGGGATCTGCCTCTGGACCTCCCTGGACCGCCCGGGGATCCTGTGGGGGGTCCTGCTCATGCAGGCGTCCAACGCCTGCTTCGCCCTGGGCCAGCTCCTCTACCGGCGGATCGCCCCGCGCACCGGCAAGGCCGATCACGAACTCATGGGGATCCTGTACGTGGGCGCGGCCGCGGTCGCCCTGGCCATGGCCCTGCCGGTGGTGCAGTGGGACAAGGTCGCGGGCATGACCCCGGGCCAGCTGGGCATCCTCCTGTACCTGGGCGCGGTCGCTTCGGGGGTGGGATTCTTCCTGTTCAACGCCGGGGCCCGCCGGACCGATGTGGGCACCCTTGCCATCTTCAACAACGCCAAGATCCCGCTGGCGATCCTGGCCTCGGCCCTGGTCTTCCACGAGCGGGTCGACTGGCTGCGGCTGGCCGCCGGCGGGGTGGTGATCGCCGCCGCCCTGGGCCTCAACGGCTGGCTGGTCCGGGGCCGGCTGGAGCAAGCTTAGGCTATGCTGGTGTCCTGGCGAGGTGGTCATGCGCGGATTCGGGATCGGCGGCGGGCTTGGCGTGGCGGCGGTGGTGCTGTGCACCGGATGCTGGAGGGGGCCGGGTCCCGCGGTGGAACCGCAGCCGGTGACGGTCCGGATCCTGCCGGCGGCGGCGACGCTGACCACGGGGCGCACCCAGACCTTCACCGCCCAGGTCGACGGCAGCCCGGCCGAAGGCGTGGCCTGGAGCGTGCTGGAGGCGGGCGGCGGCGCGGTGGACGGCGCCGGCGGCTACCGGGCTCCGGCCAAGCCCGGGGTCTACACGGTCCGGGCCCAATTCAAGGAGGAACCCGGCCTGAGTGCCGCCGCCAAGGTGACGGTGGTGGCGCCGCCGGCGGGTGAGATCAGCGCCCCGCAGCGGGTGATGCCGGACACCCCGGACCTGAAGGCGAACATCGTGCCGGTCGCCGGATCGCAGTACCACTGGACCATCACGGGCGGCAGGATCACCGCCGGCACCGACACGGCGTCGGTCACCTTCCAGGCCGGGTCCGGGCCCAGGCTGGTGCTGGCCTGCCGGGTGGCGAACGCGGCGGGGGACGTGCTGAACGCCTCCCTGGAAGTGCCGGTGGCGGCCCCGGTGGCCCTTTCCATCAAGCCCGGAGCGGTGACCATCACCGCCGGACGGACCATGAAGTTCGGCTTCGACCTGGCCGGCGGGACCAGCCTGGGGGTGGTCTGGAGCCTGGGCGAGCCCGGAGCTGGAAGTCTTGATGCATCAGGCCATTATGTGGCCCCGACGGTGCCCGGACGCTATACCGTGCGGGTGGCCTCGGCGGACGATCCCGCCACCGCCGCCACCGCCCAGGTGAAGGTGGTGGCCGCGCCGCCCGAAACCCTGTTCGCGCCGGATTCGTTCCTGCCCGGGGCGGAGGGTCTGCGGGCGCGGGTGCCCGATCTGGCGGGAATGACCTACAAGTGGCAGGTCGAAGGGGGGACGATCACCGCCGGCGCGGATGGGCCGTCCATGGTGTTCGAGGCGGGGGCGGGACCCACCCTCACCGTGCGCTGCCTGATCAGCAACGAGGCCGGCGATTCCTTCTCCGCGGTGAAGGAATTGAAGGTGATTCCTTAGGCCAGCTTGAACTTCAGGATCAGGTCCTGCATGTTGGCGGCCAGCCGGGCGAGATCCTCGATGGTCCGGTTGGTCTCCTGGATGGAGGCGTTCAATTGTGCCGTGACGGCCGCGTTGCGCTCCACCACCCCGAGGGTCGAACCCATGGCCCGCACCGCCTGCCCGTTCACTTGGGCCTGTTCCCGGAGCGAGGCCGACGATTCCCGGGCGATGGCGGCGTAGGCCTGGGCGTTGCTCTCGATCTCGGCCAGGATGCCGTTGACCGTGGCCACGGCCCGGGAGCCGGCCTGGCCCCGCTCCCCGCTCTCCTGGATGAGGACGGCGATATCCTTGGCCGACTTGGCCGAGCGCTCGGCCAGCTTGCGGATCTCATCGGCCACCACCGCGAAGCCCTTGCCGTGCTGGCCGGCCGTGGCGGCTTCGATGGCGGCGTTCAGGGACAGCAGGTTGGTCTGCCGGGAGATCTCCGAGATGACCTTGGTGATGCCGCCCACCTGGGCCGAACTCACGACGATACCGGCCATGGTCTTGACGGTCTCGTCCATGTGCCGGCGGCACTCGGCGATGACCTGGAGGGTGCGGTCGGTGAGCGCCCCGGATTCCGCGGTCTTCTCCTGGACCGCGTCGATGGCGCTGGCCATGCCGTTCAGGTCCCTGGAGGACTGGGTCATGGCGGCGTGCTGGAGCCCGGCGCCGGCGCTGAGCTCGGAGGTGGCCGAGGCCAGCTGGGCGGAGGTCGCGGCCAGTTCGGCGGCGTTGGAGGCGGTGTGCGCGGCGATGGCGGCGATGCCCTCCAGGTTGTCCCGGAGCTCCGCGATGGTGGCGTTCACAGCCTGGGCCATGGCGCCCAGTTCGTCCTCCGAGGCCACCGCCGCGCGCACGGTGAGGTTGCCCCTGGCCACTTCCCCGAGCACCCGGCCCACGGCCTCCAGCGGGCCGGTGAAGCTCCGGATCGCCCGGCTGGAGCCGAGGCTGATCAGGACCAGGAAGAGCACGGTGGTGATGGAGATGGCCAGCAGCAGGCTCTGGTAGGCGGCATTGACCGCTGCCAGGCTCTGGCCGATGAAGAGCATGCCGACGATGCTGCCCTGGGTGTTCCTCAGGGGCGCGTAGATGGTCGTGTAGTCCTGGCCCATGATCTTGTTGCTGCCGCGGTAGGTGGCGCCGTCATGGAGGACCCGGTCGGATACCGCGGGGTTGTCCAGGCGGGTGCCGATCGCCCGGTTGCCATCGGCCTTGCGGATGGTGGTGGAGATCCGGGTGTCGTCCCGGAACAGCGTGCACTCCACATCCATCAGGGTTTTCACCCGGTCCACCAGTTCATGGTCCGCGGCCGGTCCGGCGCCGTCGGTGAACGCCTTCAGCTGACCGGCCATCAGGGTCTGGACGATGCCGACCTTCTGCTGGATGGCCTGGTCCGCCTGGGTCCGGAAGTGGGCGGAAAGCAGCCAGTAGCCCACTCCGAAAATGGATGCGCAGAGGGCGATCAGGATGGCAAGTCCCGAGAGTTCGATCTTCCGTCTTATCCGCATGTCATCCCCAGACCTGTGGAGATGATAATTTCATAAATCTGTGAATTCAATTTGAAATTCACAATGGTTTTTCATGACGGCTCAAGCGTGCGCCCCGGTGCCCCGCACCTCCGGGGCGGTGCGCCGGTGCTCCGCGTACCATTCGGACAGGGCCTGGATCTGGGCCATGACCGCCTCGGGCCGGGTGCCGTCCAGGAACGGCAGGATGGTGCCGTCGCGCTTGACCAGGCGGCCCCGGGCCACCACCGTGTCCACCTCGGAGCCGTCGGCCGCCCACAGGAGGTTCTCGGTGAGGTTGTCCAGGCGGGTCGGCACCATGTTGGGGCGGGCCAGATCGATGAGAATCCAGTCGGCCTGCCGGCCGGGGGCCAGTTCGCCCTGGTTCAGGCGCAGGATGCCGTTGGGCGCCACGGTGATCATCTCCAGCAGCTGCTGGGAGGGCAGCAGGGTGGCGTCCTGGTGCAGGGCCTTCTGATACTGGGAGGCCAGCCGGGCGGCGGCCAGGATGTTCTGGTTGTCGGCCGAGCCCGAGCCGTCGGTGGAGATGGCCACCCGGACCCCGGCCCGGAGCATGTCCATGAGCGGCGGCATGCCGGAACCCAGGATGGTGTTGGCCAGGGGGTTGTGCACCACCGCGGCGCCGCTGGAGGCGATCAGCTCGACGTCCCGGGGCCCGCAGTTCACCTGGTGGGCCAGCACGGTGCCGGCGTCCAGGATGCCGATGGACTGGAAATACTCCACCGGGGTCAGCCCCGGTTCGATGGATTCCATGAACCACTTGGTGGTGCGGGGCTCTTCGGAGCTGTGGATGTGGAACAGGGTGCCGTGCTCCCTGGCCCAGGCCTTCTGGGGCACCAGCGAGGCCCGGCTGTTGGAGAAGCACTGGTCCGGCCCCGGCACGAACCGGGTGCGCCGGCACCCGGCCTGGATGGTCTGGGCCTTCTCCAGGCGCTTCACCGCGTCCCCGGGCTTGTCCAGCAGTTCCGGGGCGTAGAAGCGGTCCTGGCCGCCGATGGCCACGATCATGGTGGTCCCGGCCGCTTCGTTGGCGGCGGCGATGTCCTCCAGGTGGAACTTGTTCCAGTTGCAGTGGTGGACCATGGAGGCGGTGATCCCGTACTGGATGTCGGCCACCCGGGCCATGCGGTAGGTGGCCAGCTGCGGGGTGCAGCCCAGCCGTTCAGTGAGGGTGGCCCGCTGGCTGTTGAGGAAGCCGGTGAAGGGGTTCACCGCGTGGTCCAGCCAGTCGGTGAGGGGCTCGTCCTTGGCGATGCCGATCAGGGGCTGCTCGTGGTCATGGCCGTGGGCCTTCACGAAGGCGGGGAGCAGCACCATGTCCTGCATGGGGATGGGGTCCGCGGAGGGCAGCTCCCGGCGGGTGTGCAGGATGTCCAGGCGGTCGCCCCAGGCTGCCAGCAGCCGGGTTCCGGTTTCCGCCGTGTAGGGCCCGGCCTCCAGGATCAGCTCGCCCTGGGCCAGCACATAGCCGTCATGGATGCGCAGCGCCCGGTCCGGCGCCGCCAGGGGCAGCACGAATCTGGCGCGACATACCAATAACCGTTGATCGTTGGTGGACACGGGAGCCTCCTGCGGGGATCGGGAACGACCAGCATAACCACCCTCGGGCTATGCTGGAACCGAGGAGCATTTCATGCGAGCAAACCGAGTCAGGGAGATCTGGGCCGCCGGAGGCGTCGCCGTCAACGGCTGGTGCGCCATTCCCAGCGGCTTCACCGCCGAGCTGATGGCCCACATGGGCTGGGATTCCCTGGTCATCGACACCCAGCACGGGCTGATCGGCTACCAGGCGATGGTGGAGATGCTCACCGCCATCAGCACCACCGGGGTCACGCCCATGGTCCGGGTGCCCTGGAACGATCCCGCGGCCATCATGAAGGCCCTGGACGCAGGTGCCTACGGCATCATCTGCCCGATGGTCAACGACCGGGCCGCCTGCGAGCGGTTCGTCGGCGCCTGCCGCTACGCGCCGGCCGGCTACCGCAGCTCCGGCCCCATCCGCGCCGAACTCTACGGCGGGCCGGACTACCATGCCAAGGCCGACGGCACCGTGCTGGCCCTGGCCATGATCGAGACCCGGGAGGCGCTGGGGAACCTGGATGCGATCCTTGCCACCCCCGGACTGGACGGGGTCTACGTGGGGCCTTCGGACCTCTCC